>Ga0172366_10003779_pt1 | contig 11912 bp, 6 predicted proteins | sample LakKivSesite69cm_FD_114533 | JGI IMG/M metagenome (GOLD analysis project Ga0172366, IMG submission 114533) | Sediment microbial communities from Lake Kivu, Rwanda - Sediment site 69cm | ecosystem: Environmental > Aquatic > Freshwater > Lake > Sediment | place: Rwanda: Western Province, Lake Kivu... | reverse complement strand
TTGGAGGGCCAATTGCAGGACGCCATAGCCCCCCCTTCCAAATCCGTCCAGAATAATGCTTTTCGTGTTAATGTTGTATATTTTGGCCAGATGTTCAATTGTCTCGATCACCCGCTGTCCGGAGCCGCCCGCATACCATCCCGAGGTGTCTTTGACTTCGGGCGCGAGGATGAAAAAATCTCCGGCTCTTTTTTTGACCCTCGGCCCAAAGTAAGCCGCAGCCAGTGCGAAGATTGTCCGCCGCTCATCCAGCGCTCCCCCGGACAGCGTGACGAGAAGAGGCAGCGGTTTTTTCGGATCGATCCACTCCGGAACAAAAAGTGAGTAGGGCTGCAGGCTCCCGTCGGCCTCGGAGCGATAGCCCAGACGCACCACTCTCCCGGGAAAGAATAGGGCCGGCTTGGCCTCATCGACCAACCGGAACAGGTCTTTAATGTCCTGGTTCCATTGCTGCAGGGACCCAAAGTCGGCGAAAGCGGGCGCGTTGGCCATGAAATCCCGAATCCACTGGAAGCGGATCTCGAGAGTGGGCAGACTCTCCCGGAAGATGATGTCATTGGCGAACGGCTCGCCTTTCTTTATTTCCTCGATCTTGGCCTCGTAAGCCTCAAACTCCTGTTTGTCAAGCAGGAAGAAGCGCTTGTCGTCCGTGTAGCGGAGCACTCCTCGGTCGTCAATCAAGCCCAGGCTGAGGTCATATGTGCCGGTCGCCGTCCTCTCCAGCTCCACAGGGAAGGCCAGGATGTTCATGCCCTGGCCAAACGAAAGAGGCTCTTGAAATTCGACATTGCCCAGAGGTGTTGTCAGGAATATCCTGGCCTGCCAGCCGGATTGAGACCCCGGCGAATGAACGGCCAACTCGAGCTTGAGCGCGGAATCGGCGTAGAAGTGGTTGGCATTCAGGGAGGACTGGAATTCCAAAATTCTGGGCGGGCCCAGGACAAACTCTGCGCTCAATCCCTTTTTCGGCACGGCGCTCTCGGGGGCATATTCGGGATCGGGGACGAGCTGGACGACCTTTTTTTGACCGGCGTCCAGGTCGTCATAGGAGAGGTTCAGCTTCAACCGGCCAGGGAGGAACGGCCGGAAAAATGGGATTCGTTTCCAGGGGATGGCCAGTTCATAATCCACCGTGGACCGTCGGCTATCCAATTTGAGCTGAAGCTGGACGTCTCTCGCCGGAGTCACTCCCCCTTCCCCCCTCGTGTCGATGATAGCGAGAGGCTCATTGCCGAATAGAGAGAACCCGAAGATCACGCAATCGTCTTTCGAGGGCTCCGGCCCGGGGCTTATAAAGGTCAGATAAAAACCGTCGCCCTCCGGGCGCTTCATATCGGGGAACTCGATGCGGTCGTCGAGAACCTGAAGGGCCCCATAGAAATACTCGGAGTCAAAACTGAATCGGGCCCTGACCGTCAGGTCCGCAGACGGAGGCAGCGCGTTGCCTTCGGGAGTGAACGGGACGGGGAAATCAGGAATATCCGCCCAATCGGCCAGATCCCCGTCTATGGCCGGGGCGCTCTTCGCCTGAAGGATTTTTAAGCCCTCCGGTTCCTCGGGCGGAAGGGCGGTATGTCCGATTGATAAAAGAAACAAAGAGAGAGAAACCATTAGCGCGCGGATTTTGGACATTGTCCGGCTCCTTGAAAAATTATTGTAAAGAATTCAGGTCCGATTGACAACTCGGTGACTCAACCTTATAATCGGGCCGATTTAGTTTATCAAAGGTGAGACGATGACATTCCCGGAGAGAAGAACATTTGCCCCGGAGCACTCAGAGGGAGTATCCCATCTCAGCCCCGCGAGCATGGTTCAAGGAGAAATCAGCGGCCGAGAAGACCTCGTCATCAGAGGCCAGGTCCAAGGGAAAATCACGCTTCCCGACAATGACGTTCTGGTCGACGAACGCGGCCGCGTCGAGGCAGAGGTCCGGGCCAGGAATGTCCGCATAAAAGGCGATCTCATGGGAAACATCATCGCTTCGGGAAAAGTCATCATCGAGCGAACAGGCCGTATGAGGGGGGACCTGTCCGCCGCCCTCATCTCCATCGAGGATGGGGCCCAGTTCAAAGGAAGCATCAAGATTCTGGCCAAAAGTTAGCCGGGGGAACGACTTTTTTCTCTGGACCATCGTTCGATCTGTCCCGCAAAAAAACTGATATAATGACTCTGATGAGAGAGTTTGAGCTCCATTCAGAGTTTGTGCCCAAAGGGGACCAAACCCGGGCCATTGAGGCTCTGACGCAAAGCCTTCAAGCCGGAAACCCTCACCAGGTCTTGATGGGCGTCACGGGCTCGGGGAAGACATTCACGATGGCCAATGTCATCGCTCGGCTGCAGCGGCCCGTCCTTGTCATTTCCCACAACAAGACCCTGGCCGCCCAGCTCTACCAGGAATTCCGGCGGTTCTTTCCGCACAACGCGGTTGAGTACTTTGTCAGTTATTACGACTACTACCAGCCTGAAGCCTACATCCCGGCTTCCAACACTTATATCGCCAAGGAAGCGACCGTCAATGACGAGATCGACCGGATGCGCCTCCGCGCCACGAATTCGCTTTTTGAGCGCCGGGACGTCATCATCGTCGCTTCCGTCTCCTGCATCTATGGGATCGGGGCGCCGGAGACCTATTATTCCATGAGCTTCCGCCTGGCCAAGGGACAGCCGATATCCCGCAAGAGAATCGCCGAATCTCTTGTGGGCATGCAGTACGAGCGGCGGGAAGATGATTTTCGGCGGGGGACATTCCGGCTTCGGGGAGACGTCGTCGATGTGTTCCCCCCATACGAGGACCTCGCCTACCGGATCGAGCTCGAGAACAACGCCGTGGCCCGCATCTCCTCCATCGACCCACTGCTGGGCCGGGCGGTCGGAGCCTTCGATGACCTGATCATCCATCCCCGGACGTTCTTCTCCACCCCGACGGATATCCTGCAGTCAGCGATCGCCGGCATCGAAGAGGAACTCGCCGAGCGGATCGAATTTTTCCGGAGACAGGGAAAGGCCGTCGAGGCAGAACGGATCGAGGAGCGGACCCTCTATGACCTGGAAATGCTCCGTGAGTTCGGCTACTGCCCCGGCATCGAGAACTATTCGCGCTTCCTGAGTCAGCGTCGGCCTGGAGAGCCGCCCTACACTCTCCTGGATTATTTCCCCAGCGATTTCCTGACTATCATCGACGAGTCGCATGTCACCGTTCCCCAGATCGGAGGGATGTACCACGGCGACCGCTCCCGCAAACTGACGCTCGTCGAGCACGGCTTCCGATTGCCGTCCGCGCTTGACAACCGACCCCTCAATTTCAAGGAATTCAGCGCCCGGACGGGTCAGGTGCTCTACGTTTCGGCCACGCCGGGTGATTATGAAGTTCGCGAGTCCAAGGGCAAGGTCATCGAGCAGATCATCCGGCCGACCGGCCTGACCGACCCGGAAGTCGAAGTCCGTCCGGTCAAGGGCCAGGTGGACGACCTGATGGCGGAGATCGTGCGGCGGGCGGAAAAAAACGAGCGGACTTTGGTGACGACGCTGACCAAACGGATGGCCGAAGACCTCACCCGGCATTACCATGAGCTCGGCCTCCGGGTCCGGTATCTTCACTCCGACATCGAAACCCTGGAACGCGTCAACATCCTGCGGGATTTGAGAAAGGGCCAGTTCGACGCCCTGATCGGCATTAATTTGCTGCGGGAAGGGCTGGACCTCCCCGAGGTCTCCCTCGTGGCCATCCTGGATGCCGACAAAGAGGGCTTTCTCCGCTCTGCGACGTCATTGATTCAGACGTTCGGAAGGGCCGCGAGGAATGTTTCCGGAAAGGCCATTCTTTACGCCGACCTGACCACGGAATCCATGGCCCAGGCCATCGCCGAGACAAACCGACGCCGGAAGATCCAGAGCGCCTATAACGTCGAAAACAACATCACTCCTCAGTCGATCCGGAAGCAGATCGACGAAGTCATGAACAGTGTGTACGAAAGGGACTACCTGGATTATACCCGGATCTCTGAAGAGAAAGACGTTTATCTTTCCCCTGAAAAGAGGAAGAAGAGGATAGAGGAGCTGGAGAAACTGATGAAAGAGGCCGCCCGAAACCTGGAGTTTGAAAAGGCGGCAAAGTTTCGGGATGAGCTCGCCCAGCTCAAAAAAAGAGAACTGGAACTGGGGTTCTAGATATCATGGAGGACAAGCTCAAGCAGCGGCTGGCCGATCTGCCCGACAAGCCGGGAATCTATTTCTTCAAGAACGCCGGTGGGGAGATTGTCTACATCGGCAAAGCCCGATCCCTCAGAGACCGAATCCGTACCTATTTCCTCGCCCCGGCCGACCTCAAGGTGGCGAATATCCGGGCGGAGACGGCGGACGTCGATTTCATCCTCACCACCTCGGAAAAAGAAGCCGCCTTTCTGGAGAACAATTTCGTTCAGCGCTACCAGCCCAAATTCAATTTGCGGCTCAAGGATGACAAAAGCTTTCCCTATCTCAAGCTGACAGTCCAGGAGAAATATCCGGCCGTTCGACTCACCCGCAAGGTCGAGGACGACGGGGCCCGCTACTTCGGCCCCTTCAGCCCCGCCTCTCAGGCCCGAAAAACCATCCATCTTCTGAACAGGTATTTCGGCATCCGGGGCTGCGAAGAAACCGTGCCAGGGAAGCGCCGTAGGGCCTGCCTGGAATACGACCTCAAGCTCTGCTCAGCGCCCTGTGTCGGGTCGATTGGAGAGAAAGAGTACGGCGAGCGCGTGGCCAATGCGCTCCTTTTCCTGGAGGGACGGACTGAGCCGCTTTTGGCGGCCCTCAAAAAGAAAATGGACGAGGCGTCGGACCGCCTCGATTACGAGCAGGCCGCCCACTGGCGTGACCTCATCCGCACGATCGAGGAGGTCAAAGAGCGTCCCCAACTCATTTCGGTCGGCCTGGAAGACACCGATATCATCGGTCTGGCCCGGGACAGGGACCGACTCTCCGTCTATGCTTTTTTCATGCGCCGGGGAAAGGTCCGCGAGGCGGAAGAGATTTTAGCCTCGGAGCCGGAAGCAACATCCAACGAAGTTGTCCTCGGGCGCATTCTGGACAATTTCTATAGGGAAAGCGACGACCTGCCAGATAAGATTCTCCTCTCCCACCCGATCGCTGAGGGCGCAAAACTGGCCGAGAGGGTTTCCCGGAAGAAGGGAGCTAGAGTGCGAATCTCAGTCCCGAAACGCGGGAGAGACAAAAAGCTAGTGGAGATGGCGGTCCGCAACGCGGAGCGGCGCCTCAGAAAGTCAAAGCCGGAGTCCCCCGCCCTGAGCGAGCTGGCTCAGGTTTTGGCGCTGAAAAAAATGCCCATCCGCATTGAGGGCTTTGATATCTCGAACACGGGGGGGGATGAATCTGTCGGCTCGGTCGTTGTTTTCGAAAACGGAGAGCCCAGCCGGAGCGAATACCGGAAATACAAAATCAAGAGCGTTTCCGGCCACGACGACGTCGCCAGCCTCCGGGAAGTCGTCGGGCGGCGCTATGCTCGGGCCCTCAACGAAGGATTGAAACTTCCCGACCTCATTCTCGTCGATGGCGGAAAAGGGCAGCTCCACGCCGCCGAGGCGGCGCTTGGCCGGCTGGGTCTAGCCGGTCTTCCGGTTGTTTCTCTGGCCAAAAAGGAGGAGGTCATCTTTACTGCGGCGCAAAAGGACGGATTGCGACTGGAGAGGACTGCGCCCGCCCTGAAGCTACTGCAGCACATCCGCGATGAAGCCCACCGCTTCGCTCTGACCTTCCACCGGCAGTGCCGGAAAAGGAAAAGCTTTTCGTCCTGAAGGAAGGGACCTCGCCGACCGGGTTCAATCAGAAAATGAGCCGCACGACAAGGCTCGCCGCAATAGCCACGGCGATGCTCAAACCCACGGAAAGGAAGGCGATTCTTTTCCCGGTCTCTTTCCACAGGATGGCGAACGTTGAAAGACACGGGATGAAGAAGCTGACAAAGACCGTAAAGACCAGGATTTGTTCCCGGGAGATGGCCGAAAGAAGGTTCTTATACTCCACACCCAAAGCCTGGAGCATCATGATCAACGAAAGCTCTTTGCGAAGGAACCCGAAGACGAGCGTGATTCCAAGCGGCTGGGGCAGACCGAGTCCGTGGACGACAAGCGGAGAGAAAGCGGCATTGAGGATTTTGTCCATACCCAGGAACTGAAGAAGGCTCAAAACGATGCTTCCGGCAACGAGAAGCGGCCAGGCGAACTTGATGAAAGACTTAAGCTCCAGGTAGGTTTTTCCGACCATGGTCTTCAGGGAGGGGGCCTTGAGCGAGGGAATCTCCAGGATGAGACCGGGCGAAGGGTCCTTGAAGAAGAACGAGAGAAGGCGTCCGATGACGGCGATGAGCAGAACGTTGAAGAAATAAAACCCCAAAGCCCAGAACGGTCCGAGGTAGAACGCGACGAGTGCCAGAATGATGGTCGTGCGAGCCGAGCACGGGATAAACGGGATGAGCAGCGAAGTGATGGCTCGGTCACGGGGCGATTCGAGAATCCGGGTGGAGAGAACGGCCGGGACATTGCATCCGAAGCCGAGGACAAAAGGCGACACCGATTTTCCGTGAAGCCCGATGCGGTGCATGAAGGTGTCGAGGAGAAAACCCGCTCTCGCCAGATAGCCGAGGTCCTCGAGAAAGGCCATAAGAAAGAGGAGCGGGATGAAATAGGGAAGAACTATGGCCACTCCCCCGCCGAGACCCTGGACGAGCCCATCCCCAAGATGAGCGAGGAGCCCTGTTCCCAGCCAGCCGGAGAGGAGCGCTCTCAGGCGGCCCAAGGGACCGAGGAGGGTCGCCTCCAGGCGCCCACCGATTTTAAAAATGAGGAAGAAAAAGGCTAGAAAAATGAGCCCGAGGATGGGATATCCAAGGATAGGATGCATGATGATGTCATCGACGCGCGCGTCCCAGGTGAGCTGCTTTCCTCGGCGGACCAGGCTGCTTTCCTCGAAAATCTTGAGGGCCAGGTGATGGCGCTCGGCGGCCATGATTTCATAAGCAGAAGATCGACGCTTGTCCTCGATTCTCTTCTTGGCGGAATCGATTTCGTGCTTGAGCGCCGGCTCGGCTTCAGCCAAAATCCCCAGGCAAAACGTTGGATCTGCCTCGATGAGCTTAATCGCTGTAAACCTCGGATTCCCGGCGATGAGGATTTCTGAGGGCAGTCTTTCGGCCAAGTGGCCAACTTCTTCCTCGATATCCCCCGACCATCGGAGAGGGGCCACCGGACACCGATTGTCGAGGCAGAATAAGGCTGCTGCGAGAAGCTCCTTGACTCCCCGACCCCGGGAGGCGACTGTCGGAATAACTCTAACTCCCAGGAGCTTTTCGAGCTTCCGGGGATCGATATGGACTCCCTTTTTCTCGGCCAGGTCAATCATGTTCAGGGAGACGATCATGGGATAGCCGAGCTCGATGAGCTCAAGGGTCAGCTCCAGGCTACGTCCCAGAATAGAGGCATCAACGACGTTAATGACAAGGTCCGGCTTTTCCTGAAACAAATGACTCAGAATGACCCTTTCAGCCGGCTCTGAGGGATTGAGGGAGTATGCCCCCGGCAGGTCGATGATATTGAGAATGCGCCCCTCGATATTGACCTCGCTATGGGTATGCTTGTAACTTGTCCCCGGGAAATTCGAAGTCAGGGCCTTGTGACCCGCGATGGCATTGAAAAGAGTGCTCTTACCGCTATTGGGCTGCCCGAGGAATATAACGCTCGGAAATTCATCCTTCATCAGAGGCAAGGTCCACTATGATCTTGTGCGCAACGCCGCGTCCCATGGCCACACTTGTGTCTGCGGTCAGGTTCTTGACAAGCAGGGGTCCCCTGAGAATTCCCTGAGAATTGACTTCGACCAGGTCGTCCTTATGGAAACCCAGGGCAAACAGGCGGCGGCGAACTCCCTCCCCGCCCTGGATATCGACAATTCGAAGCGGCCGGCCGCGAGGGGCTTCAGAAAGTCGAAACATAAGTCTGCCTCAAGAACATTGTCTAATTGAGAATGATTCTCAATATCATTCTAGCCTATGACCCGCGAAAAATCAACATCCGGCAAATTGACAGGGGCGGACGTTTCTGATAATAAATAGAAAATGGTCAAGTGGCTGATCACCAAAATCATCGGGACCAAGAATGAGCGGGACCTAAAAAAGCTCCAGCCTCTGGCCGCCGCCATTACCGAGCTCGAGCCCCGCATTCGGCCGCTCTCCGACGCGGAATTGCGCGCCAAGACGGCCGAATTCAAGCAAAAACTGAGTCAAGGCGCCAGCCTCGACGACATCCTGGTCGAAGCCTTCGCGGTCGTTCGCGAGGTGGCCCGCCGCACAGTGGGGATGAGACATTTTGATGTCCAGCTCATCGGCGGCATCGTCCTCCATCAAGGCAAAATCGCCGAGATGAAGACCGGCGAGGGAAAAACCCTTGTCGCCACCCTCCCCGCCTACCTGAACGCCCTCGAGGGGAAGGGCGTTCACATCGTCACGGTAAACGATTATCTGGCCAAGCGCGACACCGAATGGATGGGACCCATTTACAAGTTCCTCGGCCTTTCGGTGGGGACCATCCAGCACGAAATGTCAGACGCCGATCGCAAACACGCCTACAATTGCGACATCACCTACGGAACCAACAACGAATTCGGGTTCGATTACTTGCGCGACAACATGAAATTCCGCCTTTCTGACCTCGCCCAACGGAAACACCACTACGCCATCGTCGACGAAGTGGACAGCATCCTGATCGACGAAGCCCGCACTCCCTTGATTATCTCCGGGCCAACGGAGGAATCAACGGCGCTCTACTTTAAGGTCGACAACCTCGTCCGTCGGTTTCAGAAGGGCAAACATTTCACGGTCGACGAGAAAACGCGGACCGTTTCGATCCTTGAGGAGGGAGTGTCCGAAGCGGAGAGGTTTCTTAACGTGTCCAACCTGTATGATCTCGCCCATATGGACCTCGTTCACCATATCAACCAATCTCTCAAGGCCCACCATCTCTTCAAGCGCGATGTCGACTACATGGTCCAGGACGGCAAGGTCATCATTGTCGACGAGTTCACGGGACGGCTGATGCCGGGCCGTCGCTACAGCGACGGCCTGCACCAAGCGCTGGAGGCCAAGGAAAGGGTCCGCGTTGAAGAGGAATACCAGACCCTGGCCTCGATCACCTTCCAGAATTACTTCCGCATGTACACGAAACTGGCCGGCATGACGGGAACTGCGGCAACGGAAGCCACCGAATTCCACCACATCTACAAGCTCGACGTCGTCGAGATCCCAACCAATAAGGAGCTGATCCGCCACGAGTACCCCGATGTGGTCTATCGGACGGCCAAGGAGAAATGGGAAGCGGCCCTCGAGGAAATCATAGAACTGAACAAGATCGGTCGTCCGGTCCTCGTCGGGACGGTCTCGATCGAGAAGTCTGAGCACCTGAGCTCTCTCCTCCGCCGCCGAGGGCTCAAACATGTTGTGCTCAATGCCAAGTACCATGAAATGGAGGCGGCCATTATTGCCCAGGCGGGTCGGGTGGGCGCGGTGACCATCGCCACCAACATGGCCGGCCGCGGAGTGGATATATTGCTCGGCGGGAACCCCGACTTTCTGGCCCGCGAGCAGCTCCGGAAATCGGGGATCCACCCTCTCAAAGCCACACAGGAGCAGTGGGAAAAGGCCCTGGCCGAGGCCAAGCGAATCACCGAGGAGGAGCATCAAAAGGTCGTCGAGTTGGGCGGACTCCATATCCTCGGTACGGAGAGGCACGAGGCCCGCCGGATTGACAACCAGCTGCGCGGGCGGGCCGGACGACAGGGGGACCCCGGCTCATCGCGCTTCTACCTGTCCCTTGAGGACGATCTGATGCGCATCTTCGGCAGTGAACGCATCTCCGGCCTGATGGCCCGGATCGGCATGAGCGACGGCGTTCCCATTGAACACCGCATGGTCAGCCGGGCCATCGAACGGGCCCAGCGCCAAGTTGAAGGGCAGAATTTCACCATCCGCAAGCACCTGCTCGAATACGACGACGTGATGAATAAGCAGCGCGAGACGATTTACAAGATGCGCCGGGAAATCCTCGAAGGCAAGGACATGAGATCCTATGTGCTCGAGCTGATCGAGACGCTCATCGACTGGCATCTCGATACTTATGCGAATAAGGAAAAGCAGCCAGACGAATGGGACATCGCCGCCCTGAAGCAGGCCGTGGGAACCCAGTTCGGACTCAACCTCGAGGACCTGCACCTGGACTGGGAGACCGTCACTTATGATGAACTGCGGGAGCGGCTCCTCGGCGCCCTCAAATCTGCCTATGAAGAAAAGGAACGGATACTCGCCCCTGGACGAATGCGCGAGTTTGAGCGCATCATCATTCTCCAGGTCATCGATTCGCAGTGGAAGGACCACCTCATTGGAATGGACTATCTTAAGGAGGGCATCGGGCTTCGCGGCTACGGCCAGAGAGACCCGCTCATCGAATACAAAAAAGAAAGCTACGACATGTTCCAGGCGATGATGGACCGGATCGAGGAGGACACCGTCCGCTATCTCTTCCTGATCCAGCCGGTCGTTCAGGAAGAAATGCCGCAGCGAAAGGAACAGCCTCTTTATTATCAGCAGCCGCAGGCTGCGGCACCCGCCCCCCGAGGACGTCAAGTTCGGCCGACGATCCCCCGGGGGAGAAAAAAGCGTTAGGCCAAAAAAGGAGGATCCATGCTGGACGCAAAAATCAAAGAAGGGTTGACCTTTGATGACGTCCTGATCCTCCCCGCCAAATCGAACGTTCTCCCGACCGACACCGATGTCGGCACTCGCCTGAGCCAGAATATTGCGCTTCAGATCCCGCTTATCAGCGCCGCCATGGACACAGTGACCGAATCCCGGATGGCGATATGCGTCGCCCAGCAGGGCGGCATCGGAATCATCCATCGCAATCTGCCCATCCGCGTCCAGGCCGAAGAGGTGGACAAGGTGAAGCGCCACGAAAGCGGCATGGTCGTCGACCCGATCACAGTTCGGCCGCAAGAAAAAGTCTATAAAGCCATCGAACTGATGCATAAGTATAAAATCAGCGGACTTCCCATAACCGACGAGAACAACAAGCTGGTGGGGATCATCACCAACCGGGATGTCCGGTTTGAGACACGCCTCAACCTGCCGGTCGATCGAGTGATGACCAAAGAGCTGGTTACGGTTCCCCTCGGGACTTCGCTCGAGGAAGCCGAAAAGCTCTTCCACAAACACAAAATCGAGAAGATCCTGATGGTGGACGAGGAATTCCACCTTAAAGGTCTCATCACCTATAAGGACATTCTCAAGCGCATCCAGTACCCCAACGCCGCCAAGGACCAGCTCGGGAGACTGCGGGTTGGAGCCGCGGTCGGGGTCGGCGCCGACACTCTCGAAAGAGCCGAAGCTCTGATTCAGGCCAAAGTCGATGTCCTGGTCGTCGACACCGCTCATGGCCATTCTCAGCGCGTTTTGGACACGGTGAAGAAGCTCAAGGACCGCTTTCCCCAGGCCGAGCTCATCGCCGGAAACATCGGGACCGCAGAGGCGGCCGAGGATCTCATCGCTCTCGGCGTCAATGCCGTAAAAGTGGGTGTGGGACCGGGCTCGATTTGCACCACCCGGGTGGTGACGGGAGCCGGGGTGCCGCAGATCACAGCCATCGCCGATGTGGCCCGGACCGCCCTGCCCAAGGGTGTTCCGGTGATCGCCGACGGCGGCATCAAGTTCTCGGGCGATGTCACCAAAGCCATTGCCGCCGGGGCCAGCTCGGTGATGCTCGGGAACCTGCTGGCGGGGACGGATGAATCCCCGGGAGAAACGGTGATCTATCAGGGCCGCTCCTACAAAACCTATCGCGGAATGGGGTCCCTCGAAGCCATGAGAGAGGGAA
>Ga0172366_10003778_pt1 | contig 11914 bp, 13 predicted proteins | sample LakKivSesite69cm_FD_114533 | JGI IMG/M metagenome (GOLD analysis project Ga0172366, IMG submission 114533) | Sediment microbial communities from Lake Kivu, Rwanda - Sediment site 69cm | ecosystem: Environmental > Aquatic > Freshwater > Lake > Sediment | place: Rwanda: Western Province, Lake... | reverse complement strand
CCGTTAAATTTTTTGGGCTTTGCCGCCGCCCCGAGCGAAGCGAGGGGCGGAAAATCGTCCGAGCTAATTTAAGAATAGTCCACTAAGCCGTGGTAGCTCAGGTAGTAGAGCGCATCTCTGAAAAAGATGAGGGCGCCGGCGCACGTCCGGCCCACGGCACAGATTCTGCGGGTGTCGTATAACGGTTATTACGCTGCCTTGCCAAGGCAGCAACGGCGGTTCGACTCCGCTCACCCGCTCTTGACTTATCTCTTTCGATAAGTTATTATGATAAAACCCCTAAAAAGGGGTTTTAAGATGGAAATTCCTTCTAAATGCCCAAAAATTTGGGTATTAACTCTCTTAATTCTTCTCATCTTTACTGGGGTTTTCTTTGAATCATCAGTTTTTTCTTTATTAGAAGCTCAAGAAATTGAAGCTAATTTAGTTTTTGAGGAAATTCCTCAGTTGGTTACTCTCCAAGAAAATACCCTGATTCCCCTTTCTAACCCGGCCAATCCAGAACCAGAAATCGTTAGAAGATTTTCGGTGATAATAACTGGTTATTCTAGTACTCCCTGGCAGACCGATGACAGCCCCTATATTACTGCTGCCGGCACCTGGGTGAGAGAGGGGATTATCGCTAATAATATACTTCCCTTTGGGACAAGAGTAAAAATTCCAGAATTATTTGGAGATCAAATTTTTGTCGTTGAAGACAGAATGAGTTGGCAAAAAGGAAATTATCAGATTGATATTTGGTTTCCTGATTATTGGGAGGCCGTCTCTTTTGGAGCAAAAAGAACCTATATTGAAGTTTTAGAAGGCTAAGACAAAAATTTCTAATGTAAAATAAAACCACCCTTAAAAGGTGTTTTTTATTTGGCCGTGGGCGAGGTGGGAGTCGAACCCACACGATCTTACGATCGCAACATTTTAAGTGTTGTGCGTATACCATTCCGCCACTCGCCCCTTCTTGAGGTCTGGGTGGGACTTGCACCCACGTAAAACGGTTTTGCAGACCGTTCCCTAACTTCTTGGGTACCAGACCATATTCATACTTTATCCTATTTCTCTTCTTTTATCAAACGTCAGTGAAGATGGAAAAGAGATTTATCTCTTTGACTTCAATTTTTCTAAGATTTCTTCGATCTTGCCGGCTTCGGCTGTTCTTTTTTCTTCTAAAAAGAGAATTTTAGGAATTGGTCTCATTTTTAATCTTTTATTAATTTTTTGTTGAAGAGCGTAAATTTCACGATTTAAAAGAGTAAAAACCATGCTTTTATCTTCTTGAGTTAAAACGCTGATAAAGACTTTACTTTCCCTTAAATCAGGAGAAGTTTCAACCCTGGTAACCGTGACAAAAACATTTTTTGGAAACTCAACTTCACGCAAAATAAGCTGGGAAATCTCTTTTTTAATTAATTCATTAACTCTTTGAATACGTTTTGTCATTTCTTTCTTTCCTCTTGATATATTATTAATGTATCACCCACCTCAATTTTTTTATCACCTTCATATAAAATTCCCACTTCCTCACCCTTGATTGCTCTTTCGATATCTTTTTTATTTTTTTGGAGATTAACCATTTTTCCTCTAGCGATAACTTCTCCAGATCTTTGAATTTCTATTAAAGTTCCTTTTTTTATTTCCCCTTCAATTATTCTTCCTCCTACAATCTGACGATTTTTTTCAAACCAAAAATCCTTCAAAACCTTAATTTTTCCCAAATCTCTTCTTATTATTGCTGGCTCTCCAATTTTTTCTATTAAGTTTCTTACCGTCTCCACCAAATCGTAAATCACTTCAAAATTCATTATTTTAATTCTTTCTCTTTGAGATAGGATTTTGGCAATTGGACTCATCTTTACTCGAAACCCCAAGATTATTGCTTTTCCACTTTTAGCTAATTCCACATCATTCTCATTTATCTCTCCAACTTGAGAGGCCAAAATCCTTAAAATAACCTTATCTTGAGGTAATTCTCCCAAAACTTTTTCAATTGCTTCAAGTGAACCCAAAACATCAGCTTTTAAAATTAAGTTTAAAACAATTTTTCCTGGTTGAATCTCTAAAACTTGCGATTCTATCTTTTTTTCTAGCTGAAGATGTTTCTGAGCCGATTCTAAATCAGAAAAAACTTGAAAAGTTTCACCAACTTTTGGCACTTTTTCAAAACCAATTAGAGTAACTGGTTGAGAGGGTTCGACTTTTTCAATTTTTTTTCCCTGAGAATCTTCCAAATGTTTAACTTTTCCTAAAGTGGAACTAGTTCCAATTATCTCACCAGAATTTAAAATTCCTTCAGTTAAGATTAAAGTGGCTGTTGGACCCCTTTTTGAATCCAAAAAGGATTCGATAATGATTCCCTTAGCCGGTTTAGAGACAATAGCCACTAACTTTTCTATTTCAGCTATGAGTAATATTAACTCTAAAAGTTCATTAATTCCTTCGCCGGTCTTAGCCGAAGTTTTAACGGTGGGTACCTTCCCTCCAAATTCCTCAACTAAAATTCCTTCTACCCTTAATTCTCTTTTAACTTTTTCGGGGTTCGCCTCGGGTTTATCAATTTTATTTAAAGCGATAAGGAGGGGAATTCCCACCTTTTTAATATCTAAAATTGCTTCTTTAGTTTGTTCTTTAACTCCCTCGCAACTATCTATTACTAAAAGAGCGATATCAGCCACCTTTGCTCCTCGTGATCTCATAGCTGAAAAAGCTTCATGGCCAGGGGTATCAATAAAAGTTATTTTTTTTCCAGCTTTCACCGAGCGAGGCGGAGCTGAGCTAGGTGGGAGATGAGGCAAAGCTTCAGCGACCTCAATTTGAAAAGCACGGATATCTTGAGTAATAACTCCTCCCGGTTTTTTTCCAGTGAATTCAATTTGTCGAATCGCATTAAGTAAGGTGGTCTTTCCATGATCAATGTGACCCAAGACCACCACCACCGGCGGCCGTGTTACCTGTCCCGTAGGAAGCTTGCTTTCCTTCGGGGCCAAATTTTGATTTTTTTCTTTTGGCATATTCAATTGCTTCTTTCTCTTCTCCGGATAATAAATATTCCGATAAACCCGCTTTGATTGGTTTTCCGTAAACCCTGTTTCCTTCTTTTGTATATAAACTAGTAAGTACTAAGCCATCATCGTTTCCATCCAAAAGCGCAATCGAGAAACTTTGATTTCCACCTACATCTTTAAAAGGATTAAATCTTACTATTCCCACTTTTTGAACTGAAAATTTACCTTCTTCTTTTAAGTTTTCTAATTCTTTTGAAATCTTTTCAAAATCTCTTTTTAAATCCTTAAACTGAAGTAATAACTCTTTTAAATTTTCTGGCTCTTTTTTCTTTTTGAAGGGGTAAAACATATTTTTTCGGAGGAGGCAGGACTCGAACCTGCAAGGGTTTTCACCCACCGCTTTTCGAGAGCGGCACAATAGCCATTCTGTCACTCCTCCTCAATATTTTTAAAAATATCATTTTTTTGATAAAATTTCAATAATGATAAAAATAGCCGTAATTGGAGTGGGCGGCAGAACCGGAACCATGTTTGCTTTTGAATTAAGGGAGGCGGCTGAAATTTTAGGAGTGGGAAGAAAAGAAGAAATACAAAAAATTCAAGAAGGAAAGATTTATCTTCAAAGAGAAAGGGGAGAAACGGTTAAATTCACAGGAAAAGTTATTGAAGAAGAAGAATTTAACAAAGAGGTTAATCCTGATTTTATTTTTTTATGTGTTAAAAACCCAGTTGGTCCCGCCATCAATTTTTATTATCAAAGGGTTAAAAAAGAAGGGAAAATTCCTTCTTTAATTTTATCTCAAAATGGAATTTCAGTTATTGAGGAAGTAAAAAAAGAATTAGAGAAAATTTTTGGTAAAAAAGCAAAAGAAATCAAGATAATAAGGGTAAGTTTGTTTAATGCCATCTCCAGTGAAAAAATTGATGACGCAATAAAAATAAGTTATCCTTTACCAATTCGCTTAGCCTTTGGAGTGGCTTCTGATGAGAAAGAAATCGAAGATTTAAAAGCAATTTTTAAAAAAGCAGACATTAAAGCAGAAGAACTGTCGCCAGAAAATGTTAAAAATATGGAATTTTCTAAACTTTTTACCAATTTAGTGGGTATGGCCTCGGTTTCAAAAGGTCTTTCAATTGAAAAGGGGTTTAAAGACCCTGAAACTTTTAAAGAAGAAGCAACCTGCCTAAAAGAATATATAAAAGTGGTGAAAAAAAGCGGCGGGAAATTTTTAAATCTCAAACATTATCCAATTAAATTTCTTGTTTCTTTAATTGATTTTTTCCCCCTGTCATTTTTAATCCCTTTTCGAAGAATTCTGTCAAAACTAATAACTAAAGGAAGGGGCGGAAAAGAAAAAGGCAATATTGATGAGGTTGATTATTATAACGGTGCAGTAATTAAACTCGGAGAAAAATTCCAGGTTGAAACCCCAATTAATCAAAAAATATATCAGGAAATTAAAAAGAGGTTATGACCAATTTTATTTTACTTTCCCTCTTTGCTTATTCCTTAAATTTGGCTTCTTTTAAATTAAATTTTAAAGGAAAATCTTCGGCTAGTTGCCTCGGGTGACACGCAGTCAGCTTTAAAAGTAAAACAAAGTTATTTACCAGCTGCTGCTATTTCTCGCCGAGCCTTATATGTCTTAAAAGGAAATTCAAGGTTCTATTTTGGCTCGGCTGCGAAGTGTCTCCCTCGGCAATAGCCTCAGATTTTTAGATTTATGCTTACTTTTATTTTACTTTCCCTCTTTGCTTATCTTTTAGGTTCAGTTCCTTTTGGGTTTTTAATTGGAAAACTAAAAAAAGTTGATGTTAGAAAAATTGGTTCAAAATCAACAACCTCAACCAATGTTGCTCGGGCTTTGGGCTGGCGATGGGGAGTAATCTCGGCTATTTTGGATTTTTCCAAAGGCTTAATTCCTGTTTTTTTAGCAAAAATCTATCTTTTTAATTTCTGGCAAATTATTTTCATTGCGTTACTTCCCACTTTAGGGCATATCTTTCCGGTTTGGTTAAAATTCAAGGGAGGAAAGGGCGCTTCAACTTTTTATGCTTCGACTTTAGTTTTAATTAGTCCTCAATATTTTTTGTCGCTTTTCCCAATTTTAATTTTGATTTTATTATTATCAAAAACAATGAGTATGGGTAATATTCTTTTTCCTTGGGTGTTGGTAATTTTTGTTTCTCTGTTTTTTCCGCTTCCTTATCAGGTTTTTTCTTTTTGGGGAGCAACTCTTTTACTTTTTGCTTTTCGAGAAAATATAAAAAGAATTAAAGATGGGGTTGAGCCCCAAATTTCTCTTAAATGGTAAGTTATTTTAAAATTTCTCTTGGTGGAACGTAAAAATTTTATCTTGTAAAATTTAACGTTCCTACAACGTAAAAATCTTTGATTTTGTACGTTGTGGGCAATGCAGGACTTGAACCTACGACCTCGTCGATGTAAGCGACGCGCTCTAACCACTGAGCTAATTGCCCAATTTCTTTTTCATTAAATAAGCGTCGTCTCCGTTTTTGTAATATTCTTTAATTTTTTTTGAAATTTCAAAACCTATTTTTTTAAAAAAGAGTACCCCGATTTTATTTTTGGTTTTAGTGTGAAGAGAAACTTCTTTTATTTTTTCTTTTTTAAAATGGTCAAGTAAAAATTTCGTCAGGATGGTTCCTACACCTTTTTTTCGAACTCTCGGCGAAACGGCTAAAGAAATAATTTTTGCTTTGTTTTTTCCCTTTTGTCCAATAATATAACCTCCAATTTTTCCCCCAATTTCAGCCACCAAGAATTCTTGAGGATATTTTTGATAAATCTTTTTAAAGTAGTCTTTTGACCAGGTTTTTTGATTTGGAAAAGAAATTTTTTCTATTTCCATCACTTCTCTTAAATCAGAAAGAGAAAATTTCCTTAATTTTATCATAATCTTGTGGGCGAGGAGGGACTTGAACCCTCACGCCATAAAATGGCCGACGCCCCTCAAACGTCGGTGTCTACCAGTTCCACCACTCGCCCATTAATTTTTAATAATCTATTTCTTTCTTTGTTGTCGATACTTAAAATATTTTTTAATTTTCTATACTTACGTTTTAAACAAGGTAAATTTTCTTTATAATAAATTTTGGTAAATAAGATTTTAGACTCTTTTTTAGCATAATTTAATCTCCAGGCTCTCTTCCCAAACGTAAGGTGCCCGTTAATTTTTAAAAGTTTTTTAAGTCTAGAGCTAAGCCATTCGAGATAATGTAAACTACCAGAATTAAAATTAATATAAAACATGAAACTGCTTGCCCATCTTGGATCCCAGTAACTATAACAACTTCCATCGCCGTCGAAACAGCCCCTTAAAAAATCAAAGAAATATTTGTTAGGAATTTTTAACTTTTCAATAGTTTTACTTTTTTGAGGAGTTAATCCTATTTCTAATAACCATTTATAAAGGACGATATCACCAAACTGGATATGAGGATATTTTCTATTTGAAAACCCACTAGTTTTAAGCCCTATCTTGTTTTTTAATTTAAGACATTTTTTAAAAGTTTTTATAAGCTGTAAATCTTTAGAAGTAAAATCAATATGCCTTCCATCTTTAGATAGATTTCCATCAGTAGTAATAAGCCCAACCGCATAGGCAAGTTCTGGTAACCACTTAATTCTCTCTTTTCTGATAGGTTTCATTATTTTATATTAATATTACCAAATTTTAAAAGAACTCTCAAAGAGAAAGTGTATACCAATTCCGTCATCTGAGCGGGTCTCTATTCTTCTTTTTTCAGTTTTATTTTTTTACCTTTAGCTTCTCTTAAATAATAAAGTTTTGCCCTTCTTACTTTTCCTCTCTTTAAAATTTCTATTTTTTCAATTGTTGGTAAATAGAGGGGAAAAATTTTTTCTATCCCCACCCCCGAAATTTCTCTCCTGACAGTTATTGTCGCCCCAATTTCTTTTTTATGTTTTTTAGCAATGATTAAACCTTCAAAAACCTGAGTTTTTTCTTTTTCTCCTTCCTTAATTTTCTGAAAAATTCTAACTTCATCGCCGGGTCTTACCTCTGGAAGTTCCTTTTTAAATTTTTTAACAAAATCTTCTATTTTATTCATTGTTTTAGTACTACTATTTTTGCTTCCTCGGCTGATAAATCCTTCTTTTTGACCGACAATTTCTTTTCAGGCATTAAATTTTTTATCCCGAAATTTTTTAAAAATTTATCCAAAGTATCCAATTTCACTTTCAATTTTGGGAGAGCAAAATGCATGGGTATGGTAATCTTAGGTTCTAGTTGACTCATAATTTTAGCCGCCTCTCTATCTGAAATAGTGTAAGTTCCCCCAATGGGAATCATCAAAATGTCAACCTCACCAATCTTTTCTAACTGTTCTGCGGTTAATTCTTTTTGGCCTAAATCTCCCAAATGACAAATTTTTAAATCTTCAACACCAATACTATAAATGATATTCTCACCTCTTTCCTTACCCTGAGAATTATCATGATAACTAGCAATTCCCTGCACGGTCACATTTTTAACATCATATTCTCCGGGTTCCTCAATTAAAAAATAGTTTCCCGTGACTGCTTTTATATTATTATGGTCGTGATGTTGGTGGGTTATTAATAAAAGATCGGCCTCCAGTTTTGGTAATTTTAAACCGATTTCTTCTGAAAAAGGATCAAGAATAATAGAGGTCTCTTCTCCCCTATTGCGAGAAGCTATTATTTGAAAACAAGATTGGCCGTACCATTGAATAGTCATATTGAAAATTTTATCACACTACTTGAAAAAATCAATAAAATATTATAAATTTAATTGTATATGAACGAAATATTAAAAGATGATTTATTAAAGCCGCCAAGAATTGGCGATATTGTTGAGGGAAAAATTATTGGCAAGGAAAGAGGAGCTTTGTTTTTAGATTTGGGGGCAATCGGCACGGGGATAATTTACGGAAAAGAATTTTTTGAAGAAAAAGATAAATTAAAGAATTTAAAAATGGGAGATAAAATTTTTGCTAAAATCACCGAGTTAAAGAATGAAAAAGGTTTTATTGAATTATCACTTAGCGGCGCCTCCAGGGAACTGGCTTTTGACCTTTTACGCCAGAAAAAAGAAAAAGATGAGATTTTTAAAGTTAAAATTTTAGGCGCTAATAAGGGCGGTTTAATTTCTGAAGTTTCTGGCATTCCTGCTTTTTTACCCGTTTCTCAATTATCTTCCGAGCATTATCCGCGAGTTGAAGGAGGGGAAACAATAAAAATTTTACAAGAACTTCAGAAATTTGTTGGTGAAGAACTCCCCGTAAAAATTCTTGATTTTTCTCAAACCGATAGCCAAATTATTTTATCAGAGAAAGCAACCATTTTGGATAAAAAAAGAGAGACCTTGAAAAAATATCAAGTGGGAGAGGTGGTTGAAGGAGAAATTACTGGCGTCACCGACTTTGGTGCCTTTATGAAATTTGATGATTTAGAGGGATTAATTCATATTTCAGAATTAGACTGGAAAATTATCGAAGACCCCACCGAAATTGTAAAAGTCGGCGATAAATTAAAAGCTAAGATTATTGAAATTCAAAATGAGAGAGTTTCTCTGTCTTTAAAAGCCCTAAAAAAAGACCCGTGGGAAGGAATTGAAGAAAAGTATCAAAAAGGGGATTTTGTTTCAGGAAAAGTAACTAAAATTAATCCCTTTGGTGCCTTTGTGCAGATTACTCCAGAAATTCAAGGGCTTTGTCACATTTCTGAATTTGAAGGCGGTAGGATAGAAGATTTTTTGAAAATTGGTGAAGAATATAAATTTCAAATCCTGTTAATAGACGAAAAAAATCACAAAATGAGTCTAAAATTGGTAAAATAAAAGAAGATGAAAAATTTAGTTAAAAATTTTCTTTTTTTAATATTAATCTTTTTAGTTATCTCAATCATTTTTAGTTTGATTTTTCAGCCCTTTGAGGGAAAAAAAGAGATATCTCTTAGTCAGTTAGTTGAAGAGATTAATCAAGAAAAAATTAAAAAAATAACTGTTGCCGGCAATGAACTAACCGTAATTTACACCGATAACCAAAAAGCAACTTCAAGAAAAGAAGAGGAGGCGGCTCTTTCTCAGTCTTTAATTAATTATGGAGTAGAGAAAGAGAAATTGGCTAAGGTTGAAATTGAAACAAAAGAGGTAAGTACTGTTTGGGTTTGGTTAGGACCAGTTTTATTTACTATTTTACCCCTTTTGCTTTTTGGCTTTTTTTTCTGGTCAATTTTTAGACAAGCTCGAACTGGAGCCAATCAGGCTTTCGATTTTACCAGAGCCCGAGTAAGATTATTTGGGGCAGGTGGGAGGCCTTCAGAAAAAATTACTTTTAAAGATGTGGCTGGTCTAAAAGAGGCAAAACAGGAGCTAATGGAGGTAATTGATTTTTTAAAAAATCCTAGAAAGTATTTACAAATGGGAGCGAAAATTCCTCGAGGAGTCATTTTAGTGGGGCCGCCAGGGACAGGAAAGACAATGTTAGCTAAAGCCGTAGCCAATGAAAGCAATGTTCCTTTCTTTTCCATTTCCGGTTCTGAATTTATTGAGTTATTTGTCGGTGTGGGAGCGAGCAGAATCCGGAGTCTTTTTGATCAAGCAAGAAGAGCGGGTCGGGCAATTATTTTTATTGATGAAATTGATAGTATTGGAAAAATAAGGGGAGTGGGAATAACCGGCGGCCATGAAGAAAGGGAACAAACTTTAAATCAATTATTGGCGGAAATGGATGGGATTGAGAGAGAAGAAGGGATTTTGGTGTTTGCCGCTACGAACCGTCCCGAATACTTAGACCCAGCTCTTTTGCGGCCAGGCAGATTTGATAGAAGAATTGTTTTAGATTTACCAGATATTAATGAAAGAGAAGAGATTTTGAGGATTCATTGCCGGGGAAAACCATTAGCACTTAATGTTAATTTGAGAGAGGTGGCTGAGAGAACTCCTGGCTTTTCTGGAGCTGATTTAGCCAATGTGGTTAATGAAGCAGCTATTTTAGCTGCTAGACGTGGGAAGACCCAGGTCTTTCAAGAGGAATTATTAGAGTCAATTGAAAAAGTTTTATTGGGTCCAGAAAGAAAGAGCCATATTTTATCAAGAAAAGAAAAAGAAATTGCTGCCTATCATGAGGCAGGTCATGCTTTAGTTTCCAGTTTTTTACCCGCCGCAGAACCAGTCAGAAAAATTTCAATTGTTGCCCGGGGACTAGCGGCCGGTTACACCCTAAAAATGCCGACTGAAGAAAGAAAGATTAAAACCAAATCAGAATTTTTGGCTGAAATAGCGACGCTTTTGGGAGGTTATTGGGCAGAAAAAATAAAATTCGGTGAGATTACGACTGGTGCCGCTAACGATTTAAAAAGAGCTTCGGAATTGGCCCGAAAATTAGTTAAAGAATATGGAATGTCGGCCTTGGGTCCTATTGCTTTTGGGGAAAAGGAAGAATTTGTCTTTTTAGGACAAGAAGGAAGCGAGTACAGAAACTATTCAGAAAAAGTGGCTGTTCAAATTGATAAAGAGGTAGCTAAATTTATTAAATCTGCCGAAAATCAGGCGAAACAAATTTTAACCAAAAAGAAAAACTTTTTGGAAAAAATTGCCAGAACCCTAATCCAAAAAGAAACAATTGAAAGAGAGGAGTTTGAAAAATTGATTGGAAAAAGAGAAACAGAAAAAGGAAAAACAATTAAAGTAAAAGTCAAGCGCGTGTAGCTCGGGTGGTTAGGATAAGAGTATGTAGTTTAATATTGGAGCGAAATATTGTTGCTCTTTTTAAATCTCTGCGTTATAATGAACCAATGATTAACTACTAATTTTAAGGTAATTTAGAGGTTTCATTATGGCGCGGTTAAAAGACCGGGAAAAAGCATTAATATTACGAAAACAAGAGATGAGTTATAGTCAAATTAAGAAAATTCTGAAAGTAAGTAAAAGCACTTTAAGTATTTGGCTTAGAAATTATCCCCTTTCAAAACAAAGAATAAGAGAGCTTAGAGACCAGAACGAACAACGAATTGAGAGGTTCCGTCAAACAATGAGAGAAAAAAAGGAAAAAAGACTGAAAGAAACCTATAAAATTCAAAAGAAATTAATCTTACCCTTAAATAAGCGAGAACTTCTTTTGGCAGGTTTATTTCTCTATTGGGGCGAGGGTTCAAAATATAAATTAGATCGTATTTCTATTTCAAATACTGACCCTTCCATTATTAATTTCTTTATTCGTTGGGTCAATGAAGGCCTAGGTATTTCTAAAAAGAAAATGAGAATCCTGTTACATTTATATAGTAATATGGATATTGATAAAGAAATGAAGTGGTGGTCAAAAATATTAGAGATTCCTTTAAGGCAGTTTACTCATCCTTATATTAAAAAAACTTCAAGCGAAAGAATAAATCATAAAGGAGGTTTTGGTCACGGAACTTGTAACGTAGAGATATATAATGTACCAATGGCGGAGAAAATTTTAATGGGATTAAAAGCAATTTCTGATAAATATAACAAAAAATTTAAACGCGCACGTAGCTCAGTTGGTTAGAGCGTTCGCCTTATAAGCGAAAGGTTTCGCTGGTTCGAGTCCAGCCGTGCGCACCAAGAGTATGTCTATTTCTCCTATTTGCAACAAATGTGGTAAAGAATTGAAAAAATTTGGTGGATTAATTTTTAGCCCACAAAACAAAAAAGGTATTGTTAAGAAGTATCACATTTGTAGAGATTGTTTTAACAAATTCAAAAAATCTTTTAAGAAAAAGAGGTAAATTTGGGCACTTGGCGCAGTTGGTTAGCGCGCTGCTTCGACATAGCAGAGGTCAGAGGTTCAAATCCTCTAGTGCCCACCAAACTGGAAATGTCAATTTTTTCGGGCGGGAAAATTCGTTAGGCTCGCCCCGCCAGCGGGCGGGGCTCGCCAAAAAT
>Ga0172366_10003777_pt1 | contig 11918 bp, 6 predicted proteins | sample LakKivSesite69cm_FD_114533 | JGI IMG/M metagenome (GOLD analysis project Ga0172366, IMG submission 114533) | Sediment microbial communities from Lake Kivu, Rwanda - Sediment site 69cm | ecosystem: Environmental > Aquatic > Freshwater > Lake > Sediment | place: Rwanda: Western Province, Lake Kivu... | reverse complement strand
TCGATCAAGTCTCCATCACACCTGCCACGCCAGTCACCGATTATGCAATCCGGCTGAATCTCGATTCCTCGTTCAATTACGCGGCGTGCCAAGCGGACGGCGACGACATCAGGTTCTTCGACAACAGTAATGCGCCCTTATCCTTCTGGATCGAGAAATGGACGATTGGGGGCGATTCGATACTCTGGATCAAGATCCCGGCTGCAGGCACGGAAAGCGTACAGATGGCCTACGGGAACGCGACCATCGGCCCCGGCTCCAACGGCGAGGCGACGTTCCCCCTCTTCGACGACTTCTCTGCCACTACTATCAATCTAATGAAGTGGTCGGTCGAGTCAGACCAGTACAGCTCCGTGAGCGTAACAACAGGACGGGTACACGTCCAATCATTCACGCCGAATCCATTTGGCTCGTATACAAAATTCGGTTTTTCCGACGCTACGAGCGGGCATGGGATACCTAATAGTCTTCACTCGACGAATGATGTCTCGAATCAGCTAGGCGATCTGGTGACGTACAACGGGACGACACCGACATGGACGCTGCTTGGAGACAACTTGACCTGGTTGCTGGCGGATTACCGCTGGATCGACGGGTCTAACGCCGTATTTTCCGAGAACGAGACGATCAAGGGGGTGCACACGACAAACGTCCCCGATGCTTCCATCCCGGTCTTGTTCATAGCAAGGTGCTTTATTGCCGGGCCTGGCACCAATTACGCGGGCGTGCTCCGCTCCATCGCGACATTTGGCCCCGGCTATGCGTTGCGGACTTACGCGTATCTTCAACATGGAGATTGGCTTTCCCTCGAGCCGTACATCGACGTCGATTGGGTTTTCGTGCGGAAATGCAGCTCGATCGAGTCGGTAGCGTGCCTTGTCAATGGAACGGACGTGGTATCGCCCCACATCGTAACGTCTGGCTATTCCGGATCGACCATCGAGCAGGGTGACGTGGAAGATCTAACCTGGACGATTTACGACGCGCATCCATCAACATATTCGCTATTGTTGAACGGCGTCCCGATCCAATCGGGCTCCTATTCTTCGGGATCGAGTGTTACCCTCCAGATCGATTCCACCACGCTTGGCCAACTCAACTACACGATGATCGCCAGCGATACGGCTGGCAACGTGGGGCGCAACGAGAAACTGATAACGGTCATGGAGCGCACCGACGGCGGCATCTTTTTGATGGTCGGCATCAACCGGATCAACAGGAACGGCACCTACGCGATGACCTTGACGTTCGACATGAGCCACTGGACAGTGCTTTACCTGAACGTGAACGTTTCCATTTTACCGACATCGCTGGTGTTGCCCGGTGCTCTGCCGACGGGTCTGGTAATCGCGTTGCCCGTGGCCTTCAGCCTGAACCTCGTGAACGCGAGCGCCTTGCGCAGCGGTACCATCCGCGTGTACTACGACCAGGAATACATCGCATCCAAAGTGAACGAGAAGGACATAGTCGCGCTGCGTTGGAACGCTGTCGCCGAGAGTTGGATTCCAGCAGCATGCATAATCCATGACCAGAATTACATCGAAATTCCCTTGTCGGAGAACGGGTTATACGTCGTTGCTTCCACCCCCAAGCAGAATTACATCCCGATTATCATCATCGTGCTCATAAGCATTACGGGAGGCATAGTCACGGTGGCGGCCGGCTATAACCACGTGCATAAGAAGCACATATCAGTGAAGAACAAGTCGAATACGACGTCCACCAAGGCTAAAAAGGCGTCCACATACACCTCAACTGTGGGAAGTACCGCAACGGAACATCCGCTAGAGGCTAGCCTCGAAAAAAGAGCACGTCTGATGCGGGTGAGCATACCACGTGCCGAACCGGCGACGCCGTTGAGATCCATCTCCAGCTCGGAGATGATGGAGATCCTTAAGCCGGCCGAGAACAAGGCTGGAGTGACAAGTGAACCCGACATCGACATAACCACACGTGCCGCGAATGCCCAGGAAATGGCATCGGAGGTGAACCTCGAACGGGTCGTCTCCCATTGCGTGGTGCATAAAGGAGCAGTCTTGGGTGTCGGATATTCATGCAAGCGCTGCGGGACGGTCTATTGCGTGAAGTGCGCGAGGCACCTGGTCGAGAACGGCGAGTCTTGCTGGACATGCAAGGAGCCCATCGCGCTCGATGACGATGATGACGGTGAAAGCAACCTTCCCAAGATCACCGTCGGGCGATTTTCCCCGGAAGTATGGCAGAAAATCAATGAACTCGACATCTCAGATGAAATCTTCGACGAGGTAATCGAGGATCTGAAAGGCATCCCCCCTAGCAACCGTATCAAGTATCTGGAGAAAATCTTCAAGGACGACGAACCTTTTGATTCGGAGTTCTGACACCACTGGTGGACGTCGTGGTGAACGACAGCGGTTCGGAGTCCCATGTTTCTCCCTCTTTTTCTACTGAAAAGCCACCGAACGACAGCTCACTCGAAGACCGGGTCCTCTTCATCGCAGACCAGCTGATGGAACGCCGATACGTGCTCGATCTAGACGATCTCTACAAGGAATGCATCCGGGTCGTCAGAGATGTCGAAAAAAGGCATATCGAGAACGTCTTGAGCGACTTGACTCGCCGCAAGGTGCTGATTCATGGAAAAGCACTCACGCGACAGGTACTTCTCGAGAATCCGTACCGGAAACAGATTCTCGAGCTCGTCAAACGGGAGCCGGGCCTCCACTTTTCACGCATCAAGGCGTGCATCAACAAGGAATCCAGAACGGTTCAATGGCACTTGAGGATGCTCGAGAAATTCGATTTCATTCGTGAAGAACGGTTTGGCAATAACGTCGTGTACTTCGATTTTTTACAAGACAAGCAGCATGACCGCTTGCACTATTACTTGCACAAGGAAGGCGCGCCCGCCATCTTGATGGCGATATTGAACCACCCAGGAATCACCATAGCCGAATTGATCGAGCAGCTCCAGATGCCCCGTTCGACGCTTGCGAGGAAGATCAACGTATTGGTCGTCGAGGGGATCGTGACCGTGAGTTACAAGGAGACCCAGGTAATGTGTGTTTCTATCGTGGAGGGGATCGTCCCCGTTTTGCAAAAAGCTCTCAAGACAGGTGTTTACACGTAAAAAATTGATTTTTCTTTATTCTTTGATTTGCTCTTTCACCCGTTTACCACTAACCTGCTGTCAAGGTCACGGGATATGCTTGATGTGCGCTTAGCCGAGCTTTGAATGGAACGTCACGTGTTATCGAGGGAACATTGCCCGTTCCACGTGCAATACATAACGTATAATGGTGCTAATACACGCTTCCAGAAGCAGCAAGATGTTTTGAGGAAGGACATGAATACGGGTTTCTTATCCATCAATGAGAAACTCGATCGCCTCCTGGCCATGCCCTGATCCACTTTATCAAGACGCGGGTACGTTTACTAGTCAGCCATCGCATTATAGACCTTTTTTCTCCACTTACACATTTCTATACAAAAGGAGCTTCATTTCTCGCTCGTAAAATCTGGCTGATACACGGGATCGGGTAATAAAAAAGAGAAGTGTGTCGAGAAAAGCCAGATCGATTTAATTGTCTAGCTAAACTCGGTAACGACACGAAACGATTTACTTTTTCAGCTCTTGCATCTTCTTGTCGAGTGACACTCGCGCTCGTTTCTGTCCTGCCATGGCTGAAAATGAGGCTTTCGCCTTGGTCTTCTTCAGTTTCTCGAGGTCGTCGATCTGGTCCATCTCCGAGTCGAGAAATTCCATGGCAGGAGCCGCGTTCGCTTCGATAAACATTGACTTTTCGGCCTCGAAGACTTGCTTGGTCTGGTTGAGGATCTGTTGTGCTTGCGCCGTGTCTCCCTTGCTGTACATCTCGCCCGCTTGCTGGATGCGCATGACGCTCATGAGCTTCGGATCGTAGTCTTTCTTGTAATTAGCCTCGTTCTCCTCGGCCTTGAGCGTGCTCTTGAACACGCGGAGTTTCTTGTTCCCGGCCATGTCCTTGTATTCGAATTGGACCTGGACGGGAATCTGGTCGCCCTTGAGTTTTTCCTTCACGTCAAACTCGATGAAGGCCTCACGGTCGGGTGTGACGCTTCCGATATTGATCTCCTCCATCCGCTTGGCTTTCTGGGCAACCGACGAGATGCCGGAGATTTGCTGCACTTCTATGTCCTTGGGCGTGAAAACCTTGACCTTCACGTCCTTGCCGACGAACTGGCGCTGCGAGAGCTCGCTGAAGGTCGAACCGAGTTCTTCCTCAGTCACGAAGAAGAGCTCGCCACCCGTGTATTCGGACAACTTGCCGAGAACGTCGAGGGCGAGCTCGTTCCCACCGCCAACGCCGATGACATCAACGACGATATTGTTTTTCAAGCAGAGCTTGGCCATGTTCTCGTAGAAGGCCCGTCCCTCGCGGGCTCCATCGCCCTCCAGCCTTCCAAAGCCCACGTTCGCGAGGCCGTCCGTGAGCAGCAAGATGCGTCCCGACGCCTTCCGGGCGAGGAAGACGAACACGCCAGCCGCCAGCGCCGGGCCCAGCGCGGTGGATCCCTTCGTGTATAGCGCGCGGACTTGTTCCAACCAGCTATCACCCAGCTTCTCGACCGTTTGCGGGTCGAACTTGCCGCATATCTTCTCAATGTATTCTTTCAGGTCTTTTTCGGAACGCAAGAGCTTGTCGTCCGATATGACCATGGCTGTTTCCTTGGGCGAAAAAAATATCTCGACGCTGCTCTCGAACGTGACCAGCATGAACACGGACGATTTCGCGTTCACGACCATGTCCTTGATGCTTTCCACGAGGTTGTGCTTCACCGCTTCGAGCTTGCCGCCGCTCATGCTACCACTGATGTCGATGATGGACGTCACGAGCTCGCCTTTCAGCCCCTTTTTCTTACCATCGGGCTCAGCTTTGGCACCAGCCTTCTCGAGGACGAACTCGATGTCGCCCCCGCTTGGTAGCTGGCCAGGCATCGAACCGAGCTTGTTTATCGTGCCGCAGAACTGACAAGTGAAATATACCCCGAGATTCGCGTCATTCTTCACCGCTCCGATGTCCGTGAGAACCGCACCGCATGTCTTGCACGCGATGGGCGTGATTTCAACGGAAGCCGGCGCATGCTCCAGGTCCTTGAAAGGGATCTGGGCGATGAGCGGTAGTTCCTTCGCCACCTTCGAGGGCTTCGCCAAAACCTTGTTATCGATTGATGAGAATTTCATGTACTTCTACCCGTTGTCCGTGATCGTTTGTTCCCCGTACGAGATTCAACAACTCCACGGATGGATGAGTGATTAAAATATGACCTAATAACGTTAACCAGTTTAACATTTCTCCCGTGACGCAAGCCGGTCGATAAAGCTTGCCAGGGAGGGTAATAATGGGAGAAAGGAAGCGCGCAGGCCTTCAAAGTTAATTATAGTGCTTTTGACGTGTTCAATGCCCTCGATACAGCGTCGATTGACGAGATGATCGACAAGGGAAACCTTTGGCAGCTCGTCGATGCCGTCAACGACGAGTATTGGATCTTCCCCACCTTTCAATACGAGGCGTTCGAAAAACCCGTCGATGATGCTGCGGATCCTTGTCGCCAGGGCATTTTCATCAAGTGCCGCACGATTCTCCTTTAAAATTGCGATCACGTGGAGCAATTCTGAAAGATGCGAGATGACCAAGTGATCGACCTCTTGGCAAGCCGGGATGGGGAGTCTCATGAGTACGCTCTTGTCAATCTGGAGTTGCTCGCCCTGGGTCTTGATCCCCGAGAGGACCTTGGACGCGACGGGAGAGTTGAGAAAGGCACACGCGTAGTACGGCGAGATCCCCCTTGCTGGATCGAGCCGGATGAGCAACGCGGCCTGGTCCATGTAATAATCTTGCGGCACGACCGCGAACTTGGGCGACCGGGTCTTCCGCACCCCGATAATCTTCTCGCGCGACTCGAACCATTCTGGTTGACGGGGGCGGTGCAGCCCGTATGGCTTGTGATCCGACGTGATGACACCAGCATACTTGTCGAGATGTGCGCGGATTCTCGCGAACGCCTCGCGCTCGTTCTCGACTCGCTTCATGGTCTTGTTGGTCGTGTAGATGATGAAGTGATCCTCGCGTATTGCAAAAGCGTAGGCGCCGATGTCCGTTGCCTTGTGGAACGGCTTCATGATGGCTTGCTCATCGAACGAGATCGCGACTTGCATGACTTGTTCCCGCGGGACAACGAACACGCCCTCGATTTTCCCGCCACGCCGCACGAACGGTTGCGGGATGTTGATGCCCACTTGTATCTCATCCTCGAGTATGGCGTGATGAGCTATCGCGTGCACGCGCTCGAAAAGGTCTTGCTCAGCATCGCCATTAACGAACACCTTGTCTTTTTCAACGTCATACATGGAACGGTGCCGCGCGTGGTGCACGATGATACGATCCCCGGACTTTGCCAGCATCTCGGCGAGGAGGGGCATGCCCGCGCTGCTCGATTCCCGCACTGCGATGATGCGGGTTTCTTGTTCATCGGTCATTTTCTCCCGCCGGGCCACGAGGATCATGGTATGCTGGCCGGGCGCGGTCTGGAAGACCCGGCATTTCTTGAACATTGTAATCTCGACGATCGTCGTTTCGTGGAACATGAACTGGCGGATATGTCTCGCGTGGAATCGATCGAGCCAGTATTCTTGCACCACGAACCCCATGACGCCGCGATCCCTCAGTACCTCGATGCCCTTGAACATGAAGAAATAGAACAAGTCCATCTTGGATTCATACCGCTCGCGGGTGGCCGGGTGCTTGCTATAATGGCGAAATAGTGCCTGGTTGTTGCGAACCTCCATCAAGTATGGAGGATTGCCAATGACGATGTCGTAGGTTTGTGGATCCATTTTCCTGGTCAAGAAGTCATCGTTGACAAGGTTGATGGCAAACTTTTCCATCATTTTCCCGATGGATGGATCCCTGGAAACATGCTTGATCGCGTTAAGTAAAAACCTTGCTCGTGTCACGTCCACTGCTAACTTGTTCACGTCGACCCCGTGCAAGTTATACCTGAGGATATACTCTAGCTTGGCACGCAGGCGGAGCGCGTTCCAATCGGTTTTTTCACCAGGACGAGGCCTGGCGAGCAGAGGGAGCCAGGTATCCAGGAGCGCGATCGACATCGCATCGAGAAAATCTCCGGTTCCCATAGCCGGATCGAGAATCGCCAATTGTTGCAAATCATTTTCTGTGAGGTGTCCCAATTGGCCGTCCCGTTGCTTCGCTGTGATGTAGGCGACCAGTGCTTCGTGGCAAGTATACCATGCCCATGCCCGCGGGGTGTAATACGAGCCGGTGTGCTTTTTTTCGCTGCCCAGGATCGACTGCTCCATGATGCGGCAGATGACCGCCTCATCGAGGCGATTTTCGAGGTCAGGGATGGCACGCCACGGGGCGTCAAGTGCATCGAGGATCGAACTGTCAAGGGAAGATAATGCATTGCTGAGTGAAACCAAGCCCTTCAACAACGGGGATCTGGCCTTCCAAGACGCGAGGCATAGATCCATGACAACCTGGAGCGCTGCACGTACGCGTTGGTCACGATCCAGGAGACCAGCACCCGCGAGAACGTCCATGCCGCTGGAAAACGCGGACCAGCATCTTTTCAAGAAGTCGGCATCATCGAACAAGGGATCCAGAAAGATCGCGTGACCCGTTTCGACGTAATGGCAAATGCAATCGATCTTGTGCGCGTCGAGATCACCCTCGTCGATCGTCACGTGTCGCAAGCTTGCCAGGTCCTGTACATGGATTCGTCCTTGCCCCGCGGCGATGATACATTCCACGCAAGGTGAGGCCAGGCAATTGACGTCATGAAGAAGTCTACCTTGTGCCAAGGATGTACCCGCGGGCGCGATGCACAGTGCCTTTTCCAGCATCATCAGCCCATGATTGCCCACCATGTACAGGAGCACGTCGATCCCGCCGATGTTCGCCGTGCTCGGCGCCCCCTTGCCGTCCAACTTGTCGAGAAGCGTGCGTAGGAGGGGTGGGAATTCATCCCTCATGGTGCGACGTCCCTCGCGCGGAGCAATTGAATTACGTGATCGTCGAGGTTCGAGAGAAGTCCCTTGATCCTTGCGTTGCATGAGATGGCCCTCTTGATCGCAGCGCGTGACAATTTTTCAGATGTGTGCTTTGAAACGATGGCCGCCTTCACCTCTTGCTCGATCTCGCGGGCAAGCTTCTCGATGGATGTGTGGGCGGGGTTGGCCGGGTCGAAGATGGGGATGGCATAATCGAGGGCTAGTTGGCCGATGTGTCGCTCAGACTTGCGAAGGAACAGGTCTTTCTCGATACAAGGCGCGTTGAGAATGCCGAGCAAGTACCACGCTTCCCGCTCGTCATCCAAGCCGATGTAATGGAGCGCGTGTTCCACGATGAACTCGCTTGAAACGATCGCTGCAGCCATTGTCGAGCCACAATCTGGAATTATGACCTTGAATGGCTTGGCCATGGAATCGTTCGTGAGCTCGTTATCAAAATTAATTCTCGACCACAAATCCTTGATGCGGTCGAGATTCTTGCACGTGGTTTTATACGCCAAGTCGATAGCTTGAAAATGCCGTGATGCACGCGTGTGGTGCGAGTTCCCAATACCCTCGGCATCGAATCCGAAGCAAGAACCACGGCGCTTCAAGGGCAAGAACACGTGGAAGGGCTCGTGAATCCCGAACGCGTGCAGCTCAGATCCCTTCACGAGGGGGAAGATGTACTGTCGCTCCACTACGGCGGAATCGTAAAATTTCTTGTTCCATGGCTTCTTTGCCTTGAGCCCGCGGGCGGGCACGATCCGCACCAAGCCAGGATCGCCATCGACGTTTTCTTCGATGATATCGACGAATAACAAGGATTGCGGAAACACGGTCGCGCCGTTGTAACATCGGGCCTTGTAATATGGTGCCCGACTCGTCGGGAGGAGGAATTGCACTTGTTGAGCGGGAATGAAGCGGCCGAGATCATTGATACCTTCCCCACCTCGTGAAATCCTTGAAGCCAGCCTCGCGTCGTCGAGGTTCACGGGGGTGTAATCCGTTTCTTGCACTTTCTTGAAGGTGAACTTGGTACCATTGCCCTCCTTGCACTCTACTCGCACCGCGTTCCAGAGCCACACCGGGATCGAATCGTTGTGCAGGAAATAGCTTCCACCCGACGAGCCCCGCTTGCAGAGCAAGCAAGCGAACGTCTTCGGGAACACATCGTCCCCTCCGAATAGCCATATCTCTGCCCCGTCGATGCCATCAAGAGAACGGAATGCGCTGCAGTGCTTGCCATCCATGAAAGAACGCGTCATGACGAAGAATACGATTCCGTTTGGGTCGACCAGCTCGCGAGCGCACCGGGCAAACATCACCGTCGCTAGCTCTAGTTGAGGCACGCCGTGGGCATCGGGCGCGACGTTCAACTTCTTTGCTTGTTGCAGGATGCTGGCCTGGCGTTCCTTGTTCGAGAAATCCTTGAGGGTGACCCAGGGAGGGTTTCCGATCACCACATCGTAGACCGCGGCCGGTGAAGACAACGCATCTGCGATTCGTATGGTCTCGAAGAACGCGTCGAGCGACATGCCTAGATCTCGGACCTGGATCCAAGCATTGACACGAGTGGCAAGCACGGCCAGGGGATTCAAGTCACGCCCGCGGATGTTTTCGATGAAAGTAGCACCAGCATGCATCGATGAGAGTGCCTTCAGCTTGGCGATTGTAGATACGATGAAAGCACCCGCGCCGCACGTCGGATCGAGGATACGGGTCTCCGGGGTGATATCGATGCGGTCGAGCATCAACGCGCAGAGGTCGGTCGGCGTGTAATGTTCTCCCGATGCGTGTTTTACCGAGCTGCTGAACATCCCCTGATAGAGACGGGAGAACACGTCGATCCCAGGTCCTGGCCGGGGAACCTCTACCAGGTCTTCGACATGAACGGGCAGCCCGTATCTCGCTACGTGAAGGTACGGACGAAAGGCCGTATTGTCTGATTCCAACCGGGATTGCAGCGATGAAAATGATGCTTGCGACAAGCATTCGCCCGCATCGAGCCCGTCCCGGTATCGCACGTGCGTCGCCAGCACGGCGAGCAAGAATGCTGCCTGGGATGCAAGGGCATCCATCTCGTCGGCGTGGGTGCCGTGAATGTCGCGCTCGATCGCGCGCCAACGTTCGACGCATTCCAGAAAGGAAGGATCCTTTCGGTCAACGAGTCTCTGCAGTGCGCCTCGCAATCGCCGGGTCAATGCTTCCAACATGGCTTTGAGGTTGACTATCCCCAATGGTGATAAATAGTTTGTTGAGAGCGCGAGCAAACTCGTTCGGACGAGTCCACACGTGATGAAAAAGTCCATCAAAAGCCGACATTTTTGTTTATCACTTGAAAGGAGAAAATGCGAAGATATCATTGCCAAGAGATCATGACATCAATGTAAAGTTATCCCGGATGATGACCTCGTTCACTGCCTCCTTCTTGAAGGCCTCGCGGTCGTTCCTATACAAGTTGATAAACCGCTCGATCTCGTAGGAAGAGAGATTCGACAAGCCTTTTCCGAGCAACTTGGAACGCCTTTCATCCCAGACCTCCACCACGTCACCCTTGTGGAAATCGCCTGATGTCTGCAAGATCCCAGGGAGCAAGATGCTAGCGCCGCTCGATACTGCTTTCACGGCGCCTTCATCGAGCATTATCTTGCCGCTGACATTGGCAGCAAAAATCATCCAGATTTTCTTGCCGGGCATTCGTTCGGAGGGCTTGAAGACCGTGCACCGTGCCCCCTCGTTCATGAGCTTTCCGATATCTGTCTTTTTCGCGTGGCAGATGAGCATCCAGACGCCAGACATCGTGCAAATCTGGGCGGCCTTGAGCTTGGTCGCCATGCCACCTCGTCCCGCCTTGCTTCCTTCCTGGCCCAAGGCCATGATGTCGCCCGTGAGTGCCTCGACGTAGGGGATGAAGCCAGCATTCTTGGCGCTTGGTTTTCTCGTGTATAACCCGTCGACGTCGGACATGATGATCGCGAGATCGGCGTTGATGCTAGCCGCGACGAGCGCGGAAAGGACATCGTTGTCGCTGAAGTTATAATCCTTTCCCGATTCGCCGGATGAGGTGTCCGCAAGCTCGTCAATCGACACGACATCGTTCTCGTTGAGGACGGGGATCACCTTCAGCTTGAGCATCATCTCCAATGCGTTGGAAAAGTGCAAGTACGATTTCCGGTTGGACAAGTCTTGCTGCGTGAGAAGAACTTGTGCGACGGGCATATCGTCGAACATGCGGACGTACTCGTCCAGCAAGAGTGGATTGCCCACGGCGGCCGCTACTTGCTGTGCCACGAGATCCCTCGGCCTTTCGTTCCACCCGAGCTTCCTCATGCCCGCGGCCACTGCCCCGGACGTGACGAGTACGACCTCCTTGCCTTGGTTCTTCACCATGTCCTTGATATCATGGATCAATGCGGCCATGGTCTTGAAATCGAAGGAACGGTCGTCGAGCAAGATGGATTTTGTCCCGATCTTGATCACGACGCGCCTCGCGGCCTTGATGGCATCCCATGCGGCTTCTATTGCTATGCACCTCGTGTGATCGAATATTGCAAGACATCGAGGGGATTTAAGAGAGAAAGGAGGGACGAACCGATCCCGCCTACCGGTCATCGATGGGCCGGTACTTCCGGTTTATATCACCCTGGTACCGCATCAGCGGCCTGATCATCACGTTCTCGTCAAGCTGTTCTAGCGTCTGGGCGACCCACCCCGCACTGCGGCTCGCGGCGAATAGCGGGGTGAAGAGCAGAATGGGCAGCCCGATGGCATACGAGAATGTCGCGCTGAAGAAGTCAACGTTCGGCGCGAGCTTCCGCTCGCGCATCATGACGTCGCACAAGATCTTCGATATTTCCATGAGCTTCTGGTTTCCCGTCTT
>Ga0172366_10003776_pt1 | contig 11920 bp, 14 predicted proteins | sample LakKivSesite69cm_FD_114533 | JGI IMG/M metagenome (GOLD analysis project Ga0172366, IMG submission 114533) | Sediment microbial communities from Lake Kivu, Rwanda - Sediment site 69cm | ecosystem: Environmental > Aquatic > Freshwater > Lake > Sediment | place: Rwanda: Western Province, Lake... | reverse complement strand
CTGCCCGTCGTCAACTACATATAAGTCGGTGGTAGCCAGATGGGAGCCAAAAAGGTCGCAAGGGAAGAGTATCTTGTCTTCCCGTAAATAGGTAAGCATGGTCTCAGGCCAGTGTACCCAGGGCACATGGATAAACTCCAGGGTTTTATCCCCCAGGGATAAGGTTTCACCATCGCTTACGGTGATAAATCTGTCCTCCAAAACAAGCAAGAGAGCCATGAGCAAATCTCGGCATTTTGGCGTAGTGATTACCTTGGCGTCGGGATATTTCGCTAGGACCTGAGGGATGCTGCCAGAGTGGTCTTGCTCGGCATGGTGGGCAATTACATAGTCAATAACGGGAATATTCTCAAGATAAGCCATGAAAGCTTCTGTCATGGAGGGGTCCACCGTGTCTATCAAGGCAACTTTCTGGCTGCCCCGCACCAGGTAGGCGTTATAGCTTGTTCCATCGGGAAGAGGTATCAAAGCGTCAAAGAGCCGCCTGTCCCAGTCGATAGCGCCTACCCAGAAAACATTTGCCTTTATTTGTCGTGGTTTCATTTACTCCTCTTTTCAATATTCTAACAGCCTTTTTTCTCCCTCAATCCTCTTTAGCTCCGTGATGTCCTGGGTGACTTCCAGTGTGCCTAGATACCTGCCAACTTTGTCCCGCACAGCATAATATCTGATGTATACCTTCCTTTCTTCGAGATTTATCCAAAATTCTGCTGAATCCTGCCTGCCAGTTTTAAAATCGGACAATATCTGGTTTACCTTATCCACACTATGCTTCGGATGGCAGTTCTGAACTGATTTTCCAATAACAGAAACCGGTCGTTTGAAAATTCTCGTTTCGTGCTTATTCCAGAATTTAACTAAATCATTATCGTCGATGAAAGAAATTTCCACCGGTATCGCTTCTAATATCCCCTCTAACTGTTCGCTGCTCAAGTTTTTTATCATCTTTGCGCATCACTCCTCTAGTTTTTCAAACTGGTCTTTGCTCGCTCCGCAGACAGGGCATCCCCAGTCATCGGGTATTTCTTCGAAAAGCGTCCCCGGCTTTATGCCGCCGTCGGGGTCGCCTAACTCTGGGTCATAGATATACCCGCAAACAGTGCATTGATATTTCGCCATTTTGGACACCGTCTCCTTTCTTTATTTTTTAATGTAGCTGGGAGCTGTCTTGGGAGTGGTGCCTCTCTTAACCTGATGGTAGTAAGCATAGGTCATCGGTTCACCTTCGCTGAGAACATCCGCTCCCACAAGTTCCCCGATGAAGATAGTGTGAGTCCCCACATCTACTTGATTAATTACCCTGGCTTCGAGATAAGCTAAGCCATGGTCAAGTATTATGGGAACCTCAGCTTCACCTAGTTTATAGTTGACATCTTTGAGTTTGTCTATGTCCCTGCCCGATTTGAAGCCAAAATGGCCGATGAAAGAGAGTGGCGTATCCTGCGATAGTATAGAAACAGTAAAGACTTTGCCTTCATTGATAAACTCATGAGTCAGATTCTGCTTATTAATACTCACAGCAATGGTTGGCGGGTCAGATGCCACTTGAAATACCGTGTTGGCAATTTGCCCATTAAGCCTGTCTCCTTTTCTGGAACCTATCACATATAAACCGTAGGTGCAGTGACGCAGAACCTTGAGATCCATAATTAACCTCCTCTAATCCTTATTCACATAAAGTCTTTTTCACTGGCTTCAATCGCCCGCTGTAATTCAGCCTCGAGCATAGGCGGCAAGCCCTCTATATCCACCCTGAGAAACCCCCTGACTATTGTAGCTGTAGCTTCGCTCCGAGTTAGCCCTCGTGCCATGAGATACTCGACCTCTTCTTCGGCTATCTTGCCTACCGCCGCTTCATGGGATAGGTCAATACCAGCTGAAGTGCCTTTAAGCTCGGGGATGGCATGGATTATGCCCTCTCCCACCAGGATTAGCCCTCGACATTCCAGATGCCCTTTGACATCAGGGGCATTGCCCTCCACATAACCTCGAGCCACAATACTCCCTCCGGTAGTTATTGCTCGTGATATGATTTCTGTTTTCGCTCCCTTAGCATCAAGGATGGCCCGAGAACCAACATCCAGCGATGACCCCGAAGTTGCTATCAGAATACTGTTGAACCTGACAACTGCGTTTTCCCCCACACACCTGGCCGTAGGATACATCTGTAGCGAACGGACCGGCTTCGTAAGCACATAATTACTAAGAAATAAGCCATTCTCTTCAATCATTACTCCTGTGCGGGGGCGAACAGCTACCTCTGGATTCCAGTTATGTATCATAGTGAAGGTAACCTTAGCCCCTTTCTTAATGTAGAACTCGGAAACGCCGAGATGCAGGCCGGCTTCTTCGTTAGAAGCAGTGGTACAACCGGTAATGATATGTAGCTCTGAGTTCTCTTCAGCAATGATAATATTGTGCACATTTTGAGCAAGCTGTGCTTTTGCCAGATAGAGACAGGCCTGAACAGGGTAGCTTGTCTTATAGCCGGGCAGTGTTCTGATGAAGTAGCCATTATGCTGGTTCAGTTCTACACTGGCCGTGTACTTATCGGTATCCACGGCTACTGCCTGCCACCAGTAGTCTGACAGCCAGTCATACTTTTCCAGAGCCTGGCTGACTGCCATCACTTCCACACCCTCTTGTCTGACCGAACTATGAACTGGAGCGTTATCCATCTGGATAAAGGTACCTGTTCTTTGGCTCGGGTCATCTAAAATGATTCCTGCTCCCAGCATCCGTTCTTTGGCTTTGACAGGGAGCTTCGACGGGTCAATCTGAGAAGGCTGCTCTTCAGTTGAGCTAACATAAGCGCCCAAATCTATATCCTCACCGAATGCCGCTGGTTTGGCGGCTGCTGCCTTAGCTTTATCTTTATGCGCCTTAGACGATGCTATCTCAACCACCTGGTGTCCTCCTCATAAAACATTTGATACATTCTTCGTAGCCTTTCTCTCTAATAGCGGCCAAAATCTCATGGGGGTCTCCCACGCATCCGATTACGCCATCACACATGACATAGCCTGTGCGGGCATTAACATAATCCAGAATATGACCAGTGTGAGTAATTATTAGCCCCATGCATTTCCGCTCAAGTATGGGACAATCCTTTTCCAGCAAGCTATTTAACAGCTCACCGATAAGGGCGATATTTACCAGGTCAACGCCTGATTCAGGTTCATCTATCAAGGGCAATTCGGGCTTCTGCGCCAGTAGTTGCATCAACTCGGAACGTTTTATCTCCCCTCCCGAAAACCCGTAGTTTATCTCCCTATCCAGAAAATCGGTCAGGTTAGTTTTCTCTGCCAGTTGATTGATGCGCTCTTCCTGTTTTTGCCCCTTGAGGCAGGCAGCCACTATATCCCGCGTTTTTACACCCCGGACCACCGGCGGCCGTTGGAAGGACATGCCAATCCCCAAACGGGCTCTCTCATCCACAGGCAACATAGTTATGTCCTGGCCTTTGAAAACGATTTTACCACTGGTCACCCGATACTTGGGGAAGCCCATTATCGCCATGAGCAACGTGGTTTTACCGCTGCCGTTGGGACCGAAAAGGACATGGGTCTCGCCAAGCTTCATTCCCAAATTTATGTTATGCAAAATCTCCCGCCCCTCCACCTCCACATTTAGCTGTTCAATGATTAAAGCAACATCCTCCATGTTGTGCCCACCTTTTGTTTCTTTAAGCTCCATCCAATGACCAATGTTCTTTTTTAGTAAACCACCCCGCAGGGTCACTGAGATACTCGTAGGAATCGACAAGGGCGAGATGGTGCCCGCGCTCCTCGCCCGCTAGAGTCTCATAGAACCGCTTTTCTACAGGGAGAGTGCTTTCTTCGCTTCGAGAGTGATATAAATCATAAGACTTGACCTCCATATCCATAGCTACCTTGATAGCTTCAAGGTCAGATTCAGCCACTTTAAACTTGCTACCCAGTGCTTTATTGGCTTCGGCGAACAGAGACTTGAGCCCTTCCCTTTTCTTGGCTGGTGCTACTACATTAGGCCAATTCTGCCCTCTCCTTAAGGCTTCATATATTTCCTCAAACTTCTTACGGTGAACATCTTCCTCATCGGCTAGCTGCTGAAATAGTTGCTTACCTAGCTTGTTGCTGCTTTCCTGGCTTGCCTTCTCATAGAACTCCTTCCCATCTACCTCCATCTGGACAGCGAGTTGAAGCACCGTTATCGTCCTGGCCTGTTCATTTTCCATTTGCTCACTCCTCCTGAAACTTTACGAACTAATTAACTCCATATCCTGACCGCAACAGACTAGAATGCCGCCGCCAACCTTGGTCACCGTCACCTCATTGCCACAGATATTGCAGCGATATTCTTCGCCAACCTCTTTAACAGCCATTTAAATCCTTCCTTTCTTAATATTATCCCATATAATGCACAAAAAACCACGTGATCTTTGAAGCCCTGGCTATGGTATTCTTTTTAGTTACAATATAGCAAATAACGTCCGTATCGAAAAGGTGCTTGAGAGGAGATACTAATGAACAGGACAAATGACAAAGACAAACTTGTCAATAATGGCCGAGTGGAAGATTCTGTCACATCGGAAATAAGAGCTTCGCTGTGTTATAACCGTCAGAACAAAGATAAAAGCGCATGGGGCTGACAAGCATGATGAGAATACCGTAAGATATAGAGAAGAACAAGCTGGACAACATGCCAGAGGATGTTGTTTTCAGATGCCATGACGGCTGAGTTCGCTGTTATCTGAGAGGCACCGGCGAAAGCTAGATTAGTTTGAGCAACTGCTAACAGAGCTACAGTAGATATATAAAATTATGGCAAAAAAGCAGTGGCACAATATCAGTCCGCAGGAAGCTCTGGACGAGCTTAATTCGTCACGTTCCGGTCTCTCCGCATCTGAGGCCGAGGACAGGTTACAGGAATATGGTCCCAATGAGCTTGAGCGCAAAAAAAAGATGCCTGCCGTGGTATTGTTTTTGCGGCAGTTTCTCAGCCCCTTGGTCTACATACTCCTGGCCGCGGCTATCGTCGAGTTTTTTGTGGGAAAATACCTGGACGCAGCGGTGATTCTGGCCGTACTGCTGTTTATGGCCACGATTGGTTTCGTTCAGGAGGGCAGGGCGGAGAAAGCCATGGAAGCTCTGATGGAGATGGCAGTGTCCAAAACAAAAGCCAGGCGCGGCGGTAAGGTGGAAGAGATTAGATTTAGAGAAGTGGTGCCGGGCGACATCCTGGTTCTTGAGTCTGGAGATAAGGTGCCAGCCGATGCCCGGTTGATAGAGGTAGCCAATCTCAAAGTAAACGAGGCCTCGCTCACCGGAGAATCTCTAGCGGTAGATAAACACACGACGAATGTCAGCGGTGAGGCTGCCTTAGCCGACCGGAAAAATATGGTCTACATGGGCACCATCATCAACAGCGGTCGGGCTAGCGCCGTGGTGGTGGCTACTGGCATGGCCACTGAGATGGGCAGAATCGCCACCGCTCTCCAGGAGGTCAAGGCTGAGAAAACTCCTTTGCAGAAGAGCATCGACACACTGGGACGATATATTATTTTCTTGGTGTTGGGTACCTGTGGGGTACTGGTCGCGGTAGGGATTTGGCGTGGTCTGGAGTGGATGGATGTGTTTCTGATGGCAGTGGCGGCGGCAGTGGCAGCCATACCTGAAGGGCTGCCGGCGGTGGTCACGGTGGTGCTGACTGCGGGCATGCGTTATATGGCTTCACGCAATGCTCTCATCCGTCGCCTGGTGGCAGTAGAGACCCTGGGCTCTGCCACCGTCATCTGTTCTGACAAGACAGGCACGCTCACCATGAATGAGATGACGGTGAGAAAGCTCTACGTTGATGGCAATTGGATTGAAGTCACTGGCGAAGGTTATGGGGTAGAGGGCGAGTTTCGCCGCGGCGACAAGACCCTGGACCCTGAAAAGGAAGAATCCATGATGTTGCTCCTCAAGATAGGTGCCCTGTGCAATGATGCCTTACTCTCATCAGACAAGGAGTGTTGCAGCATTGTCGGTGACCCAACTGAAGGAGCCCTGCTGGTGGCAGCTGTTAAGGCCGGTCTGAACGGAGAGGAGATGGAGGAAATATATCCCCGCCTGGACGAGATTCCTTTCCAGAGCGAACGGCGCTACATGGCTACCCTGCACCAGTGCGATGGGGACAGGAGGGTTTATGTTAAGGGCGCTGTGGAAAAGCTGTTGGAAATGAGCCAGAGCATCCTGAAAAACGGCAAGTCGGTATCGCTGAAAAAAGCGGACAAAGAGGCAATTGCGGAGATAAGTGATACTATGGCCAAGGATGTCATGAGGGTTATGGCGCTGGCCTATGCTGAGCACACCGACAAGCTGGCGGAACTCAAAGAGGAGCATGTTGACGGTAAACTGGTTTTCGTGGGGCTAACGGGAATGATTGATCCACCACGTGAGGAAGCTATCGAGGCGGTCAAATTGGCAAGAGGCGCTGGCATAAAGGTGGTCATGATTACTGGAGACAATAAGCTGACTGCTGAGTCGGTCGCCCGTCAGCTTAAACTACCTGCGGGAGAAGCCCTCACCGGTGCTGATATCGAGAAAATGACTGATGATGAGCTGTCCAAACGGGTGGAAAAGATATCGGTAATTGCCCGTGTGGAGCCTCTGTTAAAGCTCAAGATTGTCGATGCCTTTAAGAAACGAGGACATGTTGTGGCCATGACCGGAGATGGTGTCAATGATGCCCCGGCCCTGAAGGCTGCCGACATCGGCGTGGCCATGGGTATCACTGGTACCGATGTTGCCAAGGAAGCCTCGGACATGGTTTTGGTGGATGACAACTTTGCCTCCGTGGTAGCCGCCGTGGAGGAAGGGAGGGCAATCTTCAACCGGCTGCGCAACGTGGTTCTGTTTCTTCTGGCTACCGGCATGGGGGAGTTACTGGCATTGGTGTTGGGCATCATATTTTTAGCCGTGGCACCGCTGACTGCGCTGCAGATTCTGTGGATTAACCTGGTCACCGGTACCGTAATGGCGGTACCCCTCGGTCTTGAGCCAAAAGTAGGCGACGAGTTGAAAAAGCCACCCCGCCATCCCAAGGTCGGGCTCTTGTTCCCCGGTCTATTGATGCGTGTTGGCTTTCTAGCAGGAATGCTCGGTATCGGCACGGTGCTGATTTTCAGCGTCATGGAAACCGGCAGAGGCTTGGAGGAAGCCCGTACCATTGCCTTTTGCAGCGTCGTCATTTTTGAGTGGCTCCTCGCCTTCAATGCACGCTCCGACGAGCACACTATTTTCCGGTTGGGAGTATTCCGTAATCGCTGGATGTTTATAGCACTCTCAACTGTCATATTGCTGCAGGTAGCAGTCGTCTACGTTCCTTTCCTGCAGGCAGCGTTTGGCACAGTTTCAATAGGCATAACTGGATGGGCTACCGCCGTAATCCCTGGCGCAACTACCTTAGTTATTGAAACACTGCGTAAAGTGGCACGACCACAAATGTTTAACCGGGGCAAATGGCAGCCAAGCATCAATTCATAGTTGAAGAAGGAGAGAGTTCTTGGTGGCAGAGCAGGTCATTTAAAAATCTTTGCGCTTAGTCTATAATGATAAGAAGGTCTCTTCTGATTGAACTTAAAAGGCAGTCCAAAAAGTTGGGCTTTAGGCAGTGAGAGGCACTTTAAATTTGAAGGAGGAATAGCTGTGGTGGAGGCATAATACGGAAAGGGAATCAGATCCTATCCAGCTTAAGCCTATTAAATTCTTATTTGTTTTCACTCTATCTTGAAGAACTAATCCATACTGACACTTCAGTAGGCGACATGAAGAGAAGCTGTGTCAGAGTGATGGCGAAAAGAAACTGAGCTGGATGACTTGATAAGGAAAATACAGGTAACATATAATCCTGCTCAGGAGGAATGGTTTCTTTTTTCAAGCCGAGAGAGACGGCGACAGAAACAACTTGGTTGCCGGATGGCTTGCTGGTAGATAAAGATAAAGAATGATCTCGGATCAGCGGAAGGTAGTGTTTTGGGATAACTTCTAAAAAGGAGGCTAATGATGTTTGAAAAAATTTTGGTATGCCTGGATGGCTCCAAGCTCGCTGATCAAATCATGCCTTATGCGATGGAGGAAATACGCGGCTTTGGCGGGAAACTTGTACTGCTCCAGGTGGTTCCTGAGCCTGTAGCCTTTAGCCCCGGAATTCCTGGCGTGGCACCTGTACCTGTACAGACCGATACTATGCTTGAAGAAGCAAAAAAGGAATTGAACAGAGCTAAAGAGTATCTGGAGGAGCTAGCCACACCGTTACGTAAGAGGGGTATGCAGGTAGAAACCGTGACGGCATTAGGGAGAGCTGGCCAAACAATCGTGGATTATGCCGATAGGAACAGTGTAAACTTGATTACAATAGCCACACATGGACGCAGCGGCTTGGGGCGGGCAATGTTTGGCAGCGTAGCCAACTTCGTGCTTAGGGAGTCGGGATTGCCAATCTTAGTTATTAAGCCGCACGAAGGAAGGAAAAAGACTAAGATTTATGATAAGAGCAAATGAAGGAAATTGAGAGGGTATGAAAAACTCTTTGCGTCTGATAAAGATTGCCGGTATTGATATCGGTATTCATTATAGCTGGATATTTATCTTTGTACTGCTCAGCGTGTCCTTAGCAGTAGCTTTCTTTCCACAGGTTTATCCGGGGTGGGACACGATAACATACTGGATAACAGGGGTCGCGGCAGCGCTCTTGCTCTTCGGGTCTGTGCTTATACATGAGCTCGCCCACTCCCTTGTGGCCAAGGCTCGAGGCATGACTGTGACCAGCATCACCCTGTTCATTTTGGGTGGTGTTAGTAACTTGGAAGAAGAACCGGAAAAGCCCAAGGTAGAGTTGGCCATGGCCATAGTGGGGCCGTTGGCCAGCCTTGCCCTAGCAGGTATTTTCTGGGGGCTGCTACAGCTGGTAGAGAACCAGCAGAGTCCCCTAGCCGGTATGCTTGCCTATCTGGCGCTGATTAATGTAATTCTTGCCGCCTTCAATCTGCTGCCGGGTTTTCCCCTCGATGGTGGGCGTGTGCTGCGGTCCGTAATCTGGAAGAAGACTGGCAGCCTTGCTAGGGCAACCAATATAGCCGCAACTGTTGGGCGGTTCATGGGCTGGGGATTCATCGCCATTGGCGTGTTCCAGATAATTACCGGCAATTTGGGGGGGCTGTGGCTTGCCTTTATAGGCTGGTTCTTGAGCAGCGCAGCGGATGCCAGCCGCCGCGAGGTTGCCATTCGTGAACAGCTCAGCGGTGTGCGGGTTGAAGAGATTATGAAAACAGGTCCGACATTTATTAGTCCTGATACTACTATAGCGGAGCTGGTGAGCAACGTTTTTCGAAAGCAATATAGTCGAGCGGTGCCCGTTTGTCAAAATGACCAAATGTTGGGAATTGTGACTGTAACCGATGTTAAGGAGCTGCCGCGGGAGAAATGGGAGGAGACGCCGGTCAGGGAAATAATGACTCGTGAACCACTTCACAGTGTAAGTCCTGAAGATGATTTAAGCACGGCTCTGAGGCTTGTTACAAAACACGATATCAACCAAGTACTGGTTATGGATGGTACGAGGTGTGCTGGACTCGTAAGCCGGGCTGATATTCTAAACTATCTTCAGTTGAACCAGGAGCTTGGCTTGAAAGCGAAAGGAGGACAAAATGTTTGAGAAGATTCTGGTTTGTCTAGACGGTTCCAAGCTGGCGGAGCAAATTCTGCCATATGTTACAGAGCAAGCGCTGCGATTTAATAGCAAACTGACGCTGCTCCAGGTTATGACCATGCCTAGCAGTGCCTATGTTGGTGCGGAGGGAATATCTACCGGGATAGTCGATATTATAGGGGAGGAAATCCGAAGGCAGGAACCTCAGATAAAGGCTTATCTGGATGGCATAGCACAACCGCTGCTGGAGAAGGGGATAGATCTTGAATGTATTATCCTTCGACCATCATCGGCTGGTGCTGCGATTGTTGACTATGCCAGAGATAATTCGATCAACCTTATTGGTATCGCCACACATGGACATGGCGGTTTAGGACGCATTATCTTTGGAAGTGTTGCCGATCATGTGCTCAGGGAATCGGGGTTGCCCGTGTTGTTGATAAAACCAAAAGACCTTGAGAGATAGTGGTGAAGAGGATCAAAGGATCCAGGATGTAAGATGGTTTTAAGACCTGAGCGCCAACGACGTATTTGACGTCGTTGGGAAGAATGCTTCCCTGGTTAAGGTTGGCATGATTCAATCTCAGTGACCTCCCATAGTATGCTGCCTGTCAGTCGGCTGATCGCGGCTATCACTGCCACCGCTGCGTGGAACATGTCGATTTGCTGGCTGCTGGCAGCTACGCTGAGCGGCCTCATCAACGCTGTCGATATCCTTATCACTGTCTTTGGCGCCTTGCTAATCCTGCAGTTGCCAAGAAAGAGCGACGCTATAAGTAGTATTTCTCGTTCAATGGCGGCGGTATCTTGAGACCGGCATTTATAGGTGATTATTATCGCCTGGCTGATGGTTTGCTTCTTTGAAGGAACTGCCGGAAAACTGCTCCGGGCCTTGGTGTACGACTGGATTTTTACCGGCTGAGCCTCTGCAGGTAGCGGTGAGCTTGAAGAGCAGCTTTTGCCCCCTCCCCGGCAGCCACCACTATTTGCTTTTCAGGAACATTAGTAACATCCCCAGCGGCAAAAAGCCCGGGGACGCTATTTTCATTAGCACAACTAACTTCTATTTACCCAAGGCGATTGAGTTGAACTATTTCCTTGAGAGGGTCGGAGTTAGGGATCAGTCCAATCTCGATAAAGACCCCACTGACATCCAATTCTCTCTCCTGTTTACTTTTCAAATCCCTTATTTTTATTCTTTTGACGTGGTTCTCCCCTTTTATTTCCAGAACTTCGTGCTCGAGGAGCACAATCATGTTATTGGCGCCAGTTATCTTGTCTATCAGGATTTGGTCACCTGTAAAAAGAGTTAGCGATACTAAATAAACATGGTCGGCTATCTTGACCATATCCTCGGCGGCTTCCAGGGCAGAGTTGCCACCTCCGATGACGGCAACACTTTCACCGACAAAGAGGGGGCCATCACAAATAGCGCAATAGGTAACTCCTTTGCCCCTCAACTTATCTTCACCTGGAATATTTAGCTGGCGAGGGCGCTTGCCCGTAGCAATTATGACTGCTCTGGCCTGGTAGCTTTCGCCCTTAGCTGTTCGCACCTTGAAACCTTTATTTGTTTGGGACAAGCTGTTGACCCGCTCTCCAGTTTTTGTATCAAGAGGAAACTGCTTTACCTGCTCCTCGAATTTCCTCATCAACTCAGAGCCTTCAATGAGCTGATATCCCATGTAGTTTTCAACGCCAGCAGTCCACAAAACTTGCCCTCCGATATCGTAGCTTATGAGCAATGCATTTAACTTTTTTCTCGCGGCATACACTGCTGTTGTCATGCCAGCGGGACCGGCACCGATGATAATCAGTTCGTACATAACCTGCTCCAGCGAACTAAAGGCCTAATTTTACCCTGAGCTCAGCCTCATTGAACCCTATCAGAACTTCGCCATTGAAGCAAATTGTGGGGACTGCCAGTGAGTTACACCTGTTCTTCATTTCCTCACGAGCTGCTTTATCTTCAACTATATTGAACTCTTGATACTCGATGCCGTTGTCGGCTAAAAATTTCTTAGCCATTTTACAATAAGGACAGTTAGGGGTGGTGTAGATTGTAACCTCACGTGCCATTTTCCCTCCTTAGTTTTTGATAGGAGCAGAAGCAAGTTGTTGCACTCGTATACTATTTGTTGAGACTTGTTATACTGAGTTGGGCATTTGGGAGACCTCTACGTTGCACCGGGGACTATGTACCTCTTTGGAATGAATGAGCGCTCCCGTCTGAGGACCCCTGATAAGT
>Ga0172366_10003766_pt1 | contig 11934 bp, 10 predicted proteins | sample LakKivSesite69cm_FD_114533 | JGI IMG/M metagenome (GOLD analysis project Ga0172366, IMG submission 114533) | Sediment microbial communities from Lake Kivu, Rwanda - Sediment site 69cm | ecosystem: Environmental > Aquatic > Freshwater > Lake > Sediment | place: Rwanda: Western Province, Lake... | reverse complement strand
TACCTGCACGAGCCGGGCGGACCGGACGAGCTCTGGGGCTTCGAGTATATGTGGTACCCCCTGTGGGACGTCGTCTATGGCAAGGCCATGAGTCTCTACTATTTCAACCTGGCTTACAGCTATCCGTTGTATCTTCACATTGACCTCCGCAACGACAACGAGAACGCCCTCGAGTTCTGGTGGTTCGCGTCCACCTGCCGCCACCTCGGAGTGGGAGGCAAACGTGACCCGAAAGTTTGGGAAGCCCACAAGCGGGCCATGAAGATGTACATGAGGCTGAAGCGCTTTTATACGCAGGGAACGTTCTACGGACTCGGCGAAACCGTCCACGTCCACACCCTAGCAGATGAAGGAAAAGCCGTGGTCAACGTCTTCAACCTGTCCGAAAAGCCAGAAACAAAAATAGTAACTTTCAACCTCAAAGAAATAGGACTCGAACCTGAAGCCAAGATTGAGGCCGAGGGTGCCGTGTGCAGCCAGAAAGGCTCAATTGCCACCTTGCGCTTTAACATCGCAGGAATGGGAACAGCCCTCGCTGAAATAAGCTCTATGACGTGAAAAATCGAACATCGAGACTTTAGGTCTTTTTTATATCTTTATTGTAACTTAAGAGTAATGGTACAGACAGTATTCAGAGATTCGTCAGCACGTTTATCGCTTTAGGCGCATTTTTTTTCAGATGTTACATATACAGTATAAAGAGACATTTAATTTACCTGATAGGCTAGAAATAAGGGAAACAACCTTTTGATCTTCACGAAATAAGCCTCGAACCTAAAGCCAAAATTGAGATCAGTGCGCTTCGTGCAGCCAGAAAGGCTCAACCATTACCTTGCGCTTTAACCTTCTATGGATTGGAACTTATCCTGAAGAATTAAATTCGCATATGGGAACAAAGGATAAGGCGTCGTCGCTCTTCATTCCAACCAAAAGTGCGGGAATGCCTGCCCTTAATCCTAACGCGAGCTGCTTGTTTTTTTCATGTCTTTTCTGAGCGAATTAGCCTTTTCCTTCATTCCTTGCTTCTCATAAAAGGAAATAGCGTCTAGTAGGTCTTCTCTTGCCAATTTATTGTTGCCTTCGGCATCGCTGACTTTGGACTTCAATTCGTAGGCTGAAGCTACACCAACCCAATTTCTAATATCTTTAAGCGTTTCAATGGCTTCCCGCAGTTTCTGTTCAGCCTGAACCAGCTTGCTCTGCTTGCGATAAAGTCCGCCGAGGTTGAGAAGCGCCCAACCGTATACTTGTTTGCTATCATAGTCCGCGCCAATGCTGAAGGAAAGCAATGCTTCCTCCAACAGTTTCTCTCCCTCCTCAAGCCTATCAGTTGAGCTGTAGAAAACGCCAACTCCAAGTTTAGCCCTCGCAACAACCAGCGAATTACCTGACTTCTCAGCGTGCTCTAGCGCCTGACGCATCAATTGTTCGCCTAGCTCGACTTTTTTTGTCTGTAGAAAAATCCCCGCCTTCCTCATGAGCAAGTAGGCAATTATCGCGTCCTTCTCATTTTTTTCCGATTGACTCTTAGGAAAGCATGCTTCAGCTTCCGTTAAAAGCCTATCGTAAACGTTGACAGCCTTCTCGAATTACTCTCGCTCCTCCCACACTAATCCCTCGTCGGCTTTTTCCTCGAATGCCTTAAGATTAAGGCTCTCATCGCTCCTCCTTTTCGTCACAGTCACGCCCATATCTTCTGGCGCCAATTCTCCCTAAAAGGATAATGCACAGCTATTATCGTTACGCAGGATTTTGGTTCTGCTTTTAACTTTAATAGTATCTGGCTATTCCCAGAAAACATGAGAATCAACTTTTCACCACGTAAAATAAGCAATAGGTAAAGAGAAAATTTTTGCGTAAAACTGGGATTTCGGCATTTCAAGGATGGTCTCAAGAATTCTAACACAAGTTGTGGGGACCAAAAGGATTTTAATACATGAGCGAGATATGAAGGTGTCTGAGGTGGTGGCGTGACAGAAATTAAAGCTTACATCCTTTGCAAAGTGCATTCTGGCACTGAGAGAGAAGTATGCAAGATGATAGAAGAGTATTCAGACGTTTTAGAAATCAATATGATGTATGGTGAATATGACATCATAACAGTCGTGGAGACCGAGAACCTCCAACAGCTGGATTTCATAATCGACAAAATCCGCGTGATACCGAGTATCACATTCACCTCCACCATGATCGTTGGCAGAAACTACAAAGAGAACGGTAAAGTAATTACGCACAAAGAAACCTAGCAGCAGTCCCCTTTTCCTAAAATTGTTGATTCGAAAACTGGAAAGATTCCGTGTCAAACCTATTAATCTACTTCCCTAGAATACGCTGTGCCTCTCGACTTTCAATATTGCATGCTGCCAACGATTTTTTTCCGTGGCGATGCCAACCTCAACCGATAATTTCCAAAAACATATCTAACTAATGAAGTATAGATTGTCAGGTGATGCGTTGACCTTATGGAACGCAGATTGTTCGTTGAGAAATTAGAAACTGGATTCACGATAATCTTCATGTTCTACATTGTCGTGTTAACCGTAAACATCATGATATTTGTCGCTGGTGTTTACACAACTCCAAGTCTACAGGAGATTCTTTCAGCCTCATACAAAACGCCTTGGGGAATCGTCACTTCACTATTTGTCCATTCAGACGTGCCCCATCTGCTTAACAACATGTTGGCGTTTTTTTTATTTCTGATGCTGCTTCTTTCCTCCAACATTTTTCTTTCAAAGGATGAACTAAAAACGAGAATCAAAAACTCGTTCCTAGCAATTTTTTCCTTTCCAGTAATGCTGAACCTTTTTTGGATATGCATCTTTCCAGATATCAAGATACTAGGTTCCTCAGGAATTGTATATACCTTGGAAGGCGTATGCTTTGGTTTCTCTTTTCTAAACTCTTTGAAAATCCGAAGGATTCGACCTGAATCTCAAACGGAGAAAAGGCAACTGGCTGTTTCGTTATTATCTAATCTGGCAATTTTCGTAGGTTTTTTGTTCAGTCTCCTCGTTTCACCTATAGGATTTTTAGGTAGTAACAACGAAGCTATCATTTGGCTTCACGGCACATCTTTTTGTGGTGGCTTTACATTAGCTGTATTACACCTGATTTTAAAAAAAGTTATAAATAAGGCATAAAATTGTTTTTTTGGTTCATAATGTCCAATTTGCAGATCCTTGAAACGTAGTGAATGACAATAAAAATTTAGAAAAACTTAATCTCATGGCAATTGAGGATTTTTTAGTTTTTTTTATTAATATACTGAGGATTTCCTTTATGTTATAAAAAATCTTATATTCAACATAATCGATAACGGATTTGCGTGAATTAAATTGATAGGAAAGAAAATTGCATTTGCTATACTATTAGTTCTTTTCGCAGCGGCACTTGTTCCATCAAAAACTATTGCTCAAGAAGTTCCCAATGGACCTTGGATTGACGAAATTGATTGGTCAGCTGAATCTGACCAAGCAAAAGTTTTGACAATGCTAGAAGGTAACACCATTCAAGCTTATGCATCAGACATTAACGATGCGGATGTCTTTGCTAGCATTCGGTCATCTGCAAACCTACAATATGCTATGTCTTATGGATTATACTTTGATTTAACATTCAATCCCCATGGCACAGTTTCAGAACCAACATTTGACGATGGTCGTCTGAATCCTTTCTGTGATCCTCAGATTAGAGAGGCAATGAACCTTCTCATCGACCGAAACTATATTGCTGAAGAACTGTTGCAGGGCATGGCTAAACCAAAATTATTCTGCATGACATCCGCTTTTCCAGATTATGGAAGGCTTGCGGATGTTTTAATGGGACTTGAAGCAGAATATAGCTATGATTATGAGGCAGCAAAAACTACAATATTCGAAAGAATGGGCGTCTTAGGCGCAGTATACAGTGAGAATCAATGGCTATTCAATGATGAACCGGTAACAATAATAATGATAATCAGAATAGATGACCCAGCCAGAACTAAAATAGGCAATTATGTTGCTGATCAACTTGAATCTTTAGGGTTTTTGACAGAAAGGCAATATAAAACTAGCCGCGAAGCTTCACCAATATGGAGAGCAGTTTCAGTACCACTTTCTACTGGAGCATACCACATCTACACTGGAGGTTGGATAACAACAGCTGTTGACAGAGACTCGGCTGCAAACTTTGCAGGTTTCTATACGCCACGTGGAGCTGGTACCGGCCCATTATGGCTCGGATATCACCCAGACCCGATATTTCAAGAAGTCGCATATAGATTGAATGATGCTGACTGGAGTACATGGGATGAAAGGCAATCTCTCATGGCTCAAGCAGCTGAATTATCGTTGAAAGATTCTGTTAGAATCTGGGTGGTTGACCAAGTTATTCCATATGCATATAGAAATGAAATTCAAGTAGCATCAGATTTAGCAAGTGGATTATTTGCAAACGCAATAAGCTCTCGGACAATTAAGATAACGGGTCAAACAGGTGGTACGGTTCAAGTTGCTTGCAGAGAGGTTCTTGTTGATCCATGGAATTGGGTTGCTGGCACCAACTGGGCTATGGACGCGAATATAATACTCCCTACAGTTGACAGTGAATACATTAACAATCCATACACAGGACTGCCAATGAACAATAGGTTTGTGAGTGCAACAGTAGATGTCTTAACAGGTGAAAACACAATATCCAGTAGTTCGTGGTTAACACTTAATTTTGTCAATAGTATAATAGTTCCCACCGATGCTTGGTACAGTTGGAATAGTACTACCAACCAAGTTATTACTGCCCCTGAAGGTACTACTGCATTAGCGAAGGTCACAATAAATTATGGTGATCCTATAGGAAATGTGAAGTATCACGACGGATCAATCATGTCTCTCGCAGACTGGGTTCTTGGATGGCCAATTGACTATGAAAGAAATGATCCTAATAGCCCATTATATGATGAATCTTCTGCTCCCAACTTTGAGGTCCTCACATCACTATTTAAAGGATGGAAAATAGTTAGTGAACATCCTTTAGTTATTGAGTATTACCTTGACTACAAATCTTTGGACGCAGAATTGATTTTATCACGAGCTGCAACACTGACTGGGATCGATTCACCAACATGGGGCCTTGGACAATTCTGGCCAAGTATGCCATGGCAAGTAAAAGCAATTGGCATAAAGGCTGATGAGGAAGGATTACTCGCATTCTCTGCAGACAAAGCAAATGAACTAGATGTTGAATGGATGAGCTACATAGGTGGACCCAGCTTACCTATACTTGCTAACGTTCTTACGGAAGCAGAGAACACTGGCTATCTACCATGGGAACAATTCGGAAGTCAATATGTTACTGCTAGTGAAGCCTCTGAAAGATACACAAACCTTCAAACATGGTATACACAACACAATAATTTCTGGGTAGCAAATGGACCATTCTATCTCGACACAGTCGACTTTACAGGTCATGTTGCAGTAATTAAGGCCTTTAGAGAATATACATATGCAGCTGATAGATATGCAACTCTAGCTTCAGCACCTGTTCCTGAATCGTCGGTTCAAGTACCTACGAGCGTTGTGCCAGGTCTTAAAGCTACTTTTAATCTAACACTTACAACTCAAGGACAACCATACCCGAACGACAGGATTGATTTTGTAAAGTATGTCATAATTGATTCAAACGGTGTTACAAAAGTTTCTGGAACAGCCTCACCAACAGACACAGGGAAGTGGCCAATCAGCGTAGATGAAACAACAACTGGAGCATGGCAACCCGGAACATACACTCTCATTACAATAGCTTTAAGTAAAGATGTAGGCCAGTCAGGTACACAAAGAACGCCGTTCATAGTAATTCCTGAATTAAGCTACTTCCAGACGCTTTTAGCACAAACAAGGGCAGAAACTAGTGCAACTGTAGCAACATTGGAATCTGATGTAAACAGTCTGTCAACACAAATTACTTCGCTTCAAGGAGCTATTAGTACAGCGCAAACAACAATGTATGCTGCTATAGGCGTAGCAATTATAGCATTGATTATAGCAATCTATGCAATAGTCGTTAAAAAATAGGGTAATCCCTATTTCCTCCCTTTTTTTTACGTAAATTCCAGAATAAATAGGGAATGTTTATATAGATAATAACCGAAAATGAACGGAGGAAGGTTTATAAATGGCTGTTAAGGACCTTGCTAAATTCATTATAAAGAGAACTATTACCATTTTTATAGTAATTATAATTGCAGCATATATGACAATTTTCATCGCTAACATGGGTGGTTATGTAGACCAAATCATGAGAAGCGAAATCATGACAAATGTCATGACAAGATTACAAAATGATCCCAATTTTAGAAATTATCCTCAAGAATTACGCGAAAGGATAATCAATGAAACATTAACGGTGGAATATAGACGATATGGACTTGATCAACCATTTATTGTAAGAAGTATCTTATATCTTAAGAATGCATTAACACTTGATTTGGGAAGCGCCATTTATTTAACAAGTGATAGTGGATCGCGGTTTGTGAAAAACATAATAATAGAAAGGCTTCCTCAAACCATTTTACTTTTTACTTCAGCAACATTAATAAATTTCTTTTTAAGCCTATATATTGGGCTTTATCTTTCAAGGCATCATGGAAGTTTTCTTGATAAATTATTTTTAGCTGGTGCCCCAACATCTGTTATACCAGGATGGTTTTATGGAATTTTCCTAATTTTAATTTTTGCTGCATTATTTAATGTTTTACCATATGGCGGTATTATTGATGTTCCTCCACCAGATACACCTTTTCTATATGCTTTAAGTATGTTAAAACATATGATACTTCCATTATCTTCGTGGATAATTTCAGCGTTCTTTTTAGGAGCTTATGGGAATAGAACCTTTTTCTTAATATTCTCGACTGAAGATTATGTTGAAGCTGCTCGAGCCAAAGGTGTACCTTCACGACAGATTGAAACAAAATATATACTTCGGCCCTCCCTTCCACCAATAATTACGACTCTCGCACTTGGTATAGTAAACTCATGGACTGGAGCAATCATTACTGAAACTGTTTTCAGTTGGCGAGGATTAGGATTACTCACATATGCTGCAATCACTGCCACTGATACGCCTGTAATAATTGGTATAACTGTATTATATGCATATATATTAGGGGCAACTGTTTTAATTCTGGATATTATATATGGGTTAATTGACCCCCGTATAAAAGCTGGGAGAGGTATTTAATTATGTCATCTGAAAGTTACGAATTCACAATTAAAGGTACTATTAAGGAATTATTAACATATAAATCAGGTATTTTTGGGATTGCTTTTTTTATTCTACTAGTAATATTATCTTTTTACACTATCGTGGCATTACCATACGACCAAACTATAAGATTATGGAGAGGTGAGGGTGGTGTTTGGCTTGAGACTCCTCGGACCGCTCAACCGTATTGGGTTAATTATTTCGGCCAAAATCTTCCTGAAACTATCAAAAGGGACTCATCTCAGTCAGGACAGTCTGGAGTAATTAAAATTATAACACCAATTCCTGATACTAATATGAAAGTAGCGCGAATATCATTCACTTTTGATTTTTCATATGATAGCTTCCCGAGTGAAATAAATATATTTTTTTCGGCCAAGTATAATGAAAATTCTCCATTTTTAAATATATATTGGGTTAAACCTGATGGCAATGAAATCAAATTGTTAACCTATATCCCGAGAAGCCAAAATGATAAGTTATATTTATCTATAAATCCTGAAGTTAAGAGTGCACTTAATTTATATGTATATAATGTTCTTGGAGGAGCTCCTGAGAGTCCATTACCTCCTGAATATTCATTATTTGCAGTTGAAGATGCATCAATGAATAGCACGTCGACAGCAAAACCTCTTAAGGGAACATATAAACTCTATATTGATGGCACACTATTTGGAGAAGACTCAAATATAGATGCCAAGCTCATAGTGTATGGTAAAGTCTACGGTATAGCAGGAACTGATAATCAAAGAAGAGATCTGACAATTGGATTATTATGGGGAATACCGATTGCTCTTGCCTTTGGTTTAACAGCCTCGTTTGTGATAACTTTTCTTGACTTATTGTTAGCTACTATTAGCGGGTATTATGGAGGTAAAACTGATTCCCTTATCCAAAGAATAACCGAGTTTTATATGATTCTTCCTTTTCTTCCCGTTTTAATTATGATATCGACGTTTTATAAGTTAGACCTTGGGGTTCTTTTGGCTGTTGTAATAGCACTTAGTATTTTCGGAGGAGGAATTAAAAGCACGAGAGCACTAGTGATGCAAATTAAAGAGTATCCATACATAGAAGCAGCGAAGGCTTATGGTGCCAGTTCAAAAAGAATTGTTTTCCTATATATTATTCCAAAAATCCTCCCTCCGATTATTCCCACCTTGATAGGCGCTGTCCCTACCTTTGTTTTCTTAGAAGCTGCATTAGCAATTCTTGGTCTTGGAATACCAAATTTACCTTCATGGGGTAAAATAATAAATGACAGCTTTGGTAATGGGGCTCTTTATAAAGGAAATTATTACTGGGTTCTTGAACCAGCGTTCTTATTAATTTTTACTTCTCTTGCTTTTTCTTTCATTGGATTTGCGCTAGACAAGATTGTGAATCCTAAACTTAGAGAGGTTTAGGCATCGGTGAATTACAATGACAGAAAACATCCTTACATGTAAAAATTTGGTTTTACATTATACAGCAAAAAAAGGAGTGGTTAAAGCAGTCAACGGCATTTCAATTAGTTTACTCAAAGGGGAATCTTTGGCTTTAGTAGGGGAATCAGGATGTGGGAAGACTTCTCTTGCCAAGGCAATAATACGATTATTGCCAAGAAACATACATACCTATAATGGTGAGATTCTCATTGATGGTCAAGATACGATGAAGCTTTCTGAAAAACAGTTTCGAGAAGAGATAAGATGGAAAAAAATTTCTATGATTTTCCAAGGAGCAATGAATTCCCTCAATCCTGTATTGAAAGTGGGTTACCAAGTTGCAGAACCACTACTGATTCATGAAAAGATGAAAAAAAATGAAGCATTGGAAAGAGCTAAAAAAGCTCTGTCTGTTGTTGGCATCCAAGAATCTTTTGTTGAAAGATACCCATTTGAGCTCAGTGGCGGAATGAAACAGAGAGTAGTCACTGCAATGGCACTTATCACTAATCCTGCGATAATAATACTTGATGAACCAACTTCAGCTCTTGATGTTATAACGCAAGCGAACATAATGAATCTGCTGAAAAGGCTGAAAAAGGAAAGAGGGTTAAGCTATTTTTTCATCACCCACGACATAGCGCTTAGCAGCGAGCTAGCCGATAAAATCGCCGTTATGTACGCAGGTGAAATACAAGAAATTGCGTCAGCAGACATCTTTTACAAAAAGCCAGCGCATCCTTACTCGAAAAAGCTGATGGCAAGTGTACCAACCCTTAGGACGGATAAAAAACCTGAATTTATTGTAGGGTCCCCAGCTAGCTTGATTAATCCGCCGTCGGGATGCAAGTTCCATCCGCGTTGTCCTTCGGCTTTCGATAAATGCATAAAGGAGACCCCGCCAACTTTTGATCTTGGGTCAGGGCACCTTGCTAAATGCTGGTTGTTCGAAAAAGGTTGGGGAAAGGAATGAATAATAGCGAAGGACTGCTGAAAGTTGAGAATCTCAAGAAATGGTTCGAAATGCGAAAGGGAATTTTGTCAAATCCAGTTTTCGTCAGAGCAGTCGACGACGTAAGTTTTTCTTTGGGGAAAGGAGAAGCAATGTCGCTTGTTGGAGAATCGGGAAGTGGAAAAACCACCCTTGGAAAGACTATATTGAGACTTTACAAACCTACTGAAGGCAAAATCATAGTAAACAACAAAGACATATCCAATGCTAACCCGAAAGAGCTCATGTGGTATCGCCGGGAAACATCAATTATCGAGCAAGACCCCTACGGGGCGCTTCCCTCATTTTTCACAATCTATCGGATTCTTGAAGAGCCATTGCTCATACATAAATTCGGGAACTTGGAGGAAAGACGAAAAAGAATACATGAAGTCCTTGACGAAGTGAGGTTAACGCCGATTGAAGATTTTGCCTCAAAATACCCGCACATGCTTAGCGGAGGGCAACTGCAGAGGGTCGCGATAGCGAGAGCTCTTACACTTAGGCCAAAACTTGTCATTGCCGACGAGCCTGTCTCAATGCTGGACGCATCGGTCAGAATAGAAATCTTAAATCTCTTAAGAGAATTGCAACGAAATTTGGGTATTAGCTTCATTTATGTTACACACGACTTAACGACCACAAAATATTTCTCTGAAAGACTGTTTATCATGTACGCTGGGAAAATTATTGAATCAGGGAGAATGTTTGAAGTCATCCACAATCCGCAGCATCCCTACACTGAGGCTCTTCTGAACGCAATACCTGATCCTGATGCGGAAAACAGGAAAGTTCTGAGGAACATTCCGCCGGGAGAACCACCGAATCTAGTCAACCCTCCGTCGGGATGCAGGTTCCATCCGAGATGCCCATACAAAATGGATATTTGCGACAAAAAAGAGCCGTCCACATTCGAGCCAGAACGTGAGCATTACACGATGTGCTGGCTTCACGAAATAAAGTAAGGACTTATCGAAATTCGAGTTGAGACCGAACAGAAATGCAATCTGATGAAGAGGTTCTTTTCCGTCTGTCAGAGTACGGTTATCGAGGGCGCATCGTGCCGATATGCCATCTCAGCGAATTGCAGGAAGAAATTGTGGGGCGCAATGTGGAAGGGCAGTTCGACAAAGAATACTACAAAGATTGCCTCTCATGGTTCGATTTCCACGTCCCAGACAACTTCAAAGAAGCCAAATCCATCCTCGTGGTCGCGGTTCCGAGACCCCAAACGAGAGTGTACTTCACTTACAACGGAGAAACCAAGGCTCTAACGATTCCTCCAACTTACGTTGGGTACGGCGAGACGAGAAAAAAAGTTGAAGCGCTCCTGTCTGACATTCTGAACGAAAAGGGATACCGTCTGGAAAGCACCAAGATTCCTCTTAAGCTTCTGGCTGCAAGAAGTGGTCTTGGTTCTTACGGAAGGAACAACGTGTGCTACGTTGAGGGCATGGGGAGCTTCCTAGAGCTTGTGGCGGTTTATACCGACATGCCTTGTTCCAAGGACAGCTGGCAGGAGGCACGTATGATGGAAAGCTGCAAGAACTGTTTCGCCTGCCAGAAGAAGTGCCCAACCGGCGCCATTGCGTCTGACCGTTTCCTGCTTCACCACGAGCGGTGCCTCGTCTTCCACAACGAGAAGAAGGGCGACATTCCGTTCCCAGACTGGATAGACCCTTCGTGGCACAACTGCATCATCGGCTGCCTACTCTGCCAGAGGGTCTGCCCCCAGAACAAGGACCTGCTGCAGTGGTTCGAAGGGAACATAGAGTTTACACACGAAGAAACAGCCATGCTTCTAAAGAGCACTCCCCACGAGCAACTCCCTCCTGAGACAGCAGAGAAGCTTCAACAACTCAATTTACTAGACAGCACAGACATTCTGCCTCGGAATCTAGGTGTTTTTTTAAAAAAATTGATAAATAAAAGTTAGTGCGGAAGACTCGGAAGCTTGCAAAATGTACAATTGAAAAAAAATCTTTAATTATAACTCTGGCAATGTTAATGCGAAGATGAAAATTCCTAAGAATCTATAAATCCGTGATCCTCCGAGAAGCTGAGGATAGAAATGTCGTCCCGATTCAGTATCTTCATCCCCGTCTATAAAGAGTCGGAGTTTCTTGAGCCTTTACTTAACAAGCTCGTCGCGGACTTGCACGACAATAAGGAAGTCTTCGTCGTCGTGGACGAGCCAACGGAAAAAAGCCTGAGCTTGGCTCAAAAGTACTCGAATAACGTCCGTTTCGTGTGGAACGGCGAGAGGAAGGG
>Ga0172366_10003764_pt1 | contig 11943 bp, 8 predicted proteins | sample LakKivSesite69cm_FD_114533 | JGI IMG/M metagenome (GOLD analysis project Ga0172366, IMG submission 114533) | Sediment microbial communities from Lake Kivu, Rwanda - Sediment site 69cm | ecosystem: Environmental > Aquatic > Freshwater > Lake > Sediment | place: Rwanda: Western Province, Lake Kivu... | reverse complement strand
TGACATTTATCTGCAAAAGTATACCAGCCTTTTTTACTGAACGTATTCCGCGCATTGCCATTTCAAAAGCCTCGGGGTTCGCCCTGATCCTGTTATGTATTTCACTCATCGACGAATCAAGGCTCACCGCAGCCCCCACAACACCCGCCGCTTTCAGTTTAAAAGCCACTTCCTCATCTATGAGGGTACCATTCGTAGCAATAACATTTGCCAACCCTGCTTTCTTTGAATGCTCAAGCAAGTCAAAAAGGTCTGGACGTACAAGGGGCTCACCACCAGTATAAACAAGCATACGGAACTCATCAATCCTGGCTAATTCATCTATAAACCTTTTCGCCTCATCAGTTGTCAATTCATCCTTCGCAGGTTTACCGGATGTGGCATGACAGTGGATACACCTTAAGTTGCAGGCAGCAGTTACTTCCCATGCAGGATGGGAAGGAAAACCAATACAGCCCATACCAACAGAACCAGCAGCCACGGGCAGGGATTTAAAACTGTGCTTAAACAACCATCTGTTAAACCCGTTCCATTTTATAAGGTGTTTAAAATAAAGCACACTCCCAAACTGCTTTATGATTAAGCTCGGGGGCCAGAATATGCGTTTTAAGGGCCAGCTCAAAGTTTTCATTTGACTAAAAGCCCCTGTACCAGACAGCAATGATATATGATATGGTAGTCCCTAAATTGGTCACTATCGTCAGGCCGCACATTATCTCCAGTAATTTTCTGTCAAGATACTTTTTGCAGAGCATCATAATAACCACACTCAATGAGACCATAAAAATAGGAGCATAAAAGACCAATGCGATTGAAGGTAATCCCTGTCTCACAGATAACACATAAGTAACCCAGGCTATAACTGTTATCAAAACATACAGGTATGCTGCCTTTTCTTTTCCAAGTCTCACGACAAGATGGCTTTTCTTCGCAATTAAATCGGCATGATAATCAGGAAATTCGTTGATGAGGATGACATTGAAAATGGTACAGGCAATAGGGAACGAAACCCAGTAAACAATACTATCAATAGTTCCACTCTGAATGTAAAAGGATACGGCAACCGGCAACCAGCCGTAGCAAATCCCGATAAGCACTTCACCTATTCCCCTGGCTACCCAGCGTACCGGCATTTTAGAATAAAAAAAACCAGATATAATACCAATAACACCCAGCGGGATTGTCCAGAGACCTGTTTTATAATGAAATTGGAGAATTAACCCGATAATGACTGCCAGTACTAAAGCGACATACCCTGCAATTTTTGCATATTTATAGGATAAAACATCCTCAGCTATAATTCCGCTCCCTCCATGAAATGCACTCCTTCCCATGGCAGTCAAAAGTCTATCTTCCACAATGTCACAGTATTCGCCGTTGTAATAGGTACTGAGCATAATCAAAATTACCGCAACAGTACTCCATATAAAGACCGGCATATGAAATGCCCCATAAATACGGTAAGCCAGAAGAGTGCCCAGCATAAAAGGCAGAACCCCCACCGAATGGAAGGGGGGTCGTGACATCAGGATTAATCCCTTAATGATTGTTATTATTGATGGACCTTTCATATTCTATGTTATCCAGCGAAATTAACAGAAAAGCTTAACAGCCAAGGAGCAAGAAGTCAAGCCCAGCTTTCAGCTCTTAGCCCTCCATTCTCAGTTTTTCGACTGACGGCTGATTGCTGACTGCTTATATTGACTAACAAAAATGCCTGTGTTAGCATTTGCGCACACAATGGCTCAATTACCCATTATGGAATTCCATATTTCCCGCAAGGCAAGAGACCTTTACCAGTTTGATGGATCTCTTTTTTCTCTGAGCGGGAATGTTATTCTTGCCAACTTTCACGCCGCCCGTGTTTTTGCACAGAAGATGAACCAAAAGCGAGACCTCGTCAATTTTCCAGAACGTGCCGTGAAACCAGGACAAATCAATGCCATGGGGCTTATTGATGAAATCCTCCACTACATGGTAGGTTTATACCGAGAGCAGATAAACAAAGATGTTATGCATCGGGCGCTCATCCAGTTAAATAAAACCCTCGGTAAAGAAGAAGTCGATAAATCCCTGCGTAATTTTCTGGACGAATTTCCTCCCGTTAAAGTCTACAGGCAGGAAATTACCATTGAAACTTATCTAAATAGCGAAACTGCCAACATCCCTAATCGTCAGATTATATTGGAAGAGATGCTTCTGCTATGGCTTGCGAACATGAATCCGGCATTCTCACCATTTATTGAACTGTTCGATGATACAGTCCTGAAAAAAAATACGGTATATTTGCAAATCATTTCGGGTTTAAGAAGATTCTTCGAGACCCAGCCTTCTTTTGGACCTTATAACCAATCGCTTGTGGATATGCTTCGTAGCCCTGCCGTAATCGTCCCCTATTCGCTTTCAGGACAATTAGAATATATCCGTACACATTGGAAACTCTTACTCCGTAAATATTTATATCGCCTTCTCAAAAGCCTTGACCTCTTCAAGGAAGAAGAAAAGGTAACGTTTATGGGGCCTGGTCTTGCTGAGGTTTATAAGTATATCGGGCTGGAAGTCGAACTTGAACTTTTCAGTCCTGACAGGGACTGGATGCCGAGGCTGGTCTTGATGGCAAAAAATGTTTATGTATGGCTTGACCAGTTATCCAAAAAATATAGCCTTTCCATAACTAAGTTGGACCAGATTCCCGATGAAGAATTAGACATGCTTGGACAGCAGGGTTTTTCCGGTTTATGGCTCATAGGCATATGGGAACGAAGCCCTGCATCACAGAAGATAAAGCAACTGTGTGGTAACCCTGAGGCAGTACCATCGGCATACTCCCTGTTCGATTACACAATTTCAGAAGATCTGGGGGGTGAAGAAGCCTACCAGAGCTTGAAAAATCGTGCATGGCAGCGGGGCATTCGTCTTGCAAGCGACATGGTTCCCAACCATGTGGGTATTTATTCAAGGTGGATGATAGAACATCCCGACTGGTTTGTTTCTCTAAATTACAACCCCTTCCCCTGGTACACATTCAACGGTACCAACCTCTCCCATGATGAGAGGGTAGCTATCTATATTGAGGACCACTATTATAACCGCACCGATGCATCTGTTGTATGTAAACGCGTGGATTCATGGACAGGAAGCGAAAAGTATGTCTATCATGGTAATGACGGGACAAGCATGCCCTGGAATGATACCGCACAGCTCAATTACCTGAATTCTGAAGTTCGTGAGACAATGATACAGACCATCCTGCATGTAGCACGGAAATTCCCCATCATCCGCTTTGATGCAGCAATGACCCTTACCAAAAAACACTATCAGCGGCTCTGGTTCCCTGAACCTGGTACAGGCGGAGCTATCCCTACACGTGCAGAATTTGGTCTTACAAAAGATGAGTTCAATAAGCTTATGCCAAAAGAATTCTGGAGGGAGGTTGTGGACCGTGTGGCTGCGGAAGCACCCGACACACTACTTCTCGCCGAAGCATTCTGGCTCCTGGAAGGCTACTTTGTCCGCACACTCGGCATGCACAGGGTTTATAACAGCGCCTTTATGATTATGCTGAGGGATGAGGAAAATGCCAAATACCGCACCGTTATGAAAAACACATTGGAATTTGACCCTGAAATCTTAAGACGCTTTGTCAACTTCATGAATAATCCCGATGAGCAGACTGCCGTTGAACAGTTCAAAAAGGGGGATAAATATTTCGGTACATGCACCATGATGGTAACCATGCCGGGGCTTCCCATGTTCGGACATGGCCAGATTGAAGGATTTGAAGAAAAGTACGGGATGGAATACAGACGTGCCTACAAGGACGAAAAACCGGATATGTACCTGATAGAGCGGCATGAGAGAGAGATATTTCCACTTTTACACAAGAGATACCTCTTTGCCGGTGTAGAACATTTTCTCCTCTATGACTTTTTCATTGCTTCCGGATACGTAAATGAAGATGTATTTGCCTATTCTAATGCTTACGGGAATGAGCGGTCACTTGTGGTCTTTAACAATAAAAATAACTCAACCCAGGGGTGGGTCAGAACATCCGTTGCCTATTCAGTCAAGGCAGGACAGGGGGACGCACGAAAACTTGTGCAGAAAAGCCTTGGTGAGGGCTTGGGGCTTGCGAAAGATGAAAACCTTTCTGTCGTTTTCCGCGACCACAAAACCAATCTGGAATACATCAGGAATTGTAGGGAAATCAATGAAAAAGGGCTTTATGTAGAATTAAACCCGTATAACTACCAAGTCTTTCTTGACTTCCGTGAATTACAGGATAATGAGTGGCGCCATTATGCTAACCTTACGGCATACCTTAACGGCCGTGGTGTGCCGGATATTGAAAAAGCACTTAGAGAAATGCTATTACAACCGATACACCAGAGCTTCAGGGAGCTGGTTAATACCCATATGTTCCAGAGGCTCATGGATGCCTGTAAAATGATTTCAGAGGGGTATATCGAGGCAATCCCTCAGGAACTCATCAATGAGATGGAAGAAAAAACCGTACATCTGTTCGAAGAGATAAAACGCTATACCGGCTCTACAGGTAATGTACACGGTATTGTGAGAGAGATTCGACAGACTTTTGGGATCAATCCGCAATCGCCTCTCCTCAACAAGGAGTTCCCCTCACCGGAATCGAAGGCAATAAATGAGGTTGCAGAATATATACATTCACACCTGAAAAAAAATCAAAATCTTCTGTACGTGCTTTTTGGGTGGCTATTTGTCCATAAACTTGGAAAGGTTTCTTTTCAAGGAGTAGATGCAGATAACTTAAGCCGCAATTGGATTGACGAATTATTGCTTGGCAGAATCATCGCAGATGCACTTCGGGAATCAGGATTTGACGAAAAAGCTACATCAGAATCAATGGAAATCATCAAGCTCACAACCAACTATCAAAGCTGGTTCAAAACAAAAAGTGATGCACACGCCTTAATTGAGTCCTTATTGAGGGACAGCAAGGCTCAAGAGTTCCTGCAGGTTAACCGCCACAAAGACATCCTTTGGTTCAGTAAAGAGGCATTCGAACAGCTCATGTGGTGGCTTCTCCTCATTGCGGTCATAAAAATAAGTTCTGATGTGTCCCAACCTATGCCAGATATGGCAAAAGCAATCACCGCCTGTTATGACATTATTAAGCGCCTATTAAAAGCCTCCAAACAATCAGGCTATCAGGTAGAAAAACTTATAAAGATAGTAGCCAGTGAGCAGTAGGCAGCAGTCCCTTTTTTATCTTCTCAACTACAGATTCTGGTATATTTAAAGAGCGGACAAGAACATTTTCTTGAGTAACGGCGTGCATTCTGGTATGCTTTTCCTATGAATATCCTGACTGCAATCGGCAATACCCCTCTTGTAGAGTTAATGAATCTCAACACAAATCCAGAGGTAAAGATATTCTGTAAACTCGAAGGATGCAACCCCGGAGGATCAGTAAAAGACCGCCCTGCGCTCTATATGATTATCAAGGCTGAGGAGAGGGGTGAACTCACACGGGACAAAATCATATTAGAGCCTACATCGGGGAATACGGGTATAGCCATTGCCATGATAGGCGCTGCAAAAGGATACCATGTTGAGCTCTGCATGCCGGAATGTGTGAGCACCGAGAGGCGCCTCATCCTTCAGGGTCTCGGTTCTGAAGTATTCCTCACCCCTGCCAAGGAAAACGTTGATGGCGCTGTCAAAAGAGCACATATGTTGCTTGAACAAAACCCTGATAAATACTATATGCCGAATCAGTACGAGAATCCCGACAATGTCCTTGCCCATTTTGAAACAACAGGCCCGGAAATCTACCGGCAGACAAATGGTGAAGTGGATTATTTCGTTGCAGGTATGGGGACCACAGGGACGCTCATGGGCACCGGACAATATCTCAAATTGAAAAAGCCAGGGGTCAAGATTATTGGTGTGGAGCCTGTTGCAGGTCACACAATACAGGGATTGAAAAACATGACGGAATCAATGGTTCCCGGTATCTACAGCGAGAATTTTCTTGATGAAAAGCACATGGTGTCGGACGGAGAGGCATTTGAAATAACAAGACTCCTTGCACAGAAAGAGGGGATATTCGTGGGGACATCGAGCGGAGCTGCAGTGGCAATCGCTCTAAAACTTGCCTCCCGTATTGACCACGGCAATATTGTCGTACTTTTGCCAGACCGCGGTGACCGCTACCTGAGCACCATGCAGTTCAGGTCCATCTGCGCCAAGTGCCCGCCATAAGAAAAAACTTTTTCTGCGGCTTGGCCTTAAATGTTCATGCAATGATTTCATTGAGCCCTTCAATCACCTGGGATAGCTCTTCATGAGAAATTTTCCCCATGACTTTTCCAATCCTTTCTAAGGAAAGAGTACGGATTTGGCTTATCTTAACCCACGATTGTTTCGGCAAATTCCCGGTCTTCAGTTCAAGGGTCAACGGAAATCCAGCCCTTTGTGACTGACTCGTAATGGCCATAGCTATGACAGTTCCTGAACGCTCATTAAAGATATCGTGACTCACGATCAAGGCTGGGCGCAAACCCGCCTGCTCATGCCCTCGTGCAGGATTCAAATCAGCCCAGCGAATCTCGCCTCTCAATATTCTGGCCATTGGTTCACATCCTCAATCATTCCTTCCTCGGCCATCGCCTTCTCAAATGCCGGTTCGAGTTTGGCACACTCTATCGCCAGTCGGCTACGTTTCATCCTCATGAGTTTTTCACCAACTGCTTCCTGAATTACCTGGCTGCGGCTCTGGAAGATATGTTCGCTTACTAATCTATCTAATTCACCAATAAATGTTTCATCCAATGTAATGGCTATCTTTTCTTTACCCATCTTTCCCTCCTAAGTATTACATTATATCATACCAATAGTATGGAAAACAATTATTATTCTTTTCTGCCTGATGGACGGAGAGGCGTTTGAAATAACAAGACTCCTTGCACAGAAAGAGGGGATATTCGTAGGGACATCAAGCGGAGCTGCAGTGGCAATCGCTCTGAAACTTGCCTCCTGCATTGACCACGGCAATATTGTCGTGCTTTTGCCAGACCGCGGTGACCGCTACCTGAGCACCATGCAGTTCAGGTCCATCTGCGCCAAGTGCCCGCCATAACAAAAAACTTATATTTCTGGAGTTGAACCCCAAAGCCAAGAGCCATTTCCTACCGTCACCGCCCGGCGTTCGGCCTTGAACTCTTTCTGTACTCCACTGATAAAGATTTTGTATTCTTTCATGACTCAACTCTTTTCACAATCAAATATCTACATCATTATTCCTAAAACTATAATAATCGTTACTCCCGATGATGATATGATCCAGCAAAGTAATATCAACCGTCTTAAGTGCTTCCTTTATGGCCTTTGTCACCCCTCTATCATCTTGGGAAGGCTGTAACGTGCCAGCGGGATGATTATGAGCTATAATAACACCTACCGCATGATTGTAGAGCGCCCTTTCCACAACCTTCCTTGGATAAACCACAGATCGATTAACCGTGCCAGTCTTGAATGTCTCGACAGCAATTAACTGATTCCTGTTGTCTAAAAAGAGCATTTTAAACTCTTCGTCAACCGCGCCTTTCAAAGACGCTTTCAAATAATCATAGACAACCTGTGGAGATGAAAGTAAATCCCGATTGTGTATTCCCTTCTCCAAGTAAAGAATTGCCACATCCTTCAATAATTTCAAAAAAAGCGCCGTATGGTCTGAAATCCCTGTTACAGTCCGCAACTCTTTTCTGTCCGAATCCAACACACCATTGATAGTCTTAAATCGAGATATCAATTCTTTAGCAATTGGTTTTGTATCCTTGCGGGGAATTGTGTAAGACAACGCTAACTCCAGCACTTCATAATCCAGCCAGCCATCTATCCCGGATTTTTCGTATTTTTCCTTTATCCTTTTGCGATGCCCGACATAGCTTGGTTTTTTCGTTCCAATCATACTGCCTCTTTTAACTGATTACTGCACTTCTCCCAATCAGGCAAAAACGCGAACAAAAGACTCTTGAACAACTTGCCATGATTCGGCACTTTCATATGAAGAAGTTCATGCAACACAACGTAATCTATCAAATTCCTGCGCTTCTCAAGGAGCTCAGAATTAAATGTAAGACGGCCGCTTCCCGAAAGGGATGCCCATTTTGTCTTCATCGACCTTAAATGTATTTCTTTGGGTTTAACCTTAAGCTTAATAGCCCAATCCCACACAATGGATTTAAAGTCCTTTGCCTCAATCTTACTGTCATCCATCAAAACACCGGACATCGGCTATCCCCCGATTTTCAATATCTTATCCACAAGCCCGACTGCCTTGTCTTTATCCATCGTCTTAAGAAGAATCTTATACAAACTCGCGGTCAACTCCCGCGCCTCTTTAGCATTCTCCCGCCAGTGAGGGTTTTGGCTAAACGCGCCGTCAATCTGCACCGCTAACTCATCAGCATTTTCTATCTCTTCTTTTTTAAGAATCCAATACACGGTGAATTTCTGCGCGTCAAAATTTTTCTCCGCCTGCTCCTTTTTAGCTTGATTAATTTCTTCAATAACCTTCTCAAGCCGGGTTAAAGCTTCCTGCGTCGAGATTTGACGGTCGTCATACAACTCGACAACCACCTCAGCCCGCTCACCGATGGAAATCAGATAAGGAAGCGAATCCTCATTATCCAACACAAACTTCTCAATACTTTTGCGCAAATTAATCACTTTTGTATTGTCTGAGTCATCGTCCTTTTTTAATGCCTGCAACGTATCTTCTTTAATCTCATAAATCTTATACGGCTTAGGTATGTCATAATTCTCAACCGCCTTACGGACAAGCATCTGGGTTTTTCGCATGAGATCCTTATCCACCACAACCCTCCTGGAAAAAGCATTACGGATAATCGTATATAAGGACGCCAGCTTCAGATACTTATCCATATAATCCCTGAGGTCTTTGTCAGGCGAAATGATCTCATACAGCATCTCAAGCCGCTTATAGAAGTTATAAAAGGCCTCACGTCTGTCTTTATCCGTAAAATACTCAACCGCTTGCTCAATCACTTTGTCATCCATACTGCCTTGAATAAAACGCTCGTATTCTTTGGCGTCATTAGTAATAATCGAAATAAAAGCTTCTTTTAACACTCTGATATTCTGAATAACGCTTCCGACCACATCCGAATCAAACGCCAGTGCCTTCTCAAGCTTTTCAAATATCCCCACAAAGTCAAGGACAAACCCAGACGGTTTTTTCAACCCTTCATCATCTTCATAAGGCCTGTTAACCCGGGCGATTGCCTGCAATAGTGTATGATCCTTCATCGGCTTATCCAGATACATACAATAAAGAATGGGCGCGTCGTAACCGGTCAAAAGCTTATCCGTCACAATAAGAATCTTCGGGAGTGTGTCTTTCTTCGGGAAGATCTTACCTTTGAGCCGTTTTTCTTCATCTTCGGTTAAATAATGTTGCGTAAGCATGTCTGTATCGTTATGACCTTTTGAATAAACAACGGTGGAATATTCCGGAAGCAAATGCTTATCAAGTTCTTTCTTGTATAGCGCGCATGCTTCGCGATCCACACCCACAAGAAAAGCCTTATAACCCATAGGCTCGACATTTTCACGATAATGCCTGGCAACAAATTCAGCTACTTTTTGCACTCGCTCATCAGACTTGAGAAAATTTCGTAAATTTACCGATCGCTCAAGCAGTTTATTAAGCTCATCAATGTCAGTCACGCCTTCCTGTTCCATAAGGGCGTAAAATTCTTTCTCCAGCATATCCTGAGGCACGCGAATCTCGCTTGGGGCAAGCGCATAATGCAAAGGCACTGTCGTTCCGTCTTCTATGGATTCGGCAATCGTATATTTATCAAGATAGCCCTTCTCATCGTCTTTGCCAAATACTTTGAACGTTCCCCGGCCGTAAAGAATTTTGTCAATGGGCGTGCCGGTAAATCCGAAATAGGTAGCGTTAGGAAGCGCGGCCACTAAGTAATTTCCTAAATCGCTGCTGGTTGTTCTGTGGGCTTCATCAACCAGAACAAAAATATTGTCCTGCGTATTAATATCTTTCTTCATATGCTCAAACTTATGAATCATGGAAACAATAAGCCCGCGGTAATTTGAGGCAAGAAGTTTTTCCAAATCCTTCTTGGAGTCGGTAATCTCCATACCTTCGCCGTCTTTAAATCCGTAGGCATCAAGGTTGCGGAAAAGCTGGCTCTCAAGCTCGTTGCGGTCAACCAGCATAATAACGGTTGGCTTTTCAAAAAGCGGCTCTTTCAAAATCTTCTCAGCCGCCACAATCATGGTAAAGGTTTTGCCTGAACCTTGGGTGTGCCAGATAAGGCCGGTGCGTTTCACCTTATCCTTTGCCCGTTCAATAACCTTCTCTACCGCCCGGGTCTGGTGCTGGCGCAAGATAATCTTAAAAAGGACGTCATCCTTGCGAAAGAAAACAATATAGTCCTTGATAAACTTAAGTATTCGCTCTCGGTCAAAAAACGTTTTAACCTTCTTCTCAAAATCGCCCTTTTCAAAATCTTTCCAGTTAAAAAGCCCTTTTCTGTCTAAATTCCACGTCACCCCATAGTAAAAATCAAGCATATGCGTAACGTCAAAAATCTGATTGTGCGTCATAAACTCAGGCGTTTCGCGGTGATACCGACGAATCTGGTCAACCCCTTCGGCAATGCCTTCTTTTTTATGCGCGCCTTTTGTCTCTACGATAATCACCGGAATCCCGTTAATAAGCAGGATTACATCGCCCCGGTTTGTGTAAGTGCCATTGGTATACTGCCACTCGTCCGTAACGTGGAATATGTTATTGGCGATATTCTCAAAATCAATCAGCTTGATATTTGCCTCGCGCCGCTCGCGTTCATGGTAAATGCTTTTCTCGCCTTTCAGATAACGCAAAACGTCGCTATTGCCCTCAATGCTTGAACGGACATTCTCCAAATCCTTGATAATACTATCCGCTTTGGTTTCATCTACAATGCCGGAATTAAGTTTCACAAGCTGCTCTTTAAGCAAATCGTAGAAGAAAAGACCGGTTTCGCCGCGTCGAAGTTCTACAGCTTTATCGCGGTTCACATACTCCCAACTAATCTCTTTTTCAGAGACGTATTTTATTAACGGATTTTGTACGGCTGATTTTTCGCTCATAATCTATTCTCAATCTTAAACGCAGTGCCATCAATTTTCAATTCTCTACGCAGTGCGTCGAGAATATTATTCATAGTCTTCTCCGAAATCAATATCCTTAACCCGAACTTGACCGGTCATGAGAAGCTGAAGCATGGATTTGAAAAGGGCTTGAAGGGTTTGCTTCCTTGCCTCAGCTTGCTGGATTTTCTTATCAATATTTGAGAGGATATTTGTAATTTCTTTTTGTTCTTTTAAATCGGGCATAGCTAATTTAATCTTTTTTAGATCATCACGGGTGATACCTTTTATTGTTGCCCCTCTTTTCTGTTCATTAAAAATCTTTTGGATACGAGATATTTTAAATTGATAAGCAATAAATTCAGGACTAAATCGATCCTTATTGATAACCATGCCTGTTAAATCTTGACTTATTGCGATGTCTACTTTATTTACCACTGCTTTTCCAACGGTAACTCTGGTGGAAATTAATAAATTATCCTTAGGAATAAGGTTTGTAGAACTATTATTCATACCATTTTCAGAAATTTTCTTTTCGCCATCATATAGATATATGTTTTCTCCTAATCTTTTGCTGGTTGTCCATTCAATATTTCCCTTCCAGTATTGCGGCGTTCTTGTTGAAGGGGTACCCCCTCCAATTAATTTATCGCTAATATCACTTATACTTTTGGATTCCCAGCTCTCCGGCATCAAGCCGATTTCCGTCTCCTTCAACCCCTCGCCTCGCAAACCATAGGTAAAAAGCCGGTACATCAACGACCGCTTAAGCTCTTTGGT
>Ga0172366_10003762_pt1 | contig 11947 bp, 8 predicted proteins | sample LakKivSesite69cm_FD_114533 | JGI IMG/M metagenome (GOLD analysis project Ga0172366, IMG submission 114533) | Sediment microbial communities from Lake Kivu, Rwanda - Sediment site 69cm | ecosystem: Environmental > Aquatic > Freshwater > Lake > Sediment | place: Rwanda: Western Province, Lake Kivu... | reverse complement strand
TCATGGTTTTTACGGGACGTATTTCGAGAATCCTGAACACACGCTCGAATTCTTAAAGCAGTTCGACAGGGATTATGGCCACAAAAGCATCGAATATGGCAATACGTACTGGTTTACCGACGAAGATTATCACGACCTGAATTCGGAAATGGCGTATTCGCTGGAGCCGTACAAGGCAAAAATTTACGCCGGCCTGAAGCAAAAAACAAAGGAAATGAAATTGAAGCAGATTGAACGGTTAAAGAGCGAAATAGAAGGAATTGAATGAGGTGACTCGATGGGCTACTACCTTACCGTTGCCGAGCAGAACCTGAAAGCCAGAAAGGACATCTCAGGCGAGCTGAGAAAACTCTGCGAGGAAAACAAGGTTTATCTGTTCTGGCACTGGGACAACGGCTTCGTGGGTTTTGACGAGGGATACTTCAAGTGGGACGAGGACTTCCTCCACGACCTCCTTGCCCTAAAAACCCTTGGCGTGAGAGGCTACGTTACGGCCTACGGCGAAGAGGGCGAATACTACAAGTACGTCATCAACAACAGGAGCGTGAAGGAATACCACGGCCTGGTGAGGTTCCCGAAGAAGCCCGCCAGGGTAATCGCGAGCGGTCCCGATTTAGAGAAGCGCAAACTCTGACCAAAGCCCGGGAAATCAGGAAGAATGACCTTTAGAATGCCGGGAGAAGAAAATCACTTTTTTAGTACGACAACGCTTTCTCTTATCTTCCTCGATTTCTGTTGCCCGCTTGTTCTTGCGTACCTTCCGATTCTGATCTCAATTGGTTTATAGGATAGACTTCTTGCTATTTCTGCTATTATTTCATCCGCCTTTATGTATATTCCTTTATAAAATGAGTTGCCCACAACTAAATATACCCTCGATTCGCTTTTTAATTTTTCATAAAGAACACTCAATATGTTATTTATATCACTAAAATAGCCGTTTATCATTTTGGGTATATTGGGATTCCAAAGGTCTTTCTTATATTTGATAATTCTTTTCATAACTTTCTTAAGACTTGGTATTTCAAGTATGGGTTCTTCTTGCCAGGTCACCTGAACGTGAGACCTTATTGAACTCTTTCTTAATTCTCTTTCCTGCGCATAAGATTTTATATATCCTAACATCCACAATTCTAGCCTATACACATCAGTATAATCTCTGGAATTTAGATATGGAGGGGACGTAATAACCAAATCAATGCTATCCTCATCTGTCTTACTTATGAGTTCTCTTGCATCTCCGAAATAACAAAATTCTGAATTATCAATTACCCCTTTCTTAATTTTCAATATGTCTTCAAGAAACATATCACACGTCGCAGCGAATTTACTATGCACATCTCTGCGCGAAATCTTATTCTTCTGCCAATTTGGTTTATATGAAAGGCATTTGCCATTTCTAAAGACATTGCTTAATAGTAACAGATTTGACGCTAATGCAATTTTAAGAATATTTTTAATGTCACTTTCTAAGCTCTCAATTTCTTTCAAAATATCCATTATTCCCCACACCACTTCTCTGTTCAGTACCCATTTTTTCAATCCTTTTCTTTCAAAGAGCGTCTTTGTTTGGACTTCGGGATAATCCCATTTTTCATAATGATTTTTCATATTCATTTTTAGAGAATCAACAACGTGTTTAAGATAGGTATAATCATAATCATTTTTAAGCTTTGCCTTCATCAAGTCAAAAAGAAATGGATTTATTTCAAATGAAATACATTTTAAATTGTTTTCCTGGCAGACTAAAGGCGTCGTTCCGCTGCCAGCAAACGGATCTATACAACAGGTTGGCTTATAGGTTAGATCTCTTAGGATCGAATTTACAAAATCTACTGAAAACCCCTCAATAAAGGGATACCATCTATGAAAAGGCGTATGCTTGTTATTTCTTGAATGTATCAGTTCAGCATATTCCCTTACATAATTATTTACCTCAAAGGTCATTTTTCATTCACTTCAACTTTTAATTTCCTAAGCTCCTTCTTTGAACGCACTGAGGCAGATTCAGAAATCAAATAGAATCTCATTGGATTAGGGTCAGTCTTTTCGTGCCAATCGTTCTTATTGATCCAATTTATTTCGGAATTATTTTTTCGTCCATCATACACAACTAGCAATCCTACCATCGGATCTCCCACCTCATTTAAATAATCTCTCAGCTGCAGAATTCCTTGATTTGCCCAATCATCCCCCTTTTCTTTATGTTTTTTTTTACATTTTCCTAAACATTTTATTTCAATCACGTAAGACTTCCCTATTTCTTCTCCGCTAAAACTTATAATTCTTATATCTGTCCTATCCCCAGTCCCTCCCAAATCAACTCCGCTATCTACTTTCCCATCTAAAACAAAATCATTCAAGTATGACCATAAAGGTTTATGAAAGACTATCTCTGGAGGGCTAATTAATAGTCTTTCTTTTTTATTTTTCCAGTATTTAAATCCTCTTTCTCCATCTACTTTTGCTGTGTAGTGGTTTTCAATTAGCTTTCTATACTCACGAGATGGGAGACATTGACTTGTTATAATTCCCACACGTTTATCAGAGATTATATCAGAAATATAATATATGCATTCTCCATTTATAAAAAAATAGATTCTTCTGTCTTCAATAAAAATTGTGGGTTTTCTAGCTAATTCTTTAGAAAAAGAAGATGCGTCTACTATATTATCTATTTTTCTGTTTTCAACCTTTAGAACCTCTCCCTTGCAAGTGACGAAAAATATATTATTCTCCTTAAAATCTTTACTCTCTAACTTATTTAGAAGGGTCCCCTCCCCGAAGAAATTCCATTCTCCAGAATGACCATTTGGAAGTAAGACCAAACAAATTTTTAACGCTTCTTTCAGGTCTCCGTAAGGTATTCTTCCTTTTAACAGAGATTCCAGCATATTATAAAACTTCATTAATTCAACGATGTCATATTTTTCTGTTCTTTCGATAATTCGAAACACGGGATTTCCAGTAGTGCTCTTTAATACGGTATTTCTGTCCATATTTCACACATTTTGTTTTTTTAAAAAATCTAGATAAAGGTATTCAAAAAACATCAGTAGTATGGTTTCCAAATCATTAGCCGGTTTTTTAATTAATATTTTTGGCAAATCAATCTCTTCTATATTCTTTAAAAATTCTAAAAACCTTATAGACGCGTTATCTTCAGAAACCATATTTATGAATTCGCCTTTGCCTTTGCTTTTTGTCAGCCTAAAAGATGGCTCTTCATAGACTAAATCTATTATTTTATCTACATTTTGATATTTCCTTCCAATACCAAAAGCTTCTTTATACGCATCAACTACCCTTAAAATAAGTTTTATCCATTCATACTTCTCTCTTTCCTCGGCATACTTCAACAAAGCCTTAACTATTTTCTCTCCTGACCCATTTATCCTATAATTTACAAAAGCAATATTGTTATGCTTCATGAGTGCCGTAATTTCAAGTGCGCCGCACGAAACGAGATAATCTAGGCTGTTTTGAATATCTTTCGAGTATGGTCCTCTATAATGATAAATAAAATTTAGAAATGAAAGCGCAAGTTTCTTATAGGGTGCTAGTACTTCCGATAAATAAATCGTTTTTTGAACTCCAATTTTTGATATGTCCTTCCATCCCAAATCACTTGCACTGGAGAATAAGTATAAAATTTCATTTACTCTCTTATAATCTCTATTTCTTTTCGCTATCTCTCTTAATTCTAAATCAGTTGATTTCATTTTCCCTTTACGTCCCTATTAGCTGACAATATTTCTTTCACAACTTTTTCATACGCAGCTAATTTATCCTCTTGTACACCCTTCAATATTCCAATGTCAAAAAAGTTTAACGTATTATTACTATCTATTTTTGTTTGTTTTTTGAGATATTCCAAGAAATCTTTCCTTCCTAGGTTTGACACAAGCAACAGATAATAGTTTTTATTAGAGAACCGAGACAAAGAGTCTGCAAATATTCCCACTGTTTCTATATCAAAAACACCTTCAGACGTTTCGATAATAAGATTTATGTCATTACCTGTGATAGAATTATAAAGCTCGCATAAAGACATTCTGAAAGCATATTCCAAATATATAGCTTCGGATTTAGAAACCTGATCTCTAGAATTTCTGAGTATATCATCGATCTTTGGCAAAAAAACTGGAAGGTTTATTTTGCTTTCAGGTGGCTTTTCATGATGAATTTCTAATTTGCAATTAAGAAATAGAGTGCCTGCATAATATTGAAAGTTTTCTATAAGTTTGCTTTGAAGACTTTGTATGCTATTCTCAAATTCTTTGTTCAATTCTTTCAGATCATTTAACGCTTTTTTGTGTTTCTCACCAGCATCATTTATTATTTCTTGATAATACTCAATTTGTTGGTTTAAAGTCTTTATATCCCTATCATATGTTGCTATTTCTTGTACTCTGCTTTCCCTCAAGTCGGATAGCCTAAGGTTTAAATCATCTATATCAGCAAGTTTCTCTTTTAATTCTTCTTCTTTAGAAAGATAAGACTTCTGTAATTGATTGAACTCCTTATTCTCTTCTTCTAGTATTTTCAAATTATCATCCATATTAGTGGTTAATTCTAATGCTTTCTTCTTCTTTTTAGCTATCTCATTGATGATGTAAGGTTTTTTCTTTGATATTTTGGCGCTAAAACCGATATGAAATGGCGATCCACAAATAGGGCATATATCATTTTCTATCTTTTTTACCACCTCCTTTTTAGTCTCTCTAGCTATTTTTTGATTACAGAACATACAAATTCCATAAATTCTCAGTTTATGATGAGCCAGAAGCATTTTTGGATTTGCATAAACCGATTCGAAAAATTTGTTTTCTAAATTTAATACTTCTCCCCCGATCTGCTCTATCTCATTTTTTATCAATGAACTTTCTTTTTCCAAGCGGTTTATATTGCTTTTCTTTCTCTCTATCTGGCCTAACAGTTTTTTCCGTTCTTTAATTATCTCATCTTTTTCTTTCTGCAAATCTAATATTCTCTGTTCAAGCTCTTGAATACTCAATTCACCTAATTCTTTCAGGCGGGCTGACTTCTGTTCCTTTATAACTTCTAATCTTTTCTTGAATTGCGCTTGGATATCCTGTTTTCCTCTTTTTTCCGTATCAAAATCAGTTACCTTCTTTTCTAAGTCCGCAAACTTTTTATCAAAGCCCTCATATCCAAATAAGATTCTTAAAATCCTAGCTTGATCATTGGTGCTCCATAGCAGATAATCCCCTTCTTCTTCTCTAATCAATAACTTTTCAAGTACGAATTGATAATCTTTTAAGGAAGGAATTCTTGCTCTTGATATAATTTCTTCTTCATATTTTTTGTTTAAGTCTACTTTTTTTGAGGTTTCTTTCCCTTCAACAGAAAGCGATATAATTTCTGAGTTCTTTAGGTTTCGTGTGATCTTTATTTCTGAATTACCTATTACCAGTTTCATTTTAGCTAATGGATTTATTTCCCTATTTATAGGTTTAATTCTTTTAAGGAAAAAATCCTTTTTTTCTTTTGGAATACCTGTGATTCCATAAAGAACGATATATACTGATGTGGTTTTACCTAAAGTATTTCCTCCAAGAAAAAGGTTAAGCCCTTTCCTAAATTTGTAATTCCAATCTTTTTTAAACAGAGGATAATTTTCAATTTCTATTTCTTTTATGATAGGCAAATTAATATAGTTTTTGTCCACCGTCCCACCCTTTATTCTTTGATTTTTATCATTTTTTGTAACTTTTTGTCCAGTTGTCTAAATAAGAATTACGAATTATAAATAAAAAAATATGTTTAAACATTCAAGTCTAGGTTTCCCCAAAACCAGCGGCAATCCCCTTTTTCTTGGTAGAGACATCTTCTTTTATCAATTCGGCTTAAGCTCCGCTTCCAGATTTGAAACATAATCCCTGTATGTTCCTTTCTTGATGGATTCAAAAAAGGATGAAAAATCCTGCGGGGAAAGGAACTTGAAATAATATTTTCGCTCACGTTGCTTTTTATTCAGTTCTTCGAAATGCTTCTTTGCGTACTTTAATTTCCCTTTGTTCTCTTCAGATACATCTTCATCGCCCTTTATCTCCACTACAAGAATATCGTTCCCGATTTTGATGAAGAAATCTGGATTGAAGTAAGCTTCTTTCTGATGGCCTCCTCTTTTGGCAAGTGATGCGGCGGTACCTGCTCTGTAAAAATAAGGAACTTTATAGAATCCTTTGTCGACCGATTTGATCCATGCGTCGATTTTTTCCGCATTTTCCTTTTCAACTATGTATGTCGAGAATGCCTTTTCGTTTCCGTGCGAGACGATAGTTATATTAAGAGGACATCTGTAAAAATATTTGTTGGCCTGAATTACATTCTCAAACCTTGCTTCCTTTTTCGCTTCTTCAATCCAAGCAAGATCTTCCTTTCGGGAAAGTTTGGCCGACTCTTGCTCGTAGATCATTGCCTTGTTCTTCTGAAAATCGGATACTTTCACGCTCGTGGCGGGCATCTTTTTCGTATTAATCTCAAAGGGTTTTTCTGAAACTCTCTTTATGATCGTTGTCCCTGTTGCCTCCCTTTTGAGCACGTTGTAAGATCGATCTATCCTATTCTTGTTCTGCTCGCTGATCTTTCCCGTCTTGTCCTTTATTTCCTTCAGCTTTCTTTCTATCTCTTTTCTGAGTTTTTCCCTATCAAATTTCTGAGCGTAGTCTGTCCCGAGTTCTTCGTCGAATTCCGCAAGTTTGTTCTCTATGTCGTTAAGAACTCTATCTATAGTGTACATTTTTACGGGAATTTCCGTGACTACCGTTTTTTCCTTTTCCTCTTTAAGCATAAAATAAGTCGTTCTTCTCTTGATAATGTTTGACTGGCTGTTAAAGGGATGAATTTCTGGGAACTTGTACCGGCCTTTTCTCGGATGTTTTTTTGCCGACACTTCAACCTTTTTATAATTTAGATTATCGAGAACAAAATTATAATCTCTGTCTTTCTCGACAATGTAGCTTCTCGCCCTTTTCTCGTATGCCATAACCTCATAAACAAGGTCCTTTATTGCGGCGCTCCACTTGTCATGATTGTAGATGATAACGGTCGGCTGTTCAGATAGATATTCAGGCGGAACCCTCAGGCCCCGTCCTAGAACCTGACCTATGAGCAGCTTGGAGTTAAATGCCCTTTCGTGATAAGGGACTATCTGGAAAACATTATCCACGTCCCAACCTTCTGTTAGCATGCTTACCGAGACTATCCATTCGACGGGGTTTTCTGGGTCGTCTACTTTCCTTAGGATCTCCCTGTTAAGTTCGTGCTTCGGGCTCGACGTAACCACGAGAACTCTCTTATCGGCCTCGTCAATCGAAATATTTTCCCTGTCGACAAGGAAATTCTTTAGTTTGTTGGCCAGTTTTTCCGCTCCCTGAATAGTTTGATGAACGAAAATCGTTATGTGCTTTTTTGCCTTTTTCCACTGCCTCTTGTTTTCAAGGTGGTTCTTTCTGATTATCTCAAATCTTTCCCTGTCATCTATGGCCTCGTCTTTCTGAACGTAATTTATCTTCTTTATCACAAAACTTCCGGCCTTATCTCCCTCCATCGCCTGCATTATGTTGTATCTGTAAACTACATCGCTTGAATACACGTTCTCAAAGTATGGAGTTCCTGAAAAGCCGACTATGTACTTGAATTTATATTTCCCGTCCTGAAGGAATTTTTTCCATTCCTTCATTGCCTCTTTGTCCGAGGAACTTGTCTCCTCCTTTGGGTTCATGATGTGATGCGATTCATCGTTGAGAACCAAGGTTCTTATTCCCTTGCCCTTCAGGCTGTCTTCTATCGAGGAGCAAACGTGTGTATAAGCTTTATGAACATTGTCTATACAGATATCTCCTGGCTGAATCGTCTTGGAAGCATCGATCACCCTCGGATTTACCTTGTTAGGAATTTCTTCAGCCTGGAGTGCTGCTCTCAGATTTTTATCTGTGACATATTTCTCAAATTTCTTCAGAAGCTCTCTCTTTATGGTCAAAGAGGGACACAAAATTAAAACCTGGTCTACCGCGCCCTCGCATAACATTATCTGGGCGATCCCGTAGACCACCCAGCTTTTTCCTGTCGCCGTTGCAAGGTCCACCGTACAGGCGAGTTTGTCCTTGAATTCGAGCTTATCTCTGAAATGCTCGAAAGTTGTGTAATATTCCTTCAAGGCAGGATTTTTCTCAAAATTTTCCTTAGCCAAATCTTCCGAATCTTTGTATTCCCCTCCGATAAGAAGCCTCAAAACCGCTCTTATCGCATCTTTTTGAAAATCCCTGTGACCGCAAAGCTCTTCAAGAAAGTCCTCATATTTATCAAGGTCCAGCTTTTCTGGATCTATATTCTCCGTAACCTTCAGAACCAGTTCGTCTGTTTTGACCTCCATATTTATGACCTCTTCTTGAAATCATCAGAGGATTTCACTTCTGACCTCTCATTCCCCAAGACATCAAGATAGATAATCATTATTTGTTTACCTGCAGACGCATCAGGGATCCTGACTTTCCAATCTTCCTTTTTTATTTCATCTTGAAAAAAATATTCTGTCATATTGAAATATTCCCCGTTATAATTTCTATCAACAAGGACCATACTCAAAGCATCCTTAGGATTCTTGAATTCGATTGGCTCCTTCGATCTCTGCACGGCTTCGAAATCTTTTATTTCTATTACCAATTCTTCTTCTAGAAGTTTGTCCTTTGGCTTCATTTTGTAATATTCTGCCCTTACGTTTGGTGGATGAATAAAATCAAAGCCTACTTGCTCAATTAATTGATTAATTTCGGCCATCGAAGTAGGCTGAACCGGCCTTTTAAACGACCTCTTATGTAGCTCGTCAATAACTGAATAAGGAATCCTTAGGATATAGTACCGAACTCCCTCTCTTTCTACATAATCCTGCAAGAAATATACTCTGCTTGCTGGGGCAATAATAAACATTCTTCCTTTGAGCTGTTGTCCCACCGTCTCGTGTAGTTCGTCAATATACTCTTCCGTCAGGTATCCCTTTTGGGAAAATACCTTAACGGGGCAACTAAACAAAATTCCGTCCATTTCCAGCCCATTCACTTCGAAATCCGTCTTCGGTTCGACCTGGAACAGCTCCATCGCGAACTGCTTATATTGTTTTTCTCCGATTTTAAGAATAAATCCGTGGTCTTCATATAATCCCGCATTGTACAAAACGAAAGGATTCGGTTTCAGAGGCTTAACTTTATTTTCTATTTCTTGTTTAAGGTTCAATATTCTTTTGATGGTTACGTAAATTGCCAATTTTGAAGAATCAACCATAATCCATCTTCTACCTAAAATTTCAGCAGCAACTCCTGTTGTTCCTGATCCGCAAAAGCAGTCTAGTACTAATTCTCCTTTTTTAGATGAAGCCATAATAATTCTTTTTAATAATTTAATTGGATTCTGAGTGGGATATCCCCTAGCGTAACCGGTAATGTCGGTCCAATTTGTATCAATTATGGCAGTATCGGATTGCAAAAATTCCGGCATACCTTTAACTTGATTTCCTTGAATATCAATATAAGTCACGTTTTCATTCATTCTTATTCTATTTTCTTTAATCATTTCATCGATTCTTTTCTGTGAAAAAGTCCAGTGACGATCTTTGGGAGGATATTGAACTCGTCCAAATATTTTCCTTTCGGGAGGACGACGTATGCCAGGTGAATGCATCGGTCCCCAAGTTGGTTCTCTTTCCTGACCGCAAAGACTGCAAATTCGATCTCGTTCTAGCTCATTAAATTCAAATAAATCTTTCTTTGTATAAAAAAGTAGGCTGTCGGTCGATACGTTATATTTTCTAAGTCCCTTCAGCATCCGTTTTGATCGATTAATTATTATTTCATTTCTAAAATTATTCTTGCCAAAAATCTCATCCATAACAACTTTAACGTAATGGCCGAAATGATAATCAATCCTTACATAAATGCTTCCATCATCGGCAAGAAGCTCCTTCATAAGAATCAATCTCTTTCTCAGAAATTCAACAAATTCTGCTCCTTGCAAAGCTGCAGAATAAGCAGGAACCCCGGCTGCGTCATAAAGCTCTCCCGTGCCGAAAGGCGGATCTATATATATCAATTTTACCTTGCCCTTTATTTCAGGGTCCTTCAACATGAATTTAAGAGCCTGAATATTATCAGCAAAAATGAGCTTGTTATGCCATTCTCCTTCTTTCACGTTACCGAATTTTTTCGCCGCTTGGAACGGCACTGACATGGTATCTGCAAGGATGTCTTCCTTTCTTTCCTTGATTCCATAAATCAATTCTATTTCCTGCGCTTTATCTTCTAGCGGAAACAACAGGTTTTTGTAGGCTACTGGAATTCTTCTTCCCTGTCTGATAAGGTTTATGATGTTTTGTTTTAGTTCATCATCCAGTTCCATTTCGTCCCCCTGTTTGTTCGTTCAAAAACATATTCTATTCTATGATAATCTTAATTGATATTTTAATAAACTTTATCAGAACGCCTAAATTCCTTCAAGAGTCTTTGTGAGATAAAGCGTTGCCCCAATCGTCCTTCATATTAAGGCGTATATCCCGCTCAGCCGGTCTTTTTTCGTAATCGGAAGGCCCGGGAAAACCCGGCCTCCACCTTCCTCATTCTTTTATAGCATTTTATCGTTACCGTAAGCCAAAAAACTGTTCACGTAGGTCTTGATAAAATTGTGTTTTTGATTGATCTGGAGGAAACATTTGCAATAAAGAATAAGGATAATATCCTGATAATCCTTTTAGAATTTTACGGCGATATTCGCTCTTACTCATAGCCTTTTTAAAATCTTTAATACTTTTAGGCGAAATAACATAAATTTTGAGGCCATGTTTTTCTACAGCTTCAGAAATAATTTTATTTATATGATTATCTCTGAAACCATATCCTATGATAAGCAAACTTCGATTTTGTTGCAGAACAAAATCTTTAAAAATTTCGAAATACCATGATAAAAGCGGTTCCTCTTCGAGCTTTTTTGCTTTCCCTCGCCCAATTACTATTCTTTGAATACCTGAAGAACTTACCCAATTTTGTGATCCATGTAGCTTTATATAAAAGAAATTTGAATTGGATAGGATTATGTCTTTATTGGCTTCAATATAATCTTTTGTGGGCAGTTGGCAATAATCTCCTTGTTTTAAAGGCATATTGAAAATTGAAGAAAACCATTCTTGTTTGTATTGTATTCCAGGAACTAGAGGTCTCTGCCCATTATAATAATGGCGTTCAATAAAGAGGTCTTGATTAACCGTAAAGAAAAATCCCTTTTTATTTACTCTTGAAAATAGGTCAATGAGTTCTTGAACTTTATAAATATTTACCGGATATGGATTATCTGGTCTAAACCCCCAATCTCTAATAATAGAATCTAGTTTTTCATATGCGACAGCTACTGCAATACTTATAGCATTCTTCTCGCCCTCTTGATAATCTCCTTCCATAATAGAATGATAAACTGATTCAAAATCAGTATTTTTCAGCATAAGTTCTTTAATTCTCTTTTCAGTTTGGACTTGTTTATGATTAAATATCAAAGACCACATTCCCTCTGCTAATGGAGTTCCAAAGTTGTTCGTAAATCCAGCACCAGTGAATAAAATTTTTTCACCTTCCAAATAAGTCACCCCATTATTATAAAGAATGATTAATTTGTTTTAAATCTTTCTTCAAAAAATCTCTTTTATTTCAATTCTAAGCCACGATTCCGGACCGCAACATAGGCCGGCGTAGCCATCGAACAGCCAAAAAACCCGATTCTTCCTCTGTAGCCTTAAAAAACAGGGCCTTAGGATGGCCGTAGAGCGATTTTCTCAAGAGGGGCAAGGCACTTGCCCTCGGAATTTTGGCCGGAATCGCCCTTAACTTCGATAGTCAACGATCCAGCTGCTAATTCCTTGGGTAGTCTTGTCCACGAGATAACG
>Ga0172366_10003760_pt1 | contig 11949 bp, 7 predicted proteins | sample LakKivSesite69cm_FD_114533 | JGI IMG/M metagenome (GOLD analysis project Ga0172366, IMG submission 114533) | Sediment microbial communities from Lake Kivu, Rwanda - Sediment site 69cm | ecosystem: Environmental > Aquatic > Freshwater > Lake > Sediment | place: Rwanda: Western Province, Lake Kivu... | reverse complement strand
TCCGCCCTCCGGTGTAGTACTTCCTTCAACACAATGAATGACATTATCCTCATAATATCTATTATTCGCAGTTCCATAATCAAAAGTCATGTTTTGCCACGTATTTTCATTATAAGCGAACTCCCTGCCTACACCTTCTATTTCACAATTATCTATTACACCATAAATTTCGCCGCAAAAATTTATAGACCCGTCACCCTCAATAGGGTTCTGAAATTTGCAATGATCAATTCGAATTTTATCAATTACCAATGTCGGTGAAGCGGTCATAGCAAGAAAAAGCCACCTTTTATTCCCGCCATCCAAGACGAATCCAGATAACCTAAATCCGTTTCCTGTCGATTCACTAGCTGGACAGAAAGCTATAACATAATTTAAGGGATTGGTATAATGAGTAGATCCCGATACCTGTTGGTTGTTAACTATCGTGACGCTGCCATTTGTCTCAGCCTTAAGTTGAATCCCCTTGGTAATTATCAAGGCCTCCGTCCAAGCTGCTCTCCCATTCGGCACTATCACCGTATCCCCTGGATTGGCCTGCGCTATCGCCGCCTGAACAGCGGCCAGTTCGCAACTGGCCGCTGTAATCACATTAGTTGAAGAGCTATGGATATTAACAGACTTGGTAGCTGAGCTAGTATTTGATCCATCGCTGACAGTAAGCTTTACACTAAAAGCACCAGCTTTAGAATATATATGTGTCGGATTTTTTGAAGTACTATTTCCTCCATCACCAAAGTCCCAGGACCAGTTCGTTGGGGAACCCTGAGAACTATCAACAAATTGGATTTCCTGGCCAACCACAGGATATGCAGGGCCATAGCTGAAATTAGCCACTAGATTGGCCCTCACCGTAATAGTCTGAGTCATAGAATTAGAACTTGTTCCATCAGAAACAGTCAAAGTAACATTATATGAGCCGGCCGAAGCATAAGTGTGACTCGGGTTTTTTTGAGCACTGGTTCCACCATCCCCGAATTTCCACGACCATGAGATTAAATTTCCTGTCGAATTATCAGTAAATTGAACAGTGACACCAACTGTTGGACTAATCGGACTGAAGCTAAAATCCGCTTGAGGAACTGGTTTAACTGTTAATGTCTTACTTGCCGTCTTGTTCCCAGTATCATTAGCTACGCTAAGCGAGACTGTATAACTTCCTGCAGCCGAATACACATGCGATGGATTCTGGACACCCGAAGTCGATCCGTCCCCAAAATTCCATTGCCAAGAACTCGGACCACCGGAGGAATTATCAGTAAACTGAATAGTCTGTCCGGTATAAGGGGACGACGGAGAATATGTAAAAGAGGCATTTAAATCCTGGCTTCCTGAATTGCTGGAACTTGAGGAAGTCCTTGCAGCATATACCTTTACTTTCCGTGTTGCTTTACTTGAAGACCCATTCTTATTAACAGTGAGAGAAACGCTGTATACACCCGAATTCTCATAAAGATGGGAAGGGCTTTTTTCATTGCTTAGGCCACCATCACCGAATTCCCATAGCCATGACTCGGGATTCCCTTTTGAAGTATCAATAAACCTCACAGGCATGCCAGCGACTGGAATTACTGGGCTGAAACCAAAAGATGCCTTGACTTTGCCAGAGACTAAAGAAAAAACGCTCGTAAATTGAGCTAACAAGGATTGAGCATTAAGAAATATCGGACTAAGGCAAAAAATGATAAAGAGGGCAGTAACAACTATTTTTAAATATTGTCTATTTGGCTTATTGATTCCTTGCGTCATAACCTTGGCTCCTAAGGCAAAGTTTGTCATCAGGGCTCTGATTTGATCTCGATAAATGAGTCGGAACCCAGGGTTATCAGGGATCATCCTTCGCGGTGAATATCTTGATGAAATTTACCTCAAAAATGGCTAGACACTTAGGTATTTTTATAATGGTTAGGTGGCCAAAAAGAGAGATATGTAGCTTCCGATCAATAGCTTTGTTCTCATAGAACACATATTAATTTATAATTTACGAGCATCTCATGCAGCTCATATGGCAAATGTCATTATTATGCTTCATAATAATCTTTTACCAGATGGGATGGAATAACCATATCTTAACATGTAAAAAAATGATTTTTTGTGGCTTCCGTTTATAGTACACACCCCTGTGCCTACTATTTCCTCAAGCTATTTTTTTTCAATCCTCTGTAACCAAGACTCACCCCAAAAAATGCTTTTATATATTTAAACTTCTCATATCATTATAGGAATTAACCGCCTTCTTATATAAAATCCATTTGCTTTCAAAGCTGATTTTGGACTTGAAAAATGACGTATTATTATGAAATAATAAGAATGATATTTATTAATCCTGATTGGCTGGGAGGATGAAATTAATGACATTTACTAAATTGACCAACCTGTCTGTTTTTATTACAAAGAAAACCCGAAATGCTGTTGGTTACTATAAAAAATATGGTCTTCTTGCATTCTTAAAATTGTTAATGGCAAAGTTATTTTTTAATAGAACTTTGATATTCCTGCATCTTAATTTAAACAATTATTTATCCGATCCAAGAGAACGATTTCAATTCAGATCGTTGACAAAACCCGAAATACTTAAAATAAGGAATTATGATGATGGCTTTCATACAAAAAACCAAGCTTTGGATAAAATCAATAAGGGAGATATGGTTTTTGTTCACGAAGAAGGTGATAAAATAGCATACTATGTTTGGATAGAACAGCAGAATGCAGAGGTAGATTGGTTTCGTCTCCGCATGAAACTTCCACCGGAAATAGCTTATCTATCTGGCTCATTTACTATCCCTGAATTTAGGAACAAAGGAATCGCATCAAGAACGAGGAAGGAAGTATTTCTGTACCTTAAGAATAAAGGTATCAAACACATTATCCTTGCAGTACATCCGGATAATCAGGCTGCTCTAATATTAAATAGAAAGTCTGGTTTTAAGGAATATCAACTAATAAACTATCGGCACTATGGATTCCTAAGATATTATAAGGTCTCAAGCACCAAATCAAACCGCAGCAATACATACATCAGGTTTATTAGTGCACCAAGAGATATTTGGAAGGCATTCGCAGATTTCGCCTAAAATCTTTCCGCTAATTAGAGGTAAAAATCAAAAAAAACATATGAGGTTCTAAATATCATTTTATAGAACATAGAGCCCGTGAAAATGATCCAGAACCTTAAACAGCTTGGATCTATATGAAAGAACTCGCGTGTTAAATATTCTTTCCCATTTTGTAGATAGAAAAATGAATTAATATGTTCATTCCGATAAAATATACGGACCTCCGGTCCATTTAAATATTCCGTTCCACCTCGACAAAGTGCCTATTTATGGGAAAACTTAAGATCATTTTGCCCTCGCCATCTTTATATAAGAAAATGTCCCCAATCCCACTAAAGCCTCTAATCTGTCCTTTGAAACAAGCCGGAGACACATTCACGAGTGCATTATTCCATGTAGAGAAGTCCTTTTCCCGGCATATTCTTATATCTTCAATTATCTTCAATCTTGATTTTTTTTTAAAAAATAAGCTCAAAATTATTGACATTATTTGACACATCCCTTAGATTGAATAATGCGACCTAACGAGCAATATACATCATTATTTCTCTTATGCTAATGAAAACAAGATACGAAAAGGTCAAGTTCTTCAGAAGACGACAGTTTATCTTGGGCCCAGATTATATCCATTACGAAGAATGGCATAAAATCAAGATTGACGACTATCATTTCATCACAGTTCATCCGGATCTAAGATTTACCCAGTTAGAAGAGAACAAGAACAAGGCAATACTCTTAGGGTATTTCCTCGATCCTTTAAGCCCAGAGTCAACAGATAAAGATATTTTGAGCAGATTCTTAGATAAACGAATTTCAGTCGAAAATACTATCTTAAAACTAGAAAATCTTTGTGGCCGATTTGTATTAATAATAAAATCCCATGATAATCTTTGGCTATTTCACGATGCTTGTGGGCTCCGACAGGTTCACTATTGCAGCGATAAATCTAAAAATATTTGGGTTGCCTCCCAACCCGGCTTGTTGGCTCAACTTCTTGGATTTAATTACGACGAAGAAATGATTTCCTATCGAAATCTGTCAATATTTGTTTCGGGTCGTGATGAATTTTGGTTCCCCCATACCCGTACGCCCTTTAAAGAAGTTAAGTACCTTCTGCCCAATCACTATTTGGATTTGAGCACTGGCGAGGTCTATCGATTCTGGCCCAAAAAAGGCTCCTTTGAGAACCTTGCGTTTGATGAATGCCTGGATCTCACCGCAGACTTACTAAAAAACACAATAAAAGCCGCCACTATGCGATTTGATGTCAAAATGGGAATCTCTGCAGGATGCGACAGTCGCAAATCTCTGGCAGCAGCGAGAGAGGTAAAAAATAAAATTTGTTTTTTCACCCATACTCCTAATAAAGGAAGCGAAGCAGATATGGAGATTCCTTCTAGGTTATTACCAAAACTGGGACTCGAACATAATAAAATACGACTAGAACAAATGGACAACGGCTTTAGGTATTATTATGAATTGAACAACACATGGCCGAGAGAAAGGCACGGCAATATCGCATATTCTATAATGAAATATTTTGGAACAGAAGCTGTCATCCTAAACAGCAATATAAGTGAATACTCAGGTATCTGGTACTGGTTGCCCAAAAATAAGATTACAGCAAAGAACCTAGCGATGTTAAGACTGCTAAAAAATCATATGGTAATAAGAGAATTCGATAAATGGCTGAACGGTGCCGCTCTAAGTTGTGAATCCGCTAAAATGAACGTGCTTGTGTTATTCGATCTAGAACTTAGATCTAGGTGGGTCTCGCAAGCACTGGCTGAATATGATATTGCCTTTGAGACCTTCAATCCCTACAACAATAGATACCTTTTCAGGTTAGAGTTATCAGTTAATGAAAGAATTCGGCAAGGCAGAAGTTTATATATGCCAAAAAAGCTAATAGAAAAAATGTGGCCTGAAGCTCTCTTATTGCCGATTAATCCTGAAAAACATATTATCGGAAAAATGAAGAAAGTTTTGAATAATAGGGTTTTCTTTCCTATTATTCGGAACATTAGATACCTAAGGGCAAAGTGGATTTTTAGTAGACTATCATCCTAATTTTGTCATCTCTATATCACTCTGATAGATTTTCTTATTTGAAGCTAACAGAGTGCGTGTTGCAGATTAGCGCTCACTTTTTTCGTGGAATGGCGATATTATCCATATCTTATCTAGCACTAGAGCCTTCTTGTACATATAACATCAATCTATCTGGTTCGTTTCCCGATAACGAGATAGAAGGCGACATGTTACGGGCATATCTTTGGAGACTGATTCAAAAATATCCAATAACTTGGTTCTTTAACCGAATTTCCAGGTCGATGGATAAGCATATCGTTGGAATCCATTCTCTCCAAAACGAAACATAGAAGACTTCTAAAGGTGTAAAACCACTTTGTATGTTAGCAGCGAGGTGTCGTCATGCTCTAATCCTTTGGATTCATAAAAACTACTATAATCATGATTGAACTATCTTTAGAATAGTACTTTTTTCTAGCATTTCTATGCAAATTTTCCGGCGACCGCTTAGAATCCACTCAGCAATCATGACCAACACCCTTCTCATAACATTTGCATATTTGATAGGCCTTGAACAATCCTTTATCGAGGGCAAAGTCTAAAACCATATGGCATGGCGAAAGGGTATGTTGACTTTATGAGAATAAAAAAATATTATTTCTGAGGAGGAAAATTCGTTTCTAATAAGACTGATTAATAAAGGAGGCAAAATTTGCCGCCTCAGATAGGGCTCTTATCCGTGCTGGTTTTTATAATAATTATCCTCTGGGTAGAACATAAGCAATTATTGGATATAAGTGAAGCTGTCTGGATTCCTTCAATCTGGCTTTTATACTCAGCTAGCAAACAATTAGGAACCTGGCTTAATATAAGAACCGCCATAGAAGCGGGCAGCCCCCCAGATAGGATATTTTTGGTATTACTGGGCTTTTTGGGAGTCTTGATATTGTTTAAGAGAAACTTTCTTTGGCCTCTTGCTTGGAAAAATAACCGCCTATTAATCTTAATCGCTTTCTATATGCTTCTCAGTGCTTTATGGTCAAAAACGCCAGGTATATGTTTCAGGCGCTGGGGCAGAGAAATAATAAGCCTTATAATTGCTTGCATTTTGCTGTCAGAGAAATCCCCACTTAAAGCATTGTTTAGCGCGTTCAGGAAAATGCTCTACATAGCCCTTCCTTTATCACTTCTTCTTATAAAATATTATCCCTTCTATGGTCGTCAATATGACAGATGGACAGGAGGCTTAACATGGGTTGGGGTGGCCAGCCAGAAAAACGGATTAGCTCTATTATGTGCATTCGGGGCTTTATTTTTGATATTTTCCATATGGCAAGATTTGTCAAGGTTGCCTAATTTGAAGTCTAAATTTCCAATCTACCTAGACATATTTATGCTTTTTTTGTGTATTTACCTTTTTATGGGTCCTGAAAGAACACTCAAATATTCTGCAACATCTACCCTATCTATGTTTATGGGGCTCGCCTCTCTTACTTACTTTGCTTGGGCAATTAAAAGGGGGGCAAAGGTTAACAGCAAGATTATAACCGTGAGTTTAATCATCATAATATTTATTGGTACTTATTTGCCTTTCTCAAGAAAAATCTTTATAAAAGAAATCCCGACCGTGTTAGGGCGGGACAATACTTTAACAGGACGCACACAAATCTGGAATTCTCTAGTCCCCTATGCTCTTAATAAACTCATTCTTGGATATGGGTTTGGAGGATTCTGGACAACATCCTTAAGAGAACAAATTGCGAGTCACAGTCATAATGGTTACTTAGATACGATACTCGATCTCGGTCTGATTGGATTGATACTTTTTTCAGTTTTCTTAACGTCGATATCTTATAATTGTGTTAGATTAATTAATATGGGCTCAAATCCTTATTTGATCTTTTTACCTATTATTCTTGCTTTTCTAATTCATAATATCGGAGAAACATCATTAGGAAACTTGGGTGCTTTCCCCAGTTCTTTGATTATCCTTTTCTCCTTTTTAATTAACGAAGAAGTATACAGAATATCGGCAATCCCGAATACAAGAACTCTGACATAATAACATCAAAGGTATAAACAAGGTTTATTTGTTAATTTATAATAGCACCGTGAAATGATATTTTAATAAAAGTATACAACTATGGAACATATAACGGTTTGTATTTGCACATATAAGAGACCGGAGATGCTCGCTAACCTGTTAAAGTCTGTTCAAACGCAAATGACCCAAAATCTTTTTACCTATTCGATCGTAGTCGTTGACAACGACAGACTTCGATCTGCCGAAAAAGTTGTTTATGATTCCAAAAAAGACCATATAGACATTCTTTATGTCGTCGAAGAAAGGAAGAACATATCAATAGCGAGGAATAAGGCAATTGATAATGCTACAGGAGATTATATAGCCTTCATTGACGATGATGAAATCCCCGAACAGGACTGGGTCTTGACCTTGTATAAGGCTCTGAAGAAGTTTCAAGCAGATGCTGTTCTGGGGCCTGTGTTTCCTGTATATCAGGTTCAGCCTCCGAATTGGGTAATAAGAAGTAAACTGCATCTACGGCCAACATATGAAACGGGGATCGAGATTGACTGGAGAAAAGGAAGAACCGGAAATCTGTTGATAAAAAAGGTCCTGTTCGATTCAACTGGGATTTTTTTTGATCCACGGTTCGGACAAGGGGGAGAAGATCAAGACTTAACGCAAAGAATGTTGAAAAAAGGATTTAGGTTTATCTGGTGTAACGAAGCACGTGTTAATGAAATCATATTACCAGTGAGATGGAATATCAAAAATATGCTTATGAAATCTATTATTAGAGGCAGAATGTCTGCTCAATATCCAGATTCTAGGACAATGATCCTCGGCAAATCGTTGCTTGCAATATTTGTTTATTCATTAGCTTTGCCTTTTTTAATTCTGATAGGGTTTCACCTCTTTGTCCAATATCTTATAAAAATAGGGGATCATGCAGGAAGGGTCTGTGCCATTTTATTTGGAATTAGAAGATAAGAGCATGGGTAATGGCCAGAAAGTATATGAAGATTATTTTGCTAGAAATGTTGACAAATCCACTTTAAAAAATCAAGCTGTAAAAGGTGGGTTAGTTTCCTTAACCTCGCGTACTCTATCCATAGGCGTCCACCTTATCGGCGTCATGATCCTAGCCCGATTATTATCGCCAGATGATTTTGGCTTAGTGGCTATGGCTTCAGTCTTTACTAATATATTTTTTGTCTTTCAAGATGTTGGTTTGACAGATGCCACAATCCAGGCTGAGGCCTTGGATCATAATATAGTAAGTACTCTTTTCTGGATAAATTCAGGAATCGGCCTTTTAATAGCTATTATTCTTGCCGCTCTCGCGCCCCTAGCTGTTCTGTTCTTTAAGAGGAAAGAACTCCTCCCTATCCTCTTGGTTCTATCAACTGGATTTATATTCTGGGGCCTATCTGTTCAGCACCTGGCCCTTCTAAAGAGGAGACTTCTTTTTTTTAAGGTAAGTGTTATTAATATCCTATCTCATTTTATGGGAATAGCGGCAGCCGTACTAATAGCAATCGCGGGAATGAAATACTGGGCGCTCGTTCTTAGAGAAGTAACATGGGCTCTATTTACTTTTATTTTAACATGGCTATACTGCCAATGGCGTCCGGGGCTTCCAAGTAAATCGCCTGAAGTCAAAAAACTACTAAGATTTGGAGCTAATTCAGTAGGATTCTATATATTTGATTACTTTTCTAAGAATATGGATAAGACCATAATTGGAAAAAGATTTGGGAGTGAACCACTTGGCTTCTATAGTAGGGCATGCTACATTGCCGTAACTCCTTCTGCTCAATTAAGCGGCTCACTGTTTCATGTAGCTGTGAGCACTCTAAGCAAGTTACGAGAAGACAAAAAAAGATTTCTGAAATACTATTCTAATGCGATTTCACTAATTTCTTTTATCGGAATGCCTTTTAGTTCTTTTATTGTCGTGATGAATAAAGAATTAGTATACATTCTACTGGGACCCAAATGGGGGCCAACCGCAGAACTATTCGGTATCCTTGGCTTATCAGCTGGCTCATATATAATATACCAGACTTCTGGTTGGCTACATGTTTCTCTGGGCCGATCTGATCGTTGGCTAAAATGGGGAATCTTCAATTCTATAATACTTATAGCTGGCTTCTTCTTGGGCTTGATATTCGGAATAAATGGAGTGGCCTGGGCCCTATCCTTATCCATAATTGCGCTCACAACCCCGTCAATTCTTTATGCGGGGAGACCCGTCTTGATGTCTTTATCTGCATTTTTAGGTGCTATATCAAATAATACTGTGGCTGCCATCATAAGCGGGGTATTATTTTGGCAGATAAAAATCCAACTATTCGATAGCTTAAGCCTCGTTCCAAGGGTCACTCTTTCTATCATCTTGTATATTGTCCTTTACCTATTGATCCTAGCCCTTTTCTCAAGAGGATTTGGCAAGATTCATGAATACCTCTTGCAGATAAAGAGTGGTCTTTATTTAAAATAAGGCAAGCGGATTGTCTATATAGTACTCTTATCCTTTGCCCACTCACGATTGATTGCACTTTGGGTTGATCCGAGCAACAAATCCTTTTTATCTTGATATTTCATGCTGTTGATTATTATCATTAATAGTGAAGGAGCTAAATATGCCCGGTATCGGTGGGATATTAATACGTTATTCTTCAGAAACCGACGTAAAAAAGATATCTGACATTCTAAATTCAATGATGCATGAACCATTCTATAGGAAAGGTACATATTCTAACATCGAAGCCGGATTTTTTGTATGCTATTTAGCAATTGAAAAATCCTTTGCTGATTGTATGCCAATATTTAACGAGAAGAAAGATATCGTTCTTTTTTTTACCGGTGAATGTTATGATGACCCAGGCGATATTCATCAACTAAGGGCTCAGGGGCACTATTTTCAAACCGGCAATGCATCCTATCTCGTGCACAAATATGAAGAACTTGGAGATAGGTTTTTCAGTGAATTAAATGGATGGTTCAACGGACTCTTATTAGATCTTCGCGATTCTAAGGCGATTCTTTTCAATGACCGATATGGAATCCGGCGTCTGTATGTATATGAGCATCCGGATTTTATTGCCTTTGCCTCCGAGGCCAAAGCACTTCTAATAGCCTTTCCAGAATTACGTGAAATATCACCTATAAGTATTGGAGAATTTCTCACATACGATTGTGTACTTCAAAATAGAACATATTTTCCTAAGATCGAACTGCTCCCGCCCGGATCAGTCTGGATATTTAAAAAAAATTACCTTGAAAAGAAAGTTTATCACGATGTGGCTGAACTTGAATCTCTTCCTAAGCTCAACCTTGACCAGTTCACTAAGGAATTAGAAGGAACTTTCAAACAGATACTTCCGCGCTATTTTAAGGGCGGGCCGATCGGTTTAAGCCTGACAGGTGGCCTAGATACAAGGATAATCCTTGCTTGTATAAATCCTGAACCTGGGCAACTGCCTTGTTATACTTTCTGTGGCACCTATAAAGATATTATTGATATCAAGCTTGCCCCAAAGGTAGCTGCGATATGTGGACAAAGCCATCAAAGGTTAACATTGGACGATCAAAAACTTATCCAAGAATATCCGAAACAGGTAGAAATATGCACTTATATATCCGATGGCCTTGAAGGAGTAGATAAAGCAGATGTTATTAATTTTAACCGTATGGCCAGGGCTATCGCTCCGGTTAGAATGACGGGCAAATATGGAAGCCAAGTCTTAAAAGGAATTTTTGGATTTAAGCCAAGGCCTCTTAATTTAGACATCATCAGCATAGACTTTCAGCAGTATGTTAACTTAGCTCAATCTACTGCCCATGAATTTAAACAATGTCACCCGTTGACATTTTTGCTTCAAGGGGCAATCCCATGGTGGTGGAACTCTTTCATTACCCTCGAAACTTCTCAGATTGAAGTTCGTAGCCCTTTTCTGGACAATGATCTAATAAAGATCCTATATAGAGCACCGTCCCTCAAATCTGATTACGGAGTTAGATTTGAGCTTCAAATGATTGCCAGAAATAAGCCAGAATTGTTGAAGATCCCGACCACAGGAACTCATGGAGGAAAGGGATTATGGCCTATTCCCCAGATCAAGAAATCATATCTTAAAATGATGATGCTACTGGATAAGGCATACAATACCGAAAGATTGCCCGCCAACATGACTCATCTTATGGCTAGAGCAGATAAGCTTTTTATAACTCCATTGTGTATCGACCGTGTTCTTTTCGGCGCTGTCGAATTTCGAAGATATCGGCGCTGGTTTAGGGACGAGCTATCTGGTTATATAAGAGAAACGTTGCTTTGCGAACGAACTTTAAGCAGGCCATACTGGAATCGGAAAAACCTTATTAGAATCGTAAATGACCACCTAAAAGGACGTGGAAACTATCTGCGAGAAATTCGTAGAGTGCTCCAGATTGAATTGATACATAGAGTCCTTCTTAATGGCTAGGGATAAAATGACTATATTTTCACTTCCTAGGAATATACTTGACTTTTATTTAAAAATTCTATATAAACTACCCAGCGGGAGGAATCGTCAAGGAAGTGGGCGCATCATCCTTAGAAGAAGACATACGTCTATTCTTGCCTGTTCTCGGGGCAAATATCAGGCAGGAACCTGAGATTAAAGGGAAGGGAATCTGATAGATGGGTATTCCTTTTGTCGACCTTAAGGCCCAATATCTCTCTATAAAGCAGGAAATTGATTCTGCCGTTCAATCCGTTTTAAACGACACAGCCTTCGTCGGCGGCAAGTATGTAGAAGCCTTTGAGAAGGCCTTTGCCACTAAATACGGGGT
>Ga0172366_10003758_pt1 | contig 11951 bp, 9 predicted proteins | sample LakKivSesite69cm_FD_114533 | JGI IMG/M metagenome (GOLD analysis project Ga0172366, IMG submission 114533) | Sediment microbial communities from Lake Kivu, Rwanda - Sediment site 69cm | ecosystem: Environmental > Aquatic > Freshwater > Lake > Sediment | place: Rwanda: Western Province, Lake Kivu... | reverse complement strand
TATATGCGGTTTTTTACGCGATAACCGGCAACATCGCGCTGACCACCTCTGTCCTCGCGGGCTTCTCAATGGGCGCATCCTCGGTCGCATTGTTTGCTAGAGTTGGAGGCGGAATATACACCAAGGCCGCTGATGTGGGCGGAGACCTGGTGGGCAAGGTTGAGGCCGGAATACCTGAGGATGACCCGCGCAACCCAGCGGTCATCGCTGACAATGTCGGGGACAATGTGGGGGACTGCGCTGGCATGGGCGCTGACCTTTACGAATCATATGTGGGGTCAATACTTTCCGCGTTGGTCATCGCGGCCGCGGTTGGGAGGCCCGACGGCGTCGCTCTGGCTTTCTGGCTTGCTGGCATAGGGATAATCGCGTCAATACTGGGCATATTCTTCATAAAGGCCTTCAGGGGAGGAAGACCGGAAAGGGCTTTGACCACGGGCATACTGGGGACAGCGGTTCTTTTTGCGGTTGGCGCGTTCCTGGCAATATGGTTCCTCAGGATGGACATAAGGATGTTCCTCGCGGTTCTACTGGGCCTTGTGTCTGGTGTGGTGATAGGCTATGTGGCGGAGTTCTACTCCACTGGCAAGAGGATCCAGCTCATAGCCCGGGCCGCGGAGTCCGGGGTTGCCACGAACATACTTGAGGGCCTGGCGACCGGCATGATGAGCGCTGTCCTGCCACTGGTGTTCATAGCCGCGACCATTATGGTCGCGTTCTGGGTCGGGGAAGCATCAGGCCTCTCCGGATTCTACGGAATTGCCCTTGCTGGTGTGGGAATGCTTTCAATAACGGGAATAACCGTCGCTGTGGACGCTTATGGCCCCGTGGCTGACAACGCTGGCGGAATAGCAGAGATGGCCGGCCTTGGCCCGGATGTCCGGAAGATAACGGACTCGCTTGACGCGGCGGGAAACACCACCGCGGCAATAGGCAAGGGCTTCGCTATAGGCAGTGCGGCATTGACCGCGCTCGCGCTGTTCTCCGCGTTCGCTCACGCGGGGGGCAAGGGGGGCCTGGTCCTGGACATACTGAACCCAAGGGTGATAGCGGGGCTTTTTGTTGGCGGGATAGTCCCGTTCTTCTTCGCGGCCTCAACCATGAAGGCTGTCGGCAGGACAGCGCAGAAGGTCGTGGAGGAGGTAAGGAGGCAGTGGAAGGAGATACCCGGCCTCCTGGAGGGCAAGCCGGACGCGAAGGCGGACTACGCCCGTGCGGTTGACATAACGACCCGCGGCGCGATAAGGGAGATGCTCCTGCCCGGCATAATCGCCTTCGTTTCCCCGATAATCCTGGGCGCCTTATTTGGCATGGAAGCGCTGGGCGGATTCCTGGCAGGATCGCTGATAACGGGCGTCCCCTTAGCTGTTTTCATGGCCAACTCAGGCGCGGCTTGGGACAATGCCAAGAAGTGGATAGAAGCGGGAAACCTGGGCGGCAAGGGCGGCAAGGTGCACAAGTCCTCCGTGGAGGGCGACACGGTGGGAGACCCGTTCAAGGACACTTCCGGGCCATCCCTGAACATCCTCCTGAAGCTCATGGCAATAGCCTCCCTGGTCTTCGCGCCTTTGATCATCTTCGTGAACAGGTTCCTGCCCTGGTGAGGTTGGTTGCTGGTTGAAACCAATGCGTTTCGCTTATCAAATATCCTTTGATAGCGCAGGCGTCTCGCCTGCGTGTTAGGCTGTGCGGGCCAGCAAAACCATGGAACTGAGAGCCTTTGCCAAGATAAACCTTGGCCTCTGGGTCCTGGGCCAGAGGGAAGACGGGTTCCACGAGGTAATAACGGTCCTGCACCTCATCGGCCTCTCCGACGAGATAAAGATTGAACCCTCCCCCACCCTATCCGTGGAGTGCGACGCGTGCCCCGGCGGGCCAGAGAACCTGGCGTGGAAGGCCGCGGAGGCCATGGGACGAACCGGCGTTGCCATACAGATAAAAAAGGGCATACCGGTAGGCGGGGGCCTGGGCGGAGGCAGTGCGGACGCTGGCGCGGTCATGAGGGAGATGGGGGTCTCCATGACCCACGGTGAGTTCATGTCCATCGCGGCCCGGCTTGGCTCTGATGTGCCTTTCTTCGCGTCGGCCTGGACAGCCGCGCTGGCCCGTGGCAGGGGGGAAATCATCACGCCCCTGAAGTCAAGGCTGAGGGCAAACCTGGTCCTCTTCGTGCCATGCAAGGGGGTTGACACTTCCTGGGCATACGGGCTCCTGAGGGAGGCCGGGGCATACGAGGACAGGAACGAGGCGGAATCCGCCGCGGAAAAGGTTGCCGCGGCAACCGAGAACGGCGACCTTGACGCGCTTTGCCGGAATCTTTTTAATTCCTTTGAAGGGGTAATCTTCGGCGCCAAGCCCAGGCTGAGAGAAGCAAAGCAAGCCCTCCTGGCCGCTGGTGCAAGGGCCGCTCTCCTCTCCGGATCTGGCGGGGTGGTCTATGGGATATTCCCAGAGAACGAGCCTTTGCCGGAAATGCCAGGCCTTGGCGGAAAGTGGGTCACGACGACCCTGGGATGCGAGCATGAGCTGTTTGATACTTGATGTGGGGGGCAAAAGGACAAAGTGGGCCCTGTTCCGTGGAGGGAAAATGGTGGATTCCGGGGCATTCCCGACCCCACGGAAGCCAGATGAGCTCGCGGGGCAGCTGAAGGAAATGAAGCCCTCTGTTATAGCGGTGGCATTCGCGGGGTTCGCGCACCAGGGCAAAATAGCGTTCTCGCCAAACCTTCCGGAATATCAGGGCTTTCCCCTTGCCGAGTTCCTCTCGCGGGAAACCAGCGCCAGGGTCGTCCTTGACAATGACGCGAACCTCTTCACCCTTGGGGAGGCAAAACGCGGCGCGGCTCGGGGCGCGAGAACCGTGCTGGGCCTCACCCTCGGGACCGGCATAGGCGGGGGCCTGGTAATTGATGGCAAGGTTTACCGGGGCGCGGGTTTCGCGCTTGAGCCTGGCCACATGATCGTTGACCCCAACGGCCCCCCTTGCGGGTGCGGGAACCGCGGCTGTCTTGAATCACTCCTGGGCGAGGAGGCCTTTTGCGCGAGGTTCGGCTACGCATCCGCGAAAGAAGCGTTTGAGGCAGGGGATGAGAAGGCGTGGGATTTCTACGGATACTGGCTGGGCCTGGGAATTGCAAATCTCCTGAACATCCTTGACCCGGATGCGGTCGTGCTTGGTGGAGGAGTAGCAGGGGCGACTGAGCTCTTTGAGAAGCCCATGATCGCCGCGATTGCACGCGGGACGGTTGAATGGAAGAGAAGAAAAACCAGGCTGGCCCGGTCCGAGCTCGGGGACAAAGCCGCCTTATGGGGAGGATACCTTCTTGCCGAGAATCCTGGGGATTGACTGGGGAAAGGCCCGGGTGGGCCTGGCCGTGTCCGATCCCACCGGGACAGTTGCGAGGCCCCTCGCTGTCCTGGATGCGAAAAAAACCGACCCCCTGGGGGAAATAATGAGGGTGGTTGAGCGCGAGCAAATCGTGAAGGTGGTGATCGGTTATCCCCTGAGGTGGGACGACCGGGAAAGCGCCAGGTGCAGGGAAGTCATGGGTTTCATCCGGAGGCTAAGGAAGGCCCTGGAGATTCCCATTCTGGCCGTGGACGAGTGGGGCACTTCCGATAAGATTGGATCGGACGCGGTCTCCGCGGCCCGGATCCTCCAGTATTACCTGGACACGGGGGATTCCCTGGAAATATAACAATGGTCCGGGTCGGGCTTTCCAGCCCGACGGGACAGAGGGATTCCTCTTGAACCCGGTTAAACCGTGTTGGGTAGGCCGCCACGCCCCGTGGGGGGCAAAATCCGGGCGCCTGTCTGGTTTTTGCCAACAATCAACAACCAGGAACCAGGCCAGAGGGCCTTGACAATCCAGAGAAAATCCGTTATATATGAAGGTGAAGGAGGTGATAATGAAAATTGGGGAGTTGAGAACGAGTGTCAGGAACTTCAGGGCAGGGATACCTGGCCTGGTGAGCCTTCTGGTCTTTGACAGGGAGAGAAACCTCCTCCTCTACGGGGAAAGCGACGATGTCGTTTTTTCCCTCGGAGAAATCTCTTCCTGCTACGCGAGGCGGGCCGGCAGGCTGGAAAGGGCCCACGCTTGCCGGAAGGCCAGCCTGGGAAAATCGGTGAAGTGCATGAACATCGTCTCTGGCAGGATGGCGGTCTCGCTGAGGGTGCTGTCGGAAAAACACCTCGTGGTCGGCGAGTGCGCGAGCCAGAAGGGCCTCGGCCTCCTGGCCACCGGGGCCTCCTCGCTGGCGAACGCTATGGAAGAGGTTGAAAATGAGTGAGGACATCCTCCATGGCGATACCGGGGAAAGGGCCTTCGGGTCGCCCGCCCGGGCGCATCCCGCCGGGGACGCCATACACGCTGTCCTGATGGAAATGGCCGAGGAATCCCCCAGGTGCGTCATGCTCTGCATATATGAGGACGACACCGGATACCCCATGTTTCACATCACAGACGGGACAATCCCCGACCCCGCGACATTTTCCTCTTTCATGTCCCAGGCTCACAGCGCGGCCGAGGAAGCAATTGACACCAGGCTCGGTGAACCAGGGTGCTTGTGCCAGAAATCCATGGGGCGCAAGCGCCGCGGCTTTATAAAGCATGTGATGGTGGAGACCGAGAGGTTCATGATGATCTCCAGGAGGATAGGGAGCCGGTCATCCCTGCTTTTGGTCCTCAGGTCGCCGGTTGAGTGCCTGGGCATGCCCGTTGAGCTCCTGGATCGCTGGGAAGACAAACTCTCGGAACTGGTCGTTGGTTCCGGGGGTTTATCGGCGTCATGAGAAAGTTGCTCGTTGCTGGTTGCTGGTCAAATGAAATCAGGGTCTATATGGTTTGATTATTCCATGGTTGCTGTTATTTCCCTCATTCTGGACTGAAATCACTAAAAGGGCAGCCACAGAGGGCTGCCCCTACAACCGGACTTTCCCGCGTTTCGCTTGGAGAGATGTTCTGCTCACTACCCCCCACCCCTCCCGGATTGGCTTTATAATTTGTCCCTGCAATGAAATTCGTCCACGCCGCGGACACCCACATCGGCTGTAGCCAGCAAGGAATCCCGGAGCGAGAGGAGGACTTCAGGGAGGCATTCCAGGAGATAATTGACCGGACCCTTGAGCTCTCGCCACGGGCCTTTGTCCACGCGGGCGACCTGTTCCACCGCCCCAGGCCATCCAACAGAGACATCCTGTTCGCGGCAAGGTGTCTCCTGCGCCTCATCAACGCGGGAATAGAGGTCCTCCTGGTTCCAGGCAACCACGACAAGAGGCCCGTGAAAGGAGAAATCGCGCCCCAGGGCATCCTGGAACTGATGGGGGCAAGGGTCTTCGGCTTCACCCAGGAAAAAATGTGTTACGCTGTTGACGGGGTAGAGTTCTGGGGCCTGCCCCACATGAACCGGAAGCACGAGCTCCTCAGGTTCATTTCGGAGATGGGCGAGAGGGCAAAAAGCCCTGCTGTCCTTGTCCTGCACCAGTATCTCTATCCGCCGACCTCCCTTCCGCCCTGCCTCTATCCCCAGGACATACCGCCGGTTTTCTCATATGGCGCGTTCGGCCACTGGCACATCCCCTGGAGGGGAGAGCGTTACGCTTATCCTGGCTCCTCTGAGGCCACCGAGCTTTCCCTTGAGCAGGCGAGCGTGCGGGAGAGGTGCTTCTACCTGGTGGAGGTGGACGGCCGCGGGGTAAAGGTGGAGCCGCAGCCCCTGGTGAAAACCAGGCCCTTCTTCTACCTGAATTGCCAGGAGGACGAGCTGATGGAGAAAATGGAGGGCCTCGGAGAAAGAATGGTTTCCGCGGGCAAAAAGCCAATGCTCAGGGTAAAACTCAGGGGCGGCCCTGACATGAGGGCCGAGGCCGCGGTTGATAACGCGATACACGCGGCCGGGCTGAAGAGACAGGACTTTCTCCTGGTGAATGTGATCCCGGAACGAGCGGAGCTTGTGCCCACGGAAAGGGAAACAGGGGAGGAACACACCCACTCCGACATCGTGGAGAGGTTCTTCGGGGACGACCCCCGGCTCCTGGGCCTGGTCCTGGCGATGAGGGAAGCAGTCATCAGGGCAGAATCCGAGCGGGAGTCCTCCGGAACCCAGGCCAGGAGGGACAGGCAGGTGTTCATTGAGGCCGCGAAGGCCGCGGCCCATGAGCACATGAATGAAACGGCGTCGCTTCGCCGGCGCCCGGGCGAGGAGACGGACATTGCGCCTGGTTAGCCTGCGCCTCAGGAACTTCCTGAGCCACCGGGAAACCAAGGTGGAGTTCCCGGAAACCGGCATAATACTTATATCTGGCGAAAACGCCATGGGCAAGAGCTCACTCTTTGATGCGCTGCGGTTTGCCCTTTTTGGCAGGAATTTCCAGAAGCCGCGGGAGCTCGTGACCAAGGGCGCGAAAGACTTCTCCGTTGAAGCCGTTTTCACACATAGGGGCCACGAATACAGGGTCACCAGGGAATATGCCGCGACCAAAAAGGAGCTCAAGCCCACCAGGGCGGAGATCGTGAAGGACGGCAGACCCGCGGCCGCTGGCGGGGTCGCTGACCTTGACTCGTTTATCGTCCACGAGCTCGGCGTCAACCACGAGATGTTCAGGTATTCGGTCATGGCCGTGCAGGGCGAGATCATGGGAGTCCTGGGCCTCTCGTCATCGGAAAGGAGGGCGGTCTTTGAGCGGATGTTCGGGTATCACCACCTCCGTCTGGTAGCCGAGGCCGCGGCGTCCCTGGCGGCAGAGGAGGAAAAGGAGCTCTCCGGATTGTTCAGGGCGACCGGCTACGCTGTCCCGGAGGAGCTTGAGAGGGACATCGGGGAAAAGAAAAAGGCCCTCGCGGAGCAGGAGGGGCTCCTCTCCGCGCTCGCCTCGGAAAAGGAAGGCCTGGGGGCCGAGGAGGAGAGGCTCGCGCGGGAGGCCAGGGAGATAGAGGACGAGGAAAAGGCCGTGAAGGAGATGGAGACCGAGAGGGCCGCGCTTGCCAGGGAGATCAGGGTCAGAGAGGAGGAGATAGCCAGGCTAAAGAACTGGCGCGAGGAGCAGGGGCGAAGAACCGGGGAACTGCCCCGGCTCAGGGAATCCCTGAAAGCGCTTGAAGGAACCCTGGCGGAGCTTTCTGCCCTCAGGGAAGAGGAAGGCGTGGTGGCGACCCAGGAGAAAAAAGCCGCTGATGTCAGGGCCCTGGAGAAAAGCCTGGAGGAAATAACAGGATACGAGAAAACACTGAAGGAACTTCTCCCGTCGCACGAGAGATCCTCCAGGCTCAGGGAGGAGGAAAAGAATATCCAGGCCGGCCTGGAAAGGATAAAAGAGCAGCTCGGCGAGACCAACGAGCTCCTGAAAACCCTCTCCAAGGAAACCAAGGAGAAGGAGGAGCTTGAAAGGAAACTGGGGGCATTGCCGGAGATAAAGGAATCCAGGAAGGAAATACTCGCGAGGATAGAGGAAAAGGAGTCCGAGGCCAGGAAAACCGAGGCAGAGAGGGGCGCGGCAGACGAGAGGGCAAAGAGGGCACAGAAGGACATCGTTGCCATGGAGAAGCTGGGAGACACCTGCCCCTTGTGCAAGCAAAAGCTGACCCCGGAGCACAGGGCCGGGGCCATTGAACGGCTACGGGCAGAATCCGGCGAGGCCATGAAACTCGCGGAAGAGCTTGCCGCGAGGTCAAAAGCCCTTAAGGATGAGATAGCGACCCTGGCAGGCCTGGCGCGGGACGCGGAGCAAAAAGAACGCCTGGAAGAGCGCCTTTCCGGGCTCCTCGCTCGTGAAAGGGAGGCGAGGGAACGCCTGGAGAAAATGGCAGGCGCCAGGGAGGAACACGAGGCCCTGAGGCGGAGAATGGACGAACTGCGCGAGGAGATCAAACAGCTTGAGCCCGCGGAGCGAAGGTTCACCGCGGCAGAGGACTTTCTTGCCAGGAATCCGAGGCAAGAGCTTGAGTCCGCCCTCTCCAGGGCCCGCGAGGAGGTTGAAAAGCTCGGGGAAAAAAGGAGGTTTCCGGGCATGGGTTCTGACGAGATAAGGGCAAGGATAAAGTCTCTCCTGCCAGGTGAACGCGAAGCGGTGAAAATAGCCTCGGAAATAGAGAACCTTGAAAGGCTCGCACTGGAGGTGGAGAAACAGGAATCCCTGCTAGAGGAGAAAAGGGCCGGTCTCGCTGAAAAAATGGCCAGACTTGAATCACTCGCGGGAACGGACGCGAGGAGGTCAAGCCTTGAGGAGCGCAGGAAGGCTCACCGCGAGGCCAGGGAAAAGCTCCAGGCCAGGAAGGACTCGCTGAACGAAAAAGAGGTTTCCCTGCGCAAGGACCTAGAGGTGATGGCGAAGGAGCTGGCCGGGCTGTCCGGGCTCCTTGAAACTGCGGAAAGGTCCAGGGAAAGGGTGAACCTGTTCTCCGAGGTAAAGCGTAGGCTTCTCTCGCCCCAGGGCATAGAGAGGGAGTTCGTCGTGGCCATGAGGAGGCTGGAGGACAACCTGAACGCCTGTTTCCAGGACTTCTCCTTCTCCGGATTGCAGGCAGTTCACCTGGACGAGGAACTGGCGCCAGTAAAGGTGGACGAGATGGGGAGGCAGATGGAACGCCTCTCGGGTGGGGAGCAGGTCGCTATGGGTATAGCAATGAGATTCGCAATAGCCAGGGCCCTCCTGGGCACCGAGAGCGAATCGTTGTTTCTTGACGAGCCGACCCACAACCTTGATTCCGAGAGAATATCCTCCCTGCAAGACCTCCTGGTGCAGTTCAAACTGCACCCAGCCGCGCCACAGGTGGTGATAATAACCCACGACGAGGACATGAAGGTGGTCGCCGACACGGTGATAGGGGTGGTAAAAGAAGACGGGGTGTCAAGGATACTGAACAGCGAAAATTAATACGATCCCATCGCGTCCCTGAACGCGTCCCGCATCTTTCCCGCGTATAGCTCGGGGCTGAAGAGCTCTTTTGCCCTCTGACTGCCCTTCTGGCCGAGCTCGTGCCGGAGGGCCTCGTCCCTGAGAAGGCGCATGATGGCAAGTGCCATGGCCTCGGCGTCAAAGGGGGGAACGAAAATCCCCGCGTCGCCGAGCGCCTCTGCCGCGCCGCCGGAGTCGCTGGTTACGACAGGTTTTCCCAGGGCCATTGCCTCCAGGATTGTCATGCCAAGCCCTTCCCTGGTTCCGCCTCTGGGGACCGTGGTGTGCAGGACCACAAGCGCGCCCCTGGCCAGGGCCATTGTCTCCTCCCAGGGCAAATTGCCCAGGAATTTAACATTTCTCAGGCCCGTGTCGCGCGCGAGGTCCCTGAGCCCGGGCTCCATCGGGCCTGTTCCCGCTATGTAAAGCCAGACGCCGGGAAAATCCCTCTCAACGAGCTCCCACGCGGATATTGCCAGATCAACGCCCTTCTCGGGCGTCAGCCTCGCGGGGAGAAGGACATAGGCCTCGGAGGCGTCAGCCAGGGGCAGTTCAGGGACAGAAACAGGGTTGTGGATCACCCTGACCCGCGAGACATCAATGCCGAGCGCGGCTATCCTCTCCAGGAGATTCCTTGATATGGCGCAGGCCACCGGAGCGGAAAGTATGCTCTTTCTGAGAAGGTGATCCGAGAAAACGACCAGGGGGTGGTCATCAGGGAAGCCCTCTGCCCTCACGAGCTCCGAGTCTATGCTGTGAAGGTGCAGGACCCAGGGCACGCGCTCTTCTGCCAGGAAATCAAGGATCAAGCCGGCCGCGAGACTTCCCTGGATGTGCAGGGCATCCGGGCACCAGGAACGGCTTTCCCTTCTCACGATGCCGGATAAGGCTGGGCCAACGAGCCACCTGCGAATATTTATATCGTAGGAGCTTCCCGCGATCCAGGACAGGGCTTTCACGATTGCTCTGAGGGGCCTCCTCGGCTGTCTGTGGTTGAGCCAGTGATCCGGGACACGGTATTCAATCCCTGCGGCTTCAAGGGCCTTCCTGGTCAGCTCAAGGAATGTCCATATCCCGGTCACCCAGTCCCTCTTTGCCAGTGTCACGGCCATGACCTTCATCTCAGGTAGTTCCACGGCAGGACTCCTGTTGGTTTGGAAAGGGCAAGAGGCCTCGCAGGCAGACGGCCGACGACCTCAAGGAACCGGTCAAAATCCCTCTCCCAATCAGCGCGCTCACGGACCAGTGACCTGTTCAGCTCCCTCGCCCTCTGGACGAGGCCAGGCCTGGCGAAGCATTCCTCCAATTTTCTTGCAAGTTCCGCGGGGCAGGAGGGGTCAAAAAGGAGGCCGTTCAGGCCATCCACGACCCACTCCCCCTTTGCTGGGAGGTCCGAGACGACCGGGAAAGCGCCCAGTGCCATTGCCTCAAGCAAAGAGACGGGGGTTGAGTCTGACAACGAGGATGAAATGAATATGTGGGAATTTGCGAGGCGATCGTGCAATTCTCGTTCGGGGAGCCAGCCGGTCACCTCTCCGGGAATCCCCCGGCGCGCCATTTCATCCCGCAGGGCCTGCTCAAGTGAGCCGCCAGAGGCAAAGCTCATGCTGAAGTGGTGGCCTTTGGCCTTCAATTGCGAGAGGGCCTCAAGGATGGTGAAGGGCGCGTATATGGGCTCAAGCTTCCTGTGGCTGATCAGCCTCCAGGGAGGGCCTGGCGTGAATCCTGGCAGGGGCCTGTTCAGGAGATCAGCGCGCAGGCCGTATGGCATGAAAAACATCTTTTCCCTTGGGACGCCAAAGTCCTCCGCGAGAATCCTGTCCATTACCCGCGCGTCGGTCTGCAGCAGGTGAGCTTTCCTGAAGACGAACCTGAGAGCCGCGCGGTGCAAAGGGCCTCTCCTGGGGCTCTCAAGCACATCCGGGCCCCAGAGAGAGACGACCAGCTTCTCGTTTTTGCACGATAGCGCGGCCAGGAAGCCGTATCCCGTTGCCATGTGCGCGTTCACGACCTCGGGCCTGAATTCCGAGACAAGTGCCCTGACCCGGCTCAGGGCCAACATGTAGCTCAGGGGCCTTCTGGTAAACGGGGGACGAAGAAAAGTCGTGCGTTCCGCGAGCTCCTTCCTGGGAGGCTCCAGGCTGGCCACAAGGACATCCGCGCCCCTGGCCCCGTATGCCCGGAACCACTTCAGGGTGTGGAAGGACGAAGCGTCAGCCAGGAGGAGAACCCGCATGTGATTAATTATATTGTAGCGACATGGCCTCGCGCCCGCCGGGTTGGAAAACCCGGCCTGGACAACTATATTTTCAATTTTATTCTATGTATGAGCTCCCTCGTTCTCACGGTCTTCTTCTTGCCCGCGAAGGAGACCTCAATGGCCACCTCGTTCCGCCAGGGGCCCAGGCCAAAGTGAAGGACCGACGAGCTCTGGGAAGTTGTGCCTTTTGCGAATTCGGCCTGCCTGGTCATCAGGACTTCCCCTGCCATGAGCCTGACCACCGCGCCGCGTGGTAGTCCTTCTATCTCTATCCAGGTGTTCTTCGTCTCGGTCTCGTTGACCAGGAAACGGAAACCAGAGCCGGAGCCAACCGCGATGTCCAGGTCACCGTCGTGGTCAAAGTCCAGCGCGGCGGTTCCCCAACCGTTCAGGACGCGCGCGCCCGCAAGGAAGGTCACATCCTGGAAACGGGACTCTCCGGTCTCACAGAGCATGTTCTGGTATAGATAACTCCTCTCCTTTTCATAGACCGAGGTGAGATAGAGGTCAGGGTCGCCGTCGTTGTCAAAGTCTCCCCACAGTGGCTCGGAGTGGCACTCGTCATAGGTTATGCCGACCTGTTCCCGGACATCCTGGAATGGCTCGTCCTGCCTGCCGGTCGCCTGGTAAAGGACGGTCTTCTCGGAGAAGTCTATGTATCTGGGGTGCGCGAGGTTACAGACCAGGAGGTCAAAATCCCCATCGTTGTCAAAGTCAGCCCACGCTGGGCCGATGGAGTGGCCGAACCAGTCCTCCCTGTCCTTCCCGGCTACCCCATACTGGAAGGCAGAATCC
>Ga0172366_10003757_pt1 | contig 11952 bp, 13 predicted proteins | sample LakKivSesite69cm_FD_114533 | JGI IMG/M metagenome (GOLD analysis project Ga0172366, IMG submission 114533) | Sediment microbial communities from Lake Kivu, Rwanda - Sediment site 69cm | ecosystem: Environmental > Aquatic > Freshwater > Lake > Sediment | place: Rwanda: Western Province, Lake... | reverse complement strand
CTCGTTCTCCCAAAGAGATGATGCAAACTTATCTATCAGACCTAAGCTTACGGCAACGCCAGCAATGTTTGGAGTTACGGGAACGATCAGATCCCTGGGTGAGAAGTGACTAAGGATACCCAGATCTGGTGTCGGTCTGACCATCCATCTCATGTACATCCATGATTTATCTTTTTGAGCCCCACCCATCCTATTCACATGAGTGGAGATTTCATCCACCATAAGTTTTGGGCCGTCAAAGCTGTGGCTGTATTCGATGAGGTCTTTCTTTGCCCTATCGCTGACGAAACTATTGACAGAGGCCAAAACACTCGGAATCATATGTTTGAGAGTTCCAAGACTAGGATAGATCCCACATCTTCTGATGATGTCACTGAAACGTGCTGGGTCACGCAGTTCGAAGAGCCGATCTCTCAAAGCTTCATGAAGATGGACGAGAAGGATCCTAGCATTCTCAGCTCTTCCAACAAGCTCATCATCGTCCACCGATGCCACCAAAAGGAAGTAATGGGCAACTTTCCTTCTTTCCTCAGGGATCCTAGAGTAGGGGTCTATGAGTAGCCTAGGCTGTATCTTCTTGTCCCACTGTAATCCGACCGCATCGGCATTATTTCTAACAAAACTCTCAAGTAATAGTCTTAGCTTCTCCGTAAGGCTTCTATTTTCTGGATCAGAGGTAGCCATAGACACGATTTCACTTCGTCAGTTGGATATGGACTAAACTCATTTTAGCCAATATAATCTATTATTGCTCAGGGTCGCGTCGAAGTTCTTTTTGCATACCTCTTCTACAGGACAATAGTGGCAATTTCTCGCAGAGCATAGGCTTGATCCTATTGCCCATATTGGTTCGTCAAGCTGCCACGGCGCTATTCCGAGTTTCTTTGCCGCGGTTCTCCAGACCTTCTCGATGGCCGGTCTGATGGGGTCCTCGTGCACACAACCTTCTACTCTCCCTTCTCTCGGCTGTAGACAACCTGTATAGAATGTAAATCTAGCCACCTGCACATCCACAGCGATGTCCAAGTCTTGAAGATCTGAGAGTTTGAACAGTCCTGTTTCGCCCATTGTTCTGATGTAGAAGTTTGACAATTTTTTCCCTCTCAGATGGGGAAAAACATCGATCGTTCTCTTCGCATGGCTGATGCTAACCGGCTGCGATGTGATGTTTCTTGGGTCACCATCGAATCTGCTCAAGAGTATTTCTGAGATCCTCTTCCAAGCAGAGGCCCCATTCGAGGCGTATCTAGCCCCTAAGTTTCTGATTATTTCTTCCAGTTGCTGATTATCCATCTTCATGATATTCTTGGGCTCAAAGCACTCAGGGTGTGCCATGTGTAGGGCTCTTGCGTTGCTCCAAAGCTTCACCGCGTTCGTCTGATAATCGATCGATATGACATAGGTCAAATAAAGGGCGTGCTCTCGCGATCCACTCACGACGCTCTTAGGAAGTAAATACTCAGGCATGCTGTAGTCTTTGAAAAAGCCTGTCTTTGAGCTGAATTGATCGCGAAGAATCTTCGCGATACTGAGTGCTTTCTCATAATCTTCTACAAGAACCGTCTCAGCTTCAGAAGCCATGCGAAATAAGAATGCCTGGCACTTTCTACAGAACTTGCTTTCCCTATACTCCTCCAGAGAATGCGGTTGACCGCATCTCTGACAATAAACTATTTGAGGCAAGCCTAGACATCTTATCAAAATATTGAGTTAAAGTGTTTTTCCTTGTCGCGGAGAACAGGTGATCAACGCATAACTCTTGGCCTCGTCTCCTGTACGAAGTCAAAGAAAGGTCGTCGCTGCAAAGCGTGCGAAATGTACTCGGAGTCAAACTTGTTCAGGAAAGCCTACAAGTATGCGATGAGAAGCTATGATCAGGTCGCGATTCTAAGCGCGAAATATGGCCTTCTTCTGCCAGACGAAGAGATAGAGCCTTACGAGCTGACGTTGAAGAACAGGGGGAAAGACAAGCGTCTAGAATGGTCGAAGAAAGCTTTGCACCAGATGGAGCAGAAGATCGGATTGGACAGAATCAGAGGTGTCTTTTTTCATGCAGGTAAGGAGTACCGGCAATTCCTGAGACCGATGCTCAAACAGAGCAGAATAAGTTGTGAAGTGCCTCTGGAGGGGCTATCCATCGGACGACAACTAGCTTGGTACAATAAGAGAGAAGCTGAGGAATTCAGAGATGCCTGTTAAGGTGCCAAGAAGAGTATGGGAAGCAATACTTTACCTCAGACAATCGCTCCAACTCGACATGCACGATGCAATACGGATCTCCGATGCATGCACCTCCCGAGGATTCTACGAAGCCGCAGACTGGATCCTAAAAAACCAAGACGAATATCTGAGACTGCTATCTGAAGGCCCAGAAATAACTGATTGAATGGCGTGTTTCTGGCCTCGCCCATAAGAGGATTCAAATCAACCCATAATACAATATGATATATCCGAAACAAGACTTTCATCGAACAGGATGCCGGAACCTTGGCACTTCGGGAATGCTACGAGTGCGGCGAATTCTGGGAGTCAGACGAAGAACAAACGTGCTGCCCCAACTGCTTGAGCGCAGACATCTTCAAAATCAGCGAGAATGACGCATAATCTTAATAGAAATTGCACATGTAATCAGATGTAAACAATTGTTTACCTTTATTATTAGAAGAACAGGTCTTTTCGAGGTGAAGATTTAATGTCAGATTATGAATGGAAGATATCATTTGTGTTAAACGGAGCAAAATGCGAAGAAAAAGTAAGTGAAGGGGGCTGGTCAATACATCAATTATCTTCAAGAAACGGAAAGGAAAGACTAGAATTCGCCTATAGATTCAAAACTGCGGCAAATGAGGACTACGAGAAAATATATTGTTTAGCTCAAGAAAGGGTAAACGACCTTCTTGATGCGATGAGCGCTGGTCTTTTCTTCTCTTTGGAACATGTGTATTTCCCCACTATTTCAGATTTTGAAGTAGTTCTTGAAAACAAGGCAGAATTAGTGCGGATGGGTCAACCGATTCCGTCACGGTTTACCATCAACTTCAAATACAATCTTGTTGTCTCTAATTCTGGCCTTCGTACTGCACTTGAAAATCTTCAAAAACTCGCTTCGAGCCCAAACAGAGACACACTCAGACACTGTTTGCGAATATATAGAAGGGGGCTGTCATACGAAGATTCGTTTGACAAGTTCTTTACGCTGTGGAGAACATTCAATGCTTTATACAATCACTACTCCACAAAACGCTCAGAAACTGAAAGAATCAGAGAAACCTTACATGAACTCGGTCAAAACGAGAGAGAGCTACTAATCAGGACCTATTCCAAGGTTCCAGATAATTCGGAGCTTGCTTTTACTCTCGCGCGTCACAATTATGATCTGTTTACCTATTTGGCTAGTAAAAACTTGGTTGACGACTATGGAAATGACCGCAGTAATCAGCTGAGCAACGCACTTGCTTCTAGACAGTCTGAAGACATCATAATAGGGGCTATTCTCTGTCTCTATGTTATTCGTTGCTGGTATGCCCATGCATCTGATTCCGACATAACAAAAGACGAGGAAATATTCAAAGTTGGTTCGGTATTTCTTGCAGCAGTACTGAGTTGTTTCTTAAACAAAATGGTATGAACAGAACAAGGCTCAGAACGTTAGAATTAGAAAAAAAGGATGTGAAGATTTGCGGGAGCTGTCCCCACTCACGGCAGGGATGTGATTTCGACCCCACTCGTATATGATTGAAAAGTTTTGAATGCAACTAAGCAGATACCAACATTTTTCCTACAAGGAGGATACACCAGAAAACGAAGGACAATAATGCGCCAAGGTAAATAATCCATTTTCTAAGATTCTGCTTTTTGTCAAAAAGCACTCTTTCATAGAAAGGTGAAAGGTAAACGACTCTGTCGCGCGCCTCTTTAGGAAGCATCTTACGCCACTCCAAAACAAACAGTGTTGCGATGCTGAATCTTATGATACTATAAGACAAGCCTACTGCAAGGACCATGTATACTATGCAAAGCCCGGCTGATAACCAAAGAACCTCATAATAGATTTTCAATTCAGGGAGCAATTCGACCAAGCCAACAAGAAAAGTTAGAAGCAATACAGCCCAAGTTACCTGAGTCTGAATCGTTACTTCTCTCAGTTTTTCTTCCATATCCTTAGTCGATGGCAAAGCATCCTCTGAACTCATATCTGTGAAAAACGGTATAAACTCTGCTCTGGTGAACGATACCATTCCGGAACAATCATCACATAAATTGTACCTCTGAATCAAACATTGAAAAAAATGGGAGTGGAGTTTAGCAGGTAATGTCTCCACTTAGAGCAGAGTTCGAATCCCTGCACCGTTTTTCGCGCGCGCAGAGAACGTCAATTGGCAGGATACATGGTTGCGTGAACGTTGACTATTTTTTAAAAGCAAGGATAGGTGCAGTCGCCCTCAGCGTTATTAACTCATCCTCAATCGCTTTTGCGGCTACTTCATATTGATCTTGAGACATGGCAAACAGTTTCCTCTGGCACGCGTCGCAAAGGAAGTAGATGTAGGTGCGTCCCTCTTTTTCACGTGGCATAACCGCTGCCATATTGTTGGCTTCACTCATGTCCTTCTTGCATCTAATGCATGGATAGGAGAAATAAGAGAATGCTCCGTCGGAACGACGAAAGAGGATGATCGACATTTTGCTATACCCCTTAGATTTTACAAAGGCTATAAATTGGAGGATCTGCAAAGGCACCCCGTTAATCGTCTTTTTTCGCATCTTTGATCTACCTCTAAGAGGTTTAGACGTTCCAACTCGTTCTTGACAGGGAGTCTTCAGCCATCCTCTACAAACCTTATCTTAGTCACCCCGGAGCGAAGTTCTTTGAAACACCTCTCACAGTGCCTCAAAACAGCGTCATCTGGCCGCGTGATCAAATATTCGACCGGATGCTTTCCACATAACTCACATGGCGCTCCCGGCTTAACATGGCGAAAGACCCAAGCGTTTTTAGGTGCACCACTAGTCTCGTCAGCGGAAAGAGGGGGTTTAGAAAGAACATGTTTTTTATCTGATGCCTCGTTTTTGGCGGACGATTCTAATGGTGCTCCTTTTTCAACACGAGGCACGATTCTTATGTCCTTCACCTTTGGTTGCGGCCTCTTCCAGAAGGCTCTGCGCCAGGGGCCTCCAACGCCTTTCTCAGGAGGTTTGCTGTCTTCGTTTATCAGGTCTTCGCCAAGCAGCTGGTTAACATGCTTTTTTGCTATGCTGGTTGGTTTTCCAGTGGCTTCACTTATCTCAGCAAACGTCATCATCTTTTCTTTCTCTTCTGTAATTATGTCAAAGGTTTCTAGGACTTTTTGCGGTATCCTGAAAGCGATCAAGCGGTCAAAGGTTCCCCATAGCTGTTTGGCCAATGAGAAGTCCTCTTCTTTTGCGATTATCCGGCCTTGTTCATCCCGGTCGCGCTGTTTGTAAAATATCTTCGCTGAACATTCAACGATCGCGTAGAACATGGGCTTAAGCCACCGACTTCTTCTGTAGGGCCACTCAGCTTTGAACGGATAATTTATCCTCAATCCTGCGGTTTCTTCGCATATCAGCCGCGTCATACAACGCGTCAACTTGAAGGCTTTTTCTCGCTTCTCTTTCTCCTCCTCAGCTTCACATAGTAGCTTTTCCTGTAACTCTTCAACTATGCTGTCTTGGTCTTCGGTCTCATTTGGGTTTGAGAAGAGGAAGCGGTTCCGGATCTGTTCAGCGCCGAAGGGTTGGACACTGGTAAACCAGACCGTTCTCTTCCCCCTGATCTTCAGATCTAGGAGCTCCGCATCATACACGCTCAGATGCCGGGGCTCAATATCGGTCTGTCCGGTTAAGCTTCGCAGGATCGGCAAGGTGTCCTCTGAAGCTTCGACCTCGTCGATGAGGAGCAGCTTGTCCTTTAGGCTGTCCACCCCATATTTCAAAACATAATAGAACAGGCTTTTTGGTGTCGCAGAGGTGAAGACCTCATAATAGTCCCGAGGCAGCGTCTTGAGTATAGTATTAAGGGCATGACTTTTGCCTTTGCCGCTGGACCCTATAGTCCAGAAGTTAAGCTTCACTGTGCTGAGCTTCGCTGAAAGGGCACTCACAACGGCAAATTTTACGAGATCTGTGTCACCAGCATGCTCCAGCGCAACAGTTTCGACGATAAGTTGCAGAGGGTCTTTTTTCTCCAAGATTTCTTTGGCAGTCTTAACCTCCTCACCAGTGAAGCCTTCCGTCTGCTCCTCCGGTTTGAAGAGGGGGCAGCTTGGCTTGTCGCAGAACTCATTGAAAAACTCGCAGGCGCATAGGTTGACGGTTTTATATTCCTTCGCCTCATAAACCCATTTCACAGTGTTCTCTAACTCGTTTAGAGAATATGGATCACGTCCGGTCTCTAAGCGGTCGTAAAAGTCGCGCATAACAGAGAGTGTGCCATCAAGCGTTTTTCCTCTGCTCTTAAAATAAGTGGCTAGCCGCCATACGCATTGGTTTCGTTGCCCCTCCTTTGCGCCCTGCTTAAGGCGCTCTCGGACGCATGGGACCTCTCGTGTTAAGCGCAGCAGGATATCCGGCTCTATTTCACGGTATCGCTCATTTATGAAGCGCTTTACTTGGTCCTTCGTCCGTTGGAACCATTCAACGGCCTTAGGTACGGGCTTATAATCACGGTCCAGCGGTAGCTTCCTAGACTTTGTTGCTAACACCCTGATATCGTCGATTCTCTTGTCCTTCAGCTCCTCGAAAGTCAGTGGAATCTTATGAAGTTCAGAGGATTCATGCCGGCTGTTTAAGAGCCTCCAAAGTCTTCTTCTCTCATATACGCCAAAATCAATGGTTTTCAAACCAAGCGTTTTGGCAAGTTCCTCAGCCATTTTCCGCCATATCAGCGGGAGGTCAATGTCTGGATCTACTTGGAAAACGCGGCGATTCACAAAGATATGAAAACCTTTGTTGCCACTGAAGGCGATGCTGATGCCTTCTACCGGGATCTCATAATAGTCTTTAAGATAACTAATAATCGCAATGGCTTCTTTTCGTGTTTTTTCCGGCTTCTCCGCCTCGTCGAGGTCTATTCCGAAGCCACTAAAAACAGGCCCTACCTCTGGATCTTCTGTATAGAATCGGTTATAGCTAGAATAGAGGGCTGGAAAGTCTCCGTGAACTTCCTGCCACTTATCAAGGCCATCGAGTTCTATGTACTTGCTCCTGTGAAAGCGGCCGTCCCTATCCCTGTATGCAACTTCAATGTAGCGTGGGCCTTCGCCATCCTCGATCAACTAGCCCCTCTCCGCGTTTCTGGCACCGGATGTAGCGACTGAAACAGCTTTCAAGATACGCGGTATGACGACCGTAATTGCTAGTTGAAGCCAAAACATTCGAGGCAAGGCTTCAGGCTTATTAAACTGGTCTTGGACTATTATGAGTCCGTGATTGAGGTCCGACGGGTCTTGAAGCAAAACATGGGTTAGAGATTGGGCGCACTCCTCGCATAGCTGCGTAGACTGGAAGCGGAACCCCCGCAGCTCAATAACCCCCTGTCTTTCCCCGCACACATCGTATTTACAAGGCTTCTTCGGGCTATGTTTGACGAGCACCATGTTCATTTCCCTTTTTAGACGCCGAGATGTCTTTGCAGATGTGGTCGCTATGATGCGCGCAAGTGGCGCAGGCTTTCGGAGGGGTCGGCTTAGAATCGGGGAAAGACCTCGCAATAGGAATGGAGTTCCTTATAATGGGCTTCGCGCTTCCTCTGGCGTCTTCAGACAATTAGAAATCAAGATAGAACTGATGCGGGAAAGACATTTAATCGAAAATTATACTTTTCAACAATATTGTTCTCCTTTCATTCCTCTTATAATGAGATACATTGTAGCGAATAATTTCAGAGCTATTAGGCTCTACAACAACGGAATACGATTTGATCACTACATTGCGCACGAGGGGAAGAAGCAAAGCCTAGCCAACACGAAGTCGACATGACCAAAATGGCGACCCGGATTTAAAGCGATTTAACGCTTTGAGAAGTATAGAAATGAGAAGAATTGGAAGAATGAGAAAGATCGAAAACGATTTGGTGCAGCAGTAGATCTGCAGATAACTGCTCTGAAAATACGGGTTTAAATCATACTTTATGATATGTATTATAAGATCACAAAAATGTGATATTGTGATATAAATGAAAACGGACAAATTACTTAAGCGACTCTACTTAGAAGGAAAGGAGTTCATTACATCTGCGGAGCTTAGACGATACTGCGAATCTGCTGAAATCAATTATGACACGGCAATCAGACATCTAATCCCAAGAGGGTACTTGGTACGAGTTTTCCGTGGCATCTTCTACATAAAGTCGCTCGAAGAAGTCAAAATTGGTAGGACTAAGTATAACCATCTGGAACTCGTGGCGAAGGGCCTAGAATTCAAGGAAGTCAAGAATTGGTATTTCGGCTTTCATACTGCTCTCAAGCTTAACAATATGACGCATGAACATTTCGCGATCGAGCATGTTGTAACTGACAGGATTTTCTATGCCAAGCCCGTAAACATAGCTGGCAACAAATTCAAATTTACGAAGCTTGCATCCCCACTCATCAAATTCGGCGTAACAGAAGACGGATTAAGATACTCGGATGCAGAGAAGACGGTTCTCGACTTCATCTACATCTGGAGATATAATGGAATCCCCAAAGAAAAGATAATTCTCGACATTACAGAGTGGATGCAGAACATCTCAAAAAAGAAAATCAGGGAATACGAAAAGAGGTATCCCAAAACCGTTAGAATGATCATAGAGGAGGTTCTAAATGAGAAGAGATTTTGTGGATGAGGTTGGCAGGCTTCAAAAGATTAGAAGAACCGACATGATAGAGAAGGATCTCCTCCTTCATCAAATGTTACTTGATCTTTCAAACAATGCATTCTTCTCCAGAAACTTCCTCTTCAAAGGTGGCACATGCCTGATCAAATGCTATCTCGGATACTTCAGGTTCTCCGAGGACATAGACTTCACTTGGAAGGATCAGAAAGTTTTCGAAGGCAAATCTCAAAAAGAGATTAGAAGTTACCTATCAGGAATCATAGATGCACTAGGGGAAGTTTTCGAGAAAATAGCGACGAAACGAGGTCTGGATTTCAAATGCGAAAAGTATAATCGAGTATACGTTGAATTGGGCGGAGGAAACAAAACCTGTACGTTCAAGATTTGGTTTCAGTCAGAGGTGCTCAACCGCAGAAGCTTCATGAAAGTTCAGATAAACTTTGTCGAAAGAATGTATTTCGCTCCTCAGAGAAAAAAGTTGCAGACCTTGCTAAGCAAAGAACATAAGGAGATTAGCACTCTCTTCCCGGAGTACTCAGAGTATCTACAGAGAACCACTTTTGACGCCTACGACATAAATGAGATACTGTGCGAAAAGGTTAGATCAATTCTGACGCGAAAGGGTACAAAAGCCCGTGACTTTATAGATGTTTACCTGATATGCAAAAACGTGGGAGTTAGACTTGAAGATGTGCGTAAGTATATCATCGATAAGACACGGTTCGTCCTGAATCTTTATGAAAAGTACAGAAACAACTTAGCGGAGAAAAAAGACTTAGTCGTGTCAGGAAGAGCGTTTACATGGGGAGAAGAAAGGGAGCTTTTGCTGCTCGCTATCGATGAAAAAGAATTCTATGAATTCTTGGAAAACTTCACTGTCTTCTTAAAGAAAGTCATAGAAGAGTTGATTTGAAGAATCGTGTGCGATAGGATCATTTAGGCTACTCTGTTCTCCAAAAGGAGGCGGGTATTTTGTCTTGATAGGTCAATATGATGTTCAAGATGTCTTCATAATGTTCTTTTGCTTCTTCGCTGTCTTTGAATGGTGGGATCGGATAAACACTTTCAGGCACCCAATTTCCATTTACTTGCTTAAAACTTGAGCGTATGCTAAGCAGCTTTCTTAGTGCAACTTCATCCTCGCTAAACATTATCTTAAATGCAAGATCTGCAAGTAAATTCGGAAAATCAATTCCGGAGAAACCTATTTCAGCAACTCTATAGTCTGAAAAATATCCAAACATCATGAACTTGAAGGCGCCTAAAGCTTCATACATCTTTTGAGAGGCGTTGTGTAAATCATTTTTATTGACAGATTCCTTCGCTTCCAGAAGAACCTTCTTAATAGGGGCATCGTGAATCATCTCTTCCAAAGCTAATGAACCATAATCTGTTTTAAAATATGTTCTATAACTCCATTTCAAAAAATCTTCCACAATTCTTATGTAGAATCGAACGGTGTCAACATCCGGAATTATGTTGAAATGTTCTGCGTTGTTCCGTATTTTGTTAAATTCTAATAACCGATTAAATTCCGGAATATTTTTTTGTTTACGAAGCTTTGTGATTATCTCTTCAAACCCAATCTTATGAAGCGCAGCATCAAAGGTCACGTTTCTTGCTTGTTCTCTTAGAATTTGCTCTATCGCATAGTGCGAATTATGAATAGCAAGCAAAAGGTGGATCTTAGAACGATTTTTCGCGTGTAGGCGTCCATGCTCATAGATTAGTTTCAGATTGGTTGGAAAAATTATTAACTCCCCGGAAGCCGTTTTGCATGCCTTCTGCTATCAGCACTTGATTTAATGTTCCAGTCAGATATTTGTCTTTACTACGCTTGTGATCGATCTGAAAAAATGGTATAAATTCTGTCTTAGTGAGTGGTATTCCCAGGCTGTCACCTATCAAGCATGAGTTCATGCCGTTTTTAGAGTGGTTTGAACAGCTGCTAGTTCTTTTTCCGACGACTCTTCTTAGTGTGTTGTTCAGGTTTTCTATCTGGTTTTCGTTGCGTACACCCGCACGAAAAGAGCTGTGTGGAACGAAGCAATATGTCATTGATATACGCTTGCTTGAGTTATTTGACTCTCTGGCATCAAGATAAATATGGTAAATAAGGGGCGGAAATCAGATTTGTCAAACGAGAGAACTTGTATGTCAGATAATATACCGGACTCGATCGTTGACATGCTCAATTCAGCATGCACAGATACTGCGGTGTTTCCTCCAACTATTCTGTACAATGAGGGATGGATGCTAAGGCTTGTACTCTCTGCTGGTGCGGAGGGAATCATGTGTCTGCCTTTTTCATTTCTTCCTGACTCAAAATGGTTTTCGGAGGCTTTGTTATATTCTCCCTTTCTCGCAAGATACGATGACGACAATTTGGCAGAGACCCATTCACACGCTGACGGGGTGATCGGACACTTCACATTTACACCTGAAACCAAAACTGGACTGGAGCTAGTTCCTGATTCCAAGCAACTCATTGTAATAGAAGCGAAGATGTACAGTTCTCTTAGTAAAGGCACAAAAAATGCCCCGTTTTATGATCAAGCTGCCAGAACAGTAGCCTGCATGGCTACAACCATAGAACGCGCCCAGAAACTGGCAGATGATCTTGAATCCATTGGTTTCTACGTTGTAGCTCCCAATGACCGGATCAATCAAGGCATTTTCTCAAAGCACATGAACAAGTCGAGCATTACGGAAAAGGTGTGGCGACGTGTCGAAGCCTATCACGAGGACAGCCAAGTTCATCGGAAGCTTCAGACGTGGTTCAGAGATGTTTTTGATCCGTTGATCAAACGGATCGACCTCCGCTGCTGGGCTTGGGAAACTTCGGTGGATGCCATTGCCGCGGCAAAACCGGCTGAAGGAAAGGTTCTCGAAGACTTCTACCGTCGATGCCTGAACTACAATAAGATCAGGTAACGGCATTCACGAGTTACTGACAAAGAGAAGACATAGAAAAAAATGGTATGAATCCTGTCCAACATATTATGAGGCGCTATGCGTACTTCTCGTAACGCGCATGATTGAATCGACTGCGGTCGCATACGCGAGTTCCTAATCCCAATGCCACAAGGAATAGGAAGTATCCTAGGAACTAT
>Ga0172366_10003754_pt1 | contig 11954 bp, 8 predicted proteins | sample LakKivSesite69cm_FD_114533 | JGI IMG/M metagenome (GOLD analysis project Ga0172366, IMG submission 114533) | Sediment microbial communities from Lake Kivu, Rwanda - Sediment site 69cm | ecosystem: Environmental > Aquatic > Freshwater > Lake > Sediment | place: Rwanda: Western Province, Lake Kivu... | reverse complement strand
TCGGAAAAAATGTTAAAAAATACAAAGTTGGAGATAGAGTTTTTGTTTCCCATCATGTTCCATGTAATTCTTGTATTTTTTGTAAAAATGATCAACATACTCTTTGCAGTACACTTCATTCAACAAATTTTTATCCTGGAGGATTTGCAGAATATCTAAAAGTTCCAAAAATAAATATTGAAAATGGTGTTTTTATTCTGCCAAAAGAAATCTCTTATGAAGAAGGGGCGTTTATTGAACCACTTGCTTGTGTTGTACGCGGCATGAAAATTGCAGAGATGAAACCTGGTAAAACCGTAATAGTTATTGGTAGTGGCGTTGCAGGACTTTTAAACATTAAATATGCAAAAGCAATGGGTGCTAGCAAGATTTTTGCAACAGATATTGATGAGTTTCGGCTTAAATCAGCAAAAAAAATGGGTGCTGATTTTACAATAAATGCAAAGGAAAATATTGTCGAAAAAGTTAAGAAAAATAATGATGGTAAACTTGTTGATTTAGTTATTTTATGTACTGGTGCGCCTTCAGCAGCAAGACAGGCATTGGATTTGGTTGCACCTGGTGGAACTATACTTTTTTTTGCACCAACCGAGCCTGGTGTTGAGATTCCATTTCCATTATTTGATTTGTGGAACAAGCAAGTAAAGATGGTTTCAACTTATGCTGGTGCTCCAAAAGATATAATCGAAGCAATTGATTTGATAAAAACAAAAAAAGTGGTTGTTACAGATATGATAACACATAAATTGCCGCTTTCAGAGACAGCAAAAGGATTCAAATTAGTGGCACAGGCAAAAAATTCTATAAAAGTGATAATAGAACCGAATAAATAATAGACAAGAAATTAAGTTAATCGAAGTTAAAATGTGTGGTAAGCCGTGTCACTCATGTCTACACCTATTGCAGAGCTTTACAATTTAATATGAGTTTGTAAAAAATGTTTTTGATGGTAATAATAAAATTCAAATTCTCTCTCTTTTTATATTCTTTGAATTATGATATATTTAACAAAATAAGAAAAATCTTTTAACATGATCAATATTTCTGTTATACTAATGAAAAACAGGAGAAAAAAATATTATGACCACAAAAAAAGAAATAGAAGATGTTTTAAACATGATTAAAGCAAAATTCAATGATCCTAAATTAAAACCAAGGTTTGTTGGTTTTACAAAAAATATGCAGTTTACATTTCCTGATTTAAAAACTTCTTATATAATAAAGGTAAACAACGGTGAGGTTCAATCAATTTCAGAAGAAAGCATACCTGCCCCTGATATTCATGTAACTATTGAAAGCAACATCTTTATTGATATTTTAAATAAAAAAACAAATCCTATGACTGCGTACCAGACTGGTAAGTTGAAGGCAAAAGGTAATCTAAATGATTTATTGAAGTTACAGAAATTATTATAAAGAGAATTGATAAAAATGAAAGCATTTATTACAGCCCCATTCCATGAATTAGGATTTAATATACTTAAAAAATATATGAGTTTTACATATGAGAACTGGCGGGAAACAGGTGTTCTTTATCGTGATTCTCGTGAGTACATAGATAAGATCAATAAAGAAAAAGCTGATGTTCTTATAACAGAGGGGGATATGATAGATAACGAGGTGCTTTCTTCATGTGATATAAAGATTATAGGTATCTGTCGTGGTTATCCTGATAACGTTGATATGGATGTTGCTACAAAAAAGGGCATTCCTGTGTTTTTTACACCTGATAGGAACGCTGATGCTGTTGCAGATTTAACAATTGGTTTGATACTTTGTCAGTTACGCAAAATAACTATGGCTGATCGAATCCTTAAATCTGGCACTTTTTTTGTTGATTCAGGTCAAGAATTGGCTGATCTTTACAGACGTTTCATAGGATGGGAATTAGGTGAAAAAATAGTGGGCATCATTGGCTTTGGTGGTATTGGATATCGGGTTGCAAAGCGTTTGAGATATGGATTTAACACAAATATCTTGGTTTATGATCCATATGTTGATGAAAAAAAAATAAAGAAAGTTGATGGTAAACGTGTAGATTTAGAAACACTGCTTAGGGAATCTGATATTGTGTCTCTTCATGCAAAAGTAACAGAGGAAACACTCCAAATGATAGGTGAAAAAGAAATTAAGTTGATGAAACCAACAGCCTATTTTTTTAATACTGCTAGAGCGGCACTTGTTGATGAAGATGCACTTTTTGAAGCATTGAAAGAGAAAAAAATAGCTGGTGCTGGTCTTGATGTTTTTGGATCTGAACCAGTTGATTCTGATAACCGTTTCTTAGCATTAGACAATGTTACAGTGACGCCTCATGTCGGTGGATCAACATTTGATTCAGAGATTCGTCAATCTCTGATGATTGCTAAAGATATTGAGAATTATTTGAATAAGAAAAAACCAAAGTTTTTGAAAAACCCCGAAGTCCTTAAAAAGTGAGGGCTATGAGTAGATATGTTTTAGCACTTGATTTTGGTCACGGAGGCGGAAAAGTTCTTTTTTTAAATCTAGATAATGGAAAACGTTTTATTGCTTATAAGGGTTGGAGTTATTATTCACCTGAAGGTGACAGTTATCGTAAAGAATTTGTACCTGATGAGTTTTTTAACATATTTTGTATTCTTGTAAAAGATTTAATTAAGAAACATAAGATAAAACCAGAGGAAGTCATCGGTATTAGTACAGCTTGTATGAGACATGCCTATGTTTTTTTAGACAAAAATGGAAAGGAAGTTTATGGTGGTCCTAACACTGATATTAGGGGCCTTTTTTATCAAGATGCTGTTGAACAAGATGTTAAACTTGATCTTTATAAGATAACTGGTCAGGGACCTGCTTTGATGTATATGCCTGCACGTTTATTATGGTTCAAAAACGAGAAACCAGAGTTTTTCAAAACTATACACTATGGTCTTAATATTGGCGATTGGTTGATTTATAGGCTTACTGGTGTTATTGCGACTGAGCCATCCATTGCATCTGCAACTATGCTTTTTGATTTAGAAAAAAAGAGATGGTTACCTGAAGTTCTTGATGTACTTGGTTTAAGTAGTGTTAATCTCCCAGAGGTTCACTATGCTGGGAAACACATTGGTGGGCTTACGAGTAATGTTGCAAAAAAGATGAATTTGAAAGGAGGGACTCCTGTTGTTATAGGTGGTGGTGATACCCATCTTGGTTTACTTGCATGTTCAGCGTTAAATGATGGTGATATCGGTGTGGTTGCCGGTACTTCAACACCAATTATGATGGTGCTATCAAAACCAATTGTCGATAATGAGCGGAGAATTTGGACAGGTTGCCATATTATCCATGATAAATGGGTATTGGAAGGCAACGCTCAGATGGGCGGTCTTTCTTATCAATGGTTAAAAGACAACTTTGAGCTTCTACTTGGAAAGAACGAACAGGAAACTTACGCGTACATGGAGAAACTCGCATTAAAAGTTCCTCCTGGATCGGACGATATGATTGCATCTCTTGGTGCAGAGATATTTAACCTAAATGAGATAAACATAGTAAGACCAGGGATATTTACGTTTCAGCAACCTGGACATCCAATGAACACGAGTCCTGCAACTTTTGGTCATTTCATAAGAGCGACTCTTGAGAATGTCTCTTATGCCATAAGAGGAAATATCGAACAAATGGAATCTATTGCAAACAAAAAAAGTGATGAATTGAAAGTTACAGGTGGAATGAGCAGAAGCAATTTGTGGTTGGAGATATTATCTGGGGTAACTGGTAAAAGGGTTAAAGCTGCAAATGTGGAGGATGGAACATTGATGGGGTGTGCAATGTGTGCAGCTGTTGGATTAGGTATTTATGATGATTTTGAAGAAGCGGCAAAACAAATGGTTGATTTTAAAAAAGATGTAAATCCTAAAGCAGAACAAGTTGAAATTTATAATAAGACTTATAATAATTGGAAGGAATGGTATGATAGAATTGGTAAATTATAGAAAAAATTTAGGTGAATACATATGGAATATGAGAATCTAAGAAAACAAGTTGTTGATACGGGGTTGAAAATGTTTCATAAAGATATGACTCATGGCACTTCAGGTAATATCAGTTGTAGAGTCCCAGAAAAGGAAAAGATGCTTATTACTCCAAGTAACATACCATACGAAGAAATTAAAACAAAAGATATTATTCTTGTAAATTTTTCTGGAGAGGCTGAGGAAGAAGGTCGTAATCCATCTTCCGAAACACCTTTTCATCTCCATATATACAAAAACCGAGAAGATGTTGGTGGTATTGTTCATAGCCATTCAGTTTATGCTCTTGCTGTAGCAGCAAGTAAAAAAACTGTTCCTGTTTTTCTTGATGAAATGTTTTCAGATATAGGTGGTGAGTTGGTAGTTGCAAACTACGCGTTACCTGGAAGCGAAGAACTAGCAAACAACATACTAGAAAAACTTGGTGATAAAAATGCTGTATTACTAGCAAACCATGGTGCTGTATGCTGCGGTAAAAACCTAGAACAAGCATTTCATTTAGCTGAAACAGTAGAAAAAATCTGCAAAGTATTCATACTATCATCAATACTAAGTGAAGTAAAATCTCTCCCAGCAGAAGGTGTAGATTATCAGCGTATGATGTACGAGATGAAAAAAGAATTTTGAATAAATCTTATTTTTTTCTTATAGGCTTTTTCTTTGTTTAAATTCAATAAAAGATACAATACTAAGAATTACTATTGCAGCTAAAACTAAAAATATTCCATAAGATATACCCCAGCTAGCTGGGATTTTAACATATTCCTGAGAATCGGGTACTAAAATTTCTAATGATCCAGATCCCTGTAAACTTCCAAGTCCAACTTTTGTAAGCTCCCCAAACCCATAGCAAAAAATAGCACATGATAAAATTAACAAAAATATTCCTAAAAATGTCAGAATATTTGCTGTTTTTCTATGTTTTTTTAACAAGATACTACCAATTATTGGTAGACAGCTAAATGACGTGATCAAAGTTATTGCAAATAAGAAAGTTGTAAATTCTACAGGGATGTTTGCCAGTTCAGATTCTTGTACATTTTTAAGAATAGTTTTTGTTATCATTGTCTGAGGTATTAAATAAGTATTGGTTGTTCTTTCTATTGAATTACCAGACCCATGGAGTTGCCACCAGGGTAAAACCAAGGCAGTAATTATAATAGCTATACTGAATATTTTTAAAAATATTTTTAGTGAAATTTTTTTCAAAAGAATTAATATTTAAAACAATGAGATCAAAAAAATAGAAAATATCATAATTATCATTGGGTAAATTGGTTCTTTAATTGTTACAAGATAAGAAGTTTCGTCTCTAGAAATTTCAACCTTTTTTTCTGCGATGACAGCATTTTTATCATCATATGCATAAACGTTGTAAACTCCAACTGGTACATTGAAAGTGACTAACCCTTTTTCATCCGTGATGCCTTCTAGTGTTTTTTTACCTCTTTCAATAATTATCTTTGTATTTTCGCTGGTATCTCCTCTAGCACCAAAAACATTTATACTAAATTGGAATGTTGGTGAAAACACCATACTAACAGAATCACCATCAACAGGTATCTGTATCTCTTTTTCGTCTATAAAATTTTTAAAAGCAATCTGAATTTTGTATTTTGCTGAAGGAAGATCACAGAAATGATAAATACCTGGTTTCTTCTCTTCAGATTGTATTTTTGTTGTTACATCCATTTCATCGCTTGTCATATAAGGTGTAATTTTTATTCCAGGTGCTAATCCTAATTTATCTGTTACAAATAAATTTAGATTCGATAATGTTATTTTTAAGTTAATCTTTTGTTGAATTACGCCAATTTTCACTTGTTTTTTAAAAATTGTAAATCCTTTATACATGATTTTTAGTTCATATTTTCCGCGAGGAGCCGGAATTATATTTTCGTCTTTGTCGTTTGTTGTTATTTTCGCAATAGATGTATTTTGCAAAAGTAGATAACATTCAGCGTTTGATATACTCTTTTCATTTTGATCGTTTAAATTGATTTTTATTTTTCCTTGTTTATGGCAAAGAATATGTATTTTTGTATCCTCTTTTAAATCAATAATTTTTATACCAACAAATTTATTCTCATTTTTTGCTCTTATAAAGATTTTTACAACATATTTTCCTGGAGAAAGCTCTGGAAATTTTATTTTTTTAAATAGAGAGATACTTTTCCAGTTAAACAGCTTTAATATCCCAGATAAAGTTATTTTCTGGAGATTAAATTCCCCGGCAAGAGATATCCTACTACATATGCCTGATGATACTAGAGTTTCATTACGATATAATTCTGCATAAGTATACGAAAAATTTTTACCAGATGCAGCAGAAATAAGTGAACCCAACGGAAAGGATGGAGCAAAATGTGTGTAAACTGTCAGATTATATTTTGTTTCTTCCTCTACGCCACCACTAACATTTCCACCAAGCAATGGCCTGTTTTTAACCAAGGATTGGAAGAGAATTGCTTCTTTTTCCACGTCTTTATAGCCATTTATTTCTGTTGTAAAGAACTCACCATCAAATTCAACACGTAGGTCAGAATGAATAGAAAGATCGGATGAACCACTAGGACTATATGAATTTCGGAAACACCCTACACCAGATGAATAAGCCTTTAAACCAGGTATATCTACTTCCTGTTTTTGACTAGCTTTTATTTGAATACCATCTTGTTCATCTTTACCTGATTTTACAACTTTATCTGATGAGAAAATCAATGCATGTGCTTTTCCTGTTTCCCCATTATCTGCAGAAACCCATGGGTAACTTCCTAGATCTACATTATCTTCTACTGATATAAGCCATTCTTCATTTTTTGCCGTCGGATTAGTATCAGCCTTAATTTCCTTCACTGTACCATCTTGACTATAATAATGTAGATATGGCAATATTTCACCTGTATTTAAGAAAGCGTTTGCTTCACTTCTTGTTTTAAAACCGCTAGTAAAAGCATATTCCCCATCTAGTTTTTCTTCTCTAGCAATACTAATCTCCTTTAAAATCTCGTGTTTAACACTAACACAAATTCTTTTGATATCTACTGGGGAATAATAATATTTGTAAATATTAGTGGTTTTAGCGTCGTTCCTAGATGTAGTACTGACAATACCAAACTGTACCATTAGGTTTCCATCAACAAAAATTTCATCTGATATAAGATTCATCCTAGTAGTAATAGTTTCCTGACCAGTAGGTAAATTTTTATCCACATATTGAAAACAGAAAGTACCAAGTCTATCCCAATATTTGTAGCTAAAATCTCTCTGACTTTTAATTTGCCTGAAAATCATCTGGGAAGAATATTCAGTAAGCATCATCCCTCGTATACCAACTCCATAAACACAAAAGCCTTCGTCCATTATTTTATAATAATCCATGTCAACTTTTTGACCAGGAATTGGTTCATAATAATAATGCTCTTTCGAAATGGTAACATGATCCTTATAGTTGACATTTGGTTTTTCACTATCATCGTAGTAAACATAGTATGATTCTTTACCATTGGCTTCCTTTGGTATAAGAAAAACAAGGCTGCAAGATTTTATATGAGTATCATCTGTTTTATCTAAATCGTATATTTGTGATTCTAGTTCATACCAAGTTTTTCCATCCCAATAGCAAACTCGTACAGAATTTTCTTGATTATTTTTAGCCCAACAAATATCATCAAAGGTTACTTTTATATCAATTGGCTGATATTTGGCCATATCAAGACCGGTATCAATTGGAATAGTTATTTTTTGTCTAAAAGACCAATTTATATCCCACCAGGTTATATTTTGTGAAGAAACAGGAAAAACTATTGAAGTTAATAATAAAGTTAGGAGAATCGAGTATATATAAATTTTTTTACGACTCATATAAGACTTAATTTCCCCCATTTTTTATTTCATTATATTTTGTATATTCTTCTATCTATATAATTTAATTTTCCACATATAAGTAATTTATTACATATTTATTACCGACGGTTTTAATTTTCATAGTTAATTTATAGTTAATAAAAATAAAATCGATATGCTACTAAATTAAATTAACAAAATTTTTAGTTAAAAAATTATCAATAATTATTTTAAAAAAAATTTAAGTAGAGAAAATAATTATTTTTGTATAGGTGAAAAGATAATGCATGATATTAAATTAATTAAGTTAAAAGACACAAAAGAATTTTTTGAAGGAGATGAAAAGTGTAATCTTTATGTTAAAACAGATAAAATAGTATTTGGTACATCATATTTAGAACCAGGCAAAGAAGGAACTATTGATCCTGGTCATAAGTACGGAGAAGAAATATTTTTTGTTGCAAAAGGTAAAGTAACATGTAAATTTTCAAAGGTTAGTAAAAATTTAGAAGAAGGCGATGCAGTTGTAATCCCTGTAGGGGAACCACATAAACTTATAAATAAATCTAATGAACCTACGTTAATATGTTGGGCTTTAGCGCCCCCAGATAGCTAAATTTCTTGAATGAGGGATAAACAATGGATTATATTTTAAGTATTGATGCAGGGACTACAGCTTTTAAGACATCTCTTTTTGATGAAAACGGCAGATTATTAGGAATTTCTACACGGGAATACAAGCTTTTGACCCCAACAGCATTAGCTGTTGAGTTACCGGCTGAGATATTTTGGAATGCCTTTAAATTTGGGATAAAAAATATATTAAAGAAAACAAAGGTTAATACAGATCATATACGAGCTTTAGGACTTTCAGTTCAAGGTGAAACCCTATTGATGATTGATAAAAAGGGCAATCCCTTGAGAAACGCAATAATTTGGTTAGACAATAGAGCACAGAAAGAAGCAGAGATTTTATCTAAACATTTTGATGCAGATGGTTTATCTTATAAAATTACTGGCCAGGTGAAAATTGTTCCTACCTGGCCTGCATCTAAAATTTTTTGGATTAAAGAACACGAAAAAAATATTTTTAATAAGGTTTATAAGTTTCTTTTGTTGGAGGATTATCTTATTTATAGAATGACAAATGAATTAGTAGCAGAAGGTTCTTTACTTTGTTCTACTTTATATTGGAATATTTCTACGAAAAAATACTGGAACGAGATGTTAGATTATTTAGACGTTTCTGTAGATCAGTTACCTGATATTAGAGAATCAGGTGAAGCAGTTGGAGAACTAAAACCTGAAATTGCAAAAGAACTAGGTTTGTCAAGAAAAACTGTTGTGTCAACTGGTGTCCTTGATCAAGCAGCTGGTGCAATTGGTGTTGGAAATATAGAACCAGGTACATTTTCAGAAAATACTGGTGCTGCTTTAGCAATATGTGCAACATTAAAAAAACCAGTTTTTGATAAAAAAGGTAGAATGCCTATTCATTACCATGGTATTCCTGATACCTACATGGCACATACTTTTACAACTGGAGGGATGGTGTTACGTTGGTTCCGTGATAATTTTTGGAAAGAAGAGATAAAAACCGCACAAAAGCTAGGAATCGATGCTTATGATTTAATAGGAAAAGAAGTAAAAAAAATACCACCTGGATGCGATGGATTAGTTATGTTGCCGCATCTGCAGGGTGCGATGGCGCCTGAAGCAAATCCAAAAGCAAAGGGTGTCTTTTACGGTTTTACATTAAAGCATACAAAGGCTTATTTTGCAAGAGCAATAATGGAAGCTATAGCTTGTATAGTTAGGAGAAATATTGATGTTCTAGAGGAACTACAAATCCCAGTTAACGAAATCAGAGTCCTTGGTGGTGGTGCACGTAGCGATATATGGAACCAAATCAAAGCAGATATTACAAGAAAAACTATTCTTCGCACTGAAAACGAAGAGGCAGCATGTCTAGGTGCTGCTATCCTTGCTGGAAAAGCAGTTGGTATTTATGACAGTGTAAAAGAAGCATCTAATAAAATGGTTAAAATTAAGAAAAAATTTGAGCCAAAAGAAGAAAATATGAAAATTTACAAAGAAACCTATAAAAAATATATAAAATTGTATGATGACCTCTGTAGTCTTTTCAGCTTTGAAAAAACATGAAATTTATTTACTGGAATTTGTTAAATTTTTTTTGTAATTTTTTTCTTTTTTTATATGTAGTTTCTGTATTTCTTCGCTAATTTCTGAGGCTTTTTCTTTACCAAGTGGATAAAATCGCAAGAATATAAATAGAATTATTGAATAAATAATAATAAATGTAACCATCCCTGTTCTAAGTCCAGTATTTAGTAATTCAGAGGAAGGACCTAATGGATCATAACCACCCATGGTTAAAACAATACCTGCACTAAGAGGTATGATAAGAAATGATATTTTTTCTATAGCCATAAAAGCTCCAAAATAAGATCCTTCTCTTCTCACACCAGTTTTAAGCTCATCTTCATCAACTACATCTCCCATCATAATCTCTCTTGCTAATAAAATACCCGACATTGTGGATCCGACTAAAAAAGCCCATATTGCACCTTGAATTAATGATTGAATAAATAAACAAGGTAAGTAAGCAATGGTAAGACTTAGGGTTGCAATTGCTATTGTAATTTTTGGGCCATATCTAATATATAATATTCTCCAAAAAACAAAAAATAATAGTATACCAAGCATAGACGGACCCATTAATAATGCTATATCTGCTTCTTCTATTTTTAAACAATATTTAGCAAAAAATGGCATAGTTGCAGCTAACCAACCTGTCATACACCAAGTCATTAAATCTATAACGACATAAGTAAGAAGTGATTTGTTTTTGAAAGTCATGATGATTGATTTAGCCATCGAATAAGTATCACCTTCTGAAAGTTCTTTCCTTTCTTTTATTCCTAATAATGAGAATAAATATGCGCCTGCAAAAATAAATCCAAGTATGGTTGCTGCCCAAATCCATCCTTCAAATCCATTTAATTCATCTGATAAATAATCTCGAAGTATTGGAAATCCTGCAACAGCTAATGCACCCCCTATAATAGCAAAAGACTGTCTATAAATAACAACCTCACTTCTTTCTTTTACACTTTCCCATATTTCAGGAAAAACAGCAAACCAAGTAACAGCAGCCATACTATATGTCCAAGCCCAAAAACTAAGAATTATAACTATAAATAAGAAAACACCAAGGTTATAAGGTTCAACTAAAGCTTTTCCACCAGTAGGTGGATTCCAAAGGAGGATGAAGAATAAAATTGTTAGAGGAGCTCCAATAGCTATAAATGGTTTTCTTCTTCCGAATCTAGTTCGAATATGATCTGATAATAAACCTATTATTGGATCATTTATTGCATTCCAAACTCCAAAAGAAATAGCAAAAGCTAAACAGGCAAGCCAAACATCTAGTTTAAGATAATCAGTTAAAAAAAATAATAAAAAAGTATTAACAACTTGGTAGAAACCGGTATCACCTATTGCACCAACAGCATAAGCTATTTTTCCAGATCTACCTTTCAAAGGTAGTGACAATTGTCATTCCTCTGTTAAATAATTTATTCAATTTCTTTTAGAACCGCATTAATATTATCTTTTAAGGTTCCATTAGGTACAAATTTTTTATCAAATATAGCACTACCAATAGTAAAAGCCCATATATCAAGCTCTTTCATTTTATTTACACGTTCAAAACTATCAATGCTACCTGCAATGATCATTGGAAGGCCAATTTCACTTACTTTTTTCATCAATTTATCAATATCACCATTATATCTATAAGCTAAAAGATTAATTCCTTGTATTTTCTTTTCTTTAACTTTTTTTGTGTCCTCAACTATTTCTTCAATTGTTCCTCTTAATTTGCATGGATGATCAACAATTTTTCCAACATAAGGAAAATATTTGATATTTGTATTTTTTATAAGTGGTAACGTTGATTCGATATATGTACCACCAATGAGATAGTCAACACCTAGTTCTAAAGCAACTTTTGTTGATCTTATTGTTTCTTTTTCTGATGCGCTAACTACTTCTAAAAATGTCGTTCTCCCATCATCTTTCATC
>Ga0172366_10003753_pt1 | contig 11954 bp, 11 predicted proteins | sample LakKivSesite69cm_FD_114533 | JGI IMG/M metagenome (GOLD analysis project Ga0172366, IMG submission 114533) | Sediment microbial communities from Lake Kivu, Rwanda - Sediment site 69cm | ecosystem: Environmental > Aquatic > Freshwater > Lake > Sediment | place: Rwanda: Western Province, Lake... | reverse complement strand
GAGATAGAAACAGTCGCGGACAAGCGCGGCCTCTTTCATAGAGCGCAGGGACGCTTCAGCTCAGACAAGCCAGCTACCGTAGAGAAAAATGTCAGGCGGTTGGGGCGACTTCAAACTGCCTCAGTGCTAGCATGATAATGAAATAAGTGCCAAACCGAAGAGGATTTCTTGAGAATAGGACTAAGCGGAGGGCAGCTACAATGAAAGGCACTAGGTTAGCAGGGGTAATAATACTCATAGCAATCGCCGCTGTTATGGCTTCTGCTTGCGGTGGTGGCAGCAGTGCCAGCACAAACAACCCTAAACCCACCGCTATATCATCATCCGACATCAGCAAGCCAAGTCCCACCGTGTTGTTAGTGAACGCCACTACCGCCGGCGTAATGGACAACTACTACGCCATACTTAATATCACGGCTAAAAATGAAGGTGCCGATGGTGTAGTAATTGTGGTCGGCAGCATTACTCAGGCCGGGGTGACCCAGCAGAACGAAATACCCATCTACCTGACCTCAGGCTCGGCGCAAACCGTAAAGCTGGTGTTCCCTCTCAAGTGGAAGGGTGGCGATTGGACGCCGAGTGTACAAACAGAGGTTCCTTGATCTCGCTATAGGCTGTAAACGCGCGACCCATGCCGCGTCACGACTGGCTTCATTAACCGCATAGTGCGAAAGAAGCCAGACGGCTGTATACCGCGCCTTCCCTGGTCAATTTGCTCCTCATCAGGCTCAGAGACTCAACCTTAAAGGATGCCTTCGCCCCCGTCTTCAGCGCAGCAACATTCTCACCCAGCCGCCGCCTCTCCGCGGGTAAAGTCTCATCCCGCACCCTTCCCAGAGTGAGATGAGGCGAGAAAGCCCGCTTCTCCGCAGGAAACCCCAGGGGAGCCAGAACGTTGTCTACATTGTTATGTAAAGTACTTAGCGGCTCTATATCACCCTCTACCCCGACCCAGACCACCCTGGGCGCGTGGGTATTAGGAAAAGCCCCGGGGTCTCCGAGTTGGAGGCTGAACGGGGCAACACCTTTGACAGCTTCGGACAGGGCCTTCGTTATCGCCGGTACCTCAGATTCATCGACGTTACCCAGGAACTTGAGAGTGAGATGAACGCCCTCAGGGTCGACCCATTTCACCGAAGCACCTTTGCTTGTTCTCAGATTACCCTGTAGCTGGGCAAGGGCCGCCTTAATCTGGCTCGGCAGTTCGATGGCAATGAACGCGCGTATCGGTTCCATGATAGGGCTCAGCTTAAAGACAGGAGTCTTCGGGCATTTCCTCCCAGGATTTTGCTCTTGGCATCATCGGAGAGGTCCAAGGCCTGGATGGATTTAACAAGTTTGCTTTGTTTCATAAGCGGGAAGTCGCTGCCATAAAGCACCTTCTCAGCCCCTAGTATCTCCGTGACATGCCTGAATATCTCATCCCTGTAGAGCCAGGGTGAAGCAGCCGTATCAAAATATACGTTGGATAATGCTTTAGCGACCTCCGGCATCAAAGCGTAAAAGGGCAATCCACCACCCCAGTGAGCACACACTAAGGTCAAATCAGGGAAATTGGTTATGAAGCTATAGAGAATCCCGGGAGTTATGCCGCCTTTGCCGGAATAGGAGTGCCCTACCGGCTCGGAGGCATGTGTGAGTATAATCAGCCGATGCTTCACTGCAGTCTGCGCTATGGGGCCCATAACATCCCTGTCAGCAAAATCAAACCCCTGCGTATCGCATCTCAGCTCGCCGATGCCTTTGGCTCCACCCTTAACGCAACGCTCAAGCTCAACTATCGCTTTCTCACCCGCGAGAGGTTGTATAGCACAGAAGCCCACCAGCCTGTTGGGATAACGAGCCACAGCTTCTAAAATGTAATCATTGGTTTCGCGGCAGAGCTCGTGGCTCGACCAGCCGATGTTGAGTGCCACTGAGACAGAAATACCCTCTCTATCCATATTAGCAACAAGTTCCTCGGCAGTGGCAATTCTAGCCTTGGGGTCTTTGTATAGAAGGTCAAAACAGACATCACGCCCCAGGTAGCGGTCACGATTCCCCTGTAGCCCGGGCGGCAAAATATGGGTATGAAAATCCACAATCATCTTCTGAATTATAACAAGGTATCAATGAGGGAACAAGGCTGCCACCCGATATGTCATTGCGAGGAATCCCGATTCATCGGGATACCGAAGCAATCTCCACGCACTCGTTGATACGAAGGCGGCAAATATAAAAGTCGGGGCTATTCTGTTAACCCGCGCCAAGATTCAATGCTAACCCTCTCATTACCAATGCTTACTCTTCTTCCTCTTCCTCTTCTTCAAACTCCTCATCGCTAAAGACGCCCACTTCTCGCCCCTGATACACAGTCACGATAAAGTCATCGCGGGCAACATTAGCCGACATTACCAGGTCCTCGTCAATGGTATCGATAAGGTCTTGAATGCCGTCCTGGGATATATTTTCCCCAACACAAAGGGTGGCGTAGACTATCGAAGGGGTGAAATGAATATCCACTTTGCCCACCTGCTCATCACCGGTAACTATGAGATAAGCCTCAGAGTGCGCAGTGCGGCATTCTCTTTCAAACTGATACTCTGCCATTATCAATCCTCCTCTATGGACGAACCTGCCCGCTGCCCAGCACTATCCATTTATAGGTAGTGAGTTCCTTTAGGCCCATCGGGCCCCGGGCATGGAACTTCTGTGTGCTTATTCCCACCTCTGCGCCCAGCCCGAACTGGCCGCCATCGGTGAAGCGGGTACTGGCATTGACGTAGACGCAGGCTGCATCTACCTCATCCAGGAACTTCATAGCTGCCGAATAATCCTCGGTCACAATGGCCTCGGAATGCCCCGAGCCATAACGCTCGATATGCTCTAATGCCTCTTCCAGAGAATCCACCACTTTTACGGCGGCAACCAGGGACAGGAATTCCTTGCCCCAGTCCTTCTCTGTAGCGGCAACCGCCTTTATCGAACTCAGCGGTTTAAGTATTTTCAGAGCCCGCTTGTCGCAGCGCAGCTCAACTTTGGCCTTGCCCAACTGCTTGGCAGCCATCGGCAGAAAGCTTTTCGCCGCCTCAGCGTGAACCAGTACAGCATCCAGCGCGTTACAAACAGTAGGTCTCTGCACCTTGGCGTTATAGACAATGGCCGCCGCTTTTTCGAGATTTGCACTCTTATCAACGTAAGTATGACAGACACCGATCCCACCCGTAACTACAGGCATAGTGGCGTTTCGGGCCACATAATTAATCAGGTCGGCTCCACCGCGAGGAATCACCAAATCAATGTAATCCCTCATTTTTAGCATTTGTCCTACCAGAGCGCGGTCGGTTGATTCGATGAATTGCACTGCTCCTTCCGGAACCCCGGCACGATATGCGGCATCCTGTATTATCTTGGCCAGAGCCGAGTTGGAATGCACAGCCTCCTTGCCCCCGCGGAGCATGACGGCATTCCCTGACTTGAGGCAAAGCACAGAGATATCTACAGTAACATTAGGACGGCTCTCGTAGACAGCCCCAATTACACCCAGAGGAACACGTTTCTTGCCGACCTGAAGCCCGTTGGGCAGGGTACGCATCTCGAAAGTCTCCCCAACCGGGTCAGGTAACGCAGCCACGGTGCGGACATCGGCTGCAATACCCTTAATTCGCTCTGTGTTCAGCAGCAGGCGGTCGAGCAGGGCAGTGCTCATGCCTGCCTTCTCGCCCTCATTGTAGTCCAGGCGGTTGGCAGCCAGGATAACCTTTTCTCTGGCAACAAGCTCGTCGGCGATGGCAAGCAGCGCCCTGTTCTTAACCGCAGTGCTCAGATAGGCAAGTTTCTTAGAGGCAGCTTTCGCTGCCTTGGCTTTAATTTTAACCTCATTCGTAGCGGATGGCATGATGCCTCCTTTTACAACTAAAGCGTAACCATATTATCGCGGTGCACCAGCTCAGCCCCGTATTCGCGACCCAGAAGCTCAGCGATTCTATCCGAATGGGCCCCCTTAATAATAGCAGTATCGTTAGAGCTGTAGTTGGATATGCCGCAGGCAATCTTTTCCCCTGTCTTATTATCGAATATGTTTACCACGTCCCCCCGGTCGAACTCACCGGCAACCTTGGCCACACCTGCGGGGAGAAGGCTTTTGCTCTGACTTCTCAAAGCTGTCGCTGCGCCTGCATCTACGTAAATCTTCCCTTTAGAGGGCTGGCTCAGCAGCCAACGTTTGCGACTTTCCAGCCGGGACGCAATCGGCTGGAAGAAAGTGCCGACAGCCTCACCCCTGGCTGACCTCACTATTACGTCATGCTCTCGCCCGCTGGCTATGACGACCGCCACCCCCGAAGCGGTAGCCAGCCTGGCAGCCTCTATCTTTGTCGCCATACCGCCGGTGCCCCGCTCACTCCAGGTTCCACCCGCGAGACCCTCGATATGAGCATCTATCTTATCAACACGCTCGATAAGCTTGGCTTTAGCATCCCGATGAGGGTCAGCAGTGTAAAGGCCGCCAGTATCAGTAAGCAGCATCAAAAGGTCGGCATCGACAAGATTAGCTACCAGGGCAGACAAATTATCGTTGTCACCGAACACGGTCTCCTGGATCTCCTCCACCGCAACGACATCGTTCTCGTTGATTATGGGTATCACGCCAAGTTCCAGAAGCGCCGTCAAAGTGTTGCGGGCATTAAGGTATCTGAGACGGTCTGAGAGGTCAGCCCTGGTAAGCAATGTCTGCGCGATGATTATCTCATGCCAGCCGAAAAGCTGGTCATAGGCATCCATAAGCCGGCTCTGGCCCACTGCGGCCAGCACTTGCTTTGAGATGATTTCCTTGCGCCCCTCGCAAGCACCCAGGCGGTTCCTGCCGGCCGCAATCGCCCCTGAGGTAACAATGACTACAGCCAGGCCTTCCTTATAAAGCCTGGCTATCTGCCCCACCAGGGAAGCCATAGTCTCAAGGCTGAGGTGATCGCTCCCTCCGGTAAGCAGATTCGTCCCTAATTTGACCACAATGCGATGATAATTCATGGCAAATCGCTCATATTATAGCAGCGAAGTAAAGCGGTAACAACGATGCGCTTGCTATACAGGGGGGAGATTAAAACTCTTTAGAGAGGGTAGCTAGAAACTCAGCGTTGGAAGATGTCTTGGACAATCTCTCCAACACGCGCTCCGTAGCCTCAGTGGAGTTAGGTGAGTTAGTGTTCATAAGAGTAATCATCCTGCGCACCACCCAGACCTGCTTCAAGGTATTCTCATCGAGCAGCAGTTCCTCACGCCTGGTGCCGCTGCGCTGTATGTCTATAGCAGGGAAAATCCTGCGCTCAGCGAGCTTGCGGTCAAGATGGAGCTCCATATTGCCTGTACCTTTGAACTCCTCGTATATCACGTCGTCCATCCTGCTGCCGGTATCGACAAGGCAGGTAGCTATGACAGTCAGGCTTCCCCCCTCCTCTGTGTTCCTGGCCGCACCGAAGAACCTCTTGGGTGAATAGAGGGCAGCGGGGTCAACTCCTCCGGAGAGAGTGCGCCCGCTGGACGGCATCTCAAGGTTATAGGCGCGAGTCAGACGGGTGATGCTGTCGAGCAGGATGACCACATCCATGCCCACCTCTACCAGCCTTTTAGCTCTGTCCAGCGCCACTTCAGCTACCCTGGTATGTTCCTCGACAGGCTCGTCGAAAGTAGAAGCAATCACTTCCGCCTTGACTGATTTTTTCCAGTCGGTAACCTCCTCAGGCCGTTCTCCGATAAGGCAGATCATAAGATGTATATCAGTGTAATTAGCAGTGATGCCATTGGCGATATGCTTCAGCAACATGGTCTTCCCGGCCTTAGGCGGAGAAACAATCAGTCCTCGCTGACCGCGGCCGATGGGAGCAATGAGATTCAGCAGCCTTGTCGATAGATTATTGGAAGTAGTCTCCAGGTTAATCAGCTTGTTGGGAAAGATAGGGGTCTTATGCTCGAATAACGGGCGCTCTTTAGTCGCCTCGGGGTCCATATTGTTAACTGTCTCGACACGAAGCAAGCTATGATATTTTTCACCGTCCTTGGGAGCCCTCACCTGGCCGCTGACAATATCCCCGGTCCGCAGAGCAAAACGACGAATCTGCGACTGAGAAACATATATGTCACTGGCATTGGGATGGAGGTCGGGTTGGCGCAGAAACCCATAACCGTCATTCATGATTTCGAGGATGCCTCCTCTGAACGAGTAGCCGTGCTGCTCGGCATTTGCCTGAAGCAGCCGCAGCACAATGTCCTCTTTCTTCAAGGCGCTGATGCCAGTGATGCCCAGCTCCTTGGCCATGTTCATAAGTTCCTCTCTGGTCTTGACTTCCAGTTCGGTGATATTCATAGTCCTACTCCATAATTAGATTGAACAGAATCCATCAATGGTGCTTGCCTCGGTGTCATAGTTGCGGATTATGGCCCTATGTCTTCGAGATGCGCTGCCAATCCTCGGCAAAGCGGCATATTCCAATATCAGTTAGCGGGTGTTTGACCATCTGCATAAGTACACTGTAAGGTATTGTTGCTATATGAGCCCCTGCTTTAGCAGCCGCCACCACATGCAGCGGATGACGTATGCTCGCAGCAATCACCTGCGTCTGAATTCTGTCCTTATAATGCTCGAATATCTTCACAATCTCAGCGACAGTCTGCATTCCGTCATGTCCGGCATCGTCAAGCCTGCCCACGAACGCGCTTACGTAGGTTGCCCCTGCGATTGCCCCCAGTATCGCCTGATTGTGAGAAAAACACAGCGTCAAGTTAGTCCGTATCCCCTCTTTGGAAAGGACCGAGATAGCTTCTAACCCGCTGGCCGACATAGGAATCTTGACCACTACATTGGGCGACCAGGAGGAGACTTCTCTTGCTTCCCGGATCATAGCCTCTGGCTCCAGGCTGAGTACCTCAGCGCTGATGGGGCCATCGACTATGGAGGAGATCTCCCTGATAACCGCCTTCATATCCGCCCGTTTTTCTTTGGCTACCAGAGAAGGATTAGTGGTAACTCCGCTGATTACGCCTAACTTTGCTGCCTGGCGAATCTCATCTATATTGGCGGTATCCAGGAATATTCGCATCTAGTCCTCTTGACTATAGCATAAGTCAACGATTTTGTCTATATGGCGTATGGTGTCTTTGTCCATATGATGAGCTAACTGTTAATCGGTGGTTCCAGGGGTAAAGGGCGCTGGTCACCTACCTTCAAAGTCTTCTTAGCTGCCTCGATGAAATCTCGAAACAGAGGGTGCGGGCGGTTAGGGCGAGAGGTAAACTCGGGATGGAACTGCGTTCCTACCATCCAGGGATGGTTCGCAAGCTCGACTATCTCCACCAGCTTGCCATCGGGTGAGATGCCGCTGGCAATAAGGCCAGCCTTGCCCAAAACCTCTCTGTACTTATTATTAAACTCAAAACGATGACGGTGCCGTTCGTAGACCAGGGACTGGTTATAGGCAGCAGCAGCGCGGGTGCCGGGCACCAACTGACAGGGATACAACCCCAAACGCATCGTGCCTCCCTTTTCTTTTACGTCCCGCTGATTGAGCATGAGATCGATAACAGGCTCGGGAGTGCACTCATCGAATTCAGTGGAATTAGCCTTATATGACTTCAGCACGTTGCGTGCGAATTCAATTACCATCATATGCAGTCCAAGACACAGGCCCAGATACGGAATATTGTTCTCACGGGCATATTTTGCCGCTCTAATCTTTCCCTCGACCCCCCGATAACCGAAACCTCCGGGCACAACTATCCCGTTTGCTGCGTGCAAAAGCGCCTCACCGCCATCCTTTTCCAGCTCCTCGGACTCGATCCAGACGATTTCAGCATCACGGTCGTGGTATAGAGCAGCGTGACGCAAAGCCTCTTTAACCGATAAATAGGCATCTCGCAGCTTAACATATTTGCCGACAATAGCGATAGATACCGGCTGCTTCGGCTTTTTCATTCTCTCCACTATATTCCGCCACTCGCTCAGGTCCCGTGACACTGCCGGCAACTGCATCTTATCAACGACTATTTCACCCAGTCCCGCCTCATCGAGCATTAGAGGAACCTCATAAATATTGGACGCAGTGGTAAGACCCACCACAGCGCGCTTCTCGACATCGCAGAACAGGGCGATCTTTTCTTTGAACTCCTCGTCAACCGGATAGTCGCTGCGGCATACTATGATATCGGGTTGAATTCCTATAGCACGAAGCTCTCTAACACTGTGCTGGGTCGGTTTGGTCTTGAGTTCACCGGTAGACGAGATAAAGGGAAGCAGGGTAACATGGATATAGAGAACATTATCCCGCCCTACATCGTTCCGCATCTGCCGGATAGCTTCCAGGAATGGCTGGCCCTCGATGTCACCGACCGTGCCCCCTACCTCTACCATTACCACCTCGGCGCCGCTCTTCTCGGCCACCTCACGAATTCGTTTCTTAATCTCGCTGGTAACATGGGGCACTATCTGGATAGTACCACCCAGAAAATCACCCCGCCTCTCCTTAGCGATCACAGAGCCATATATCTGCCCTGTGGTAACGCTGGACGACGTGGTCAGGTTAGTATCAATGAAGCGCTCATAGTGCCCCAGGTCAAGGTCTGTCTCTGCGCCGTCCTCGGTAACGAAGACCTCCCCGTGCTGATAAGGGGACATAGTTCCGGGGTCAACGTTGAGGTAGGGGTCTAACTTCTGAGCAGATACTCTAATCTGGTAGCTTTTCAGCAGCCTTCCGACAGAAGCGGCGACTATCCCTTTTCCTACGGAACTAACTACTCCACCGGTAACGAATATATACTTCGCCATAAACCGCTTCGCCTATTTTAATATCATAAAAAAAACCTTTTGTCAAAACAACAGCAGACTCATTTTTGAAGCTTTATCGAACTGTGTTATACTACAAAAGCAAAAACAGTTTTGCCTGGTTCGCCACGAAAAATTATTGCGGGGGCAGTTGCTGTGGAAGAGAAAGAGGCCAGGAAAAGAATAGACGAGCTCAGGAAATTGATAAATTATCATAACCACCGCTACTATGTGCTCGACAGCCCCGAGATAAGCGATGCCGAGTACGACGAGCTCATGAAAGAGATCCAAAGCCTTGAGCAGGAGTACCCTCAGTTCCTCACGCCCGACTCGCCGACGCAGCGGGTCGGGGCAGCGCCCGTAGAAGCCTTCGGCGTCGTGGAGCACCGGATACCTATGCTCAGCCTGGGCAAGGCATTTTCTCAGGAAGAGGTCCTCGCCTGGCACAAACGAGTCTCAGGCCTGCTGGGTGAGAGTGAATTCGACCTTGTCGCCGAGCACAAGATGGACGGCCTCGCGGTGACCTTGATTTACCAGGACGGGAGATACGTCACAGGAGCTACGCGCGGCGACGGCTTCCGGGGCGAGGACATCACCCAGAACCTCAAGACCATCAAAAGCGTACCTCTGAGTCTGCCCAGGGGCGTGCCTACCAGGTTAGAGGCCAGGGGCGAAGTCTTCCTCTCCAAAAAAGGGTTCAAAAAGCTGAACGATGACAGGGCTAAAGCGGGGCAGCCCTTGTTCGCCAACCCCAGAAATGCTGCCGCCGGCTCGGTGCGACAGTTAGACCCGCGCATCACCGCTCAGCGCCCGCTGGATATCTATATTTACGGCATCGGCATAGTCGAGGGCAGAGCGACATTTACTACTCACTGGGATACACTCGAGTACCTGAAATCACTGGGCTTTAAGCTGAATCCCCAGAACAAGCTCCTGAAAAACCTGCAACAGGCCGAAGACTATTATCAGCACTGGCTCGAACAAATAGAGCACCTTCCTTATGAAGCCGACGGCATCGTGTTCAAGGTTAACCGTTACGACCTTCAGGAGCGCTTAGGCAACGTGGGCGGAGAGCCCCGCTGGGCCATAGCCTACAAATTCCCCGCCACCCAAGCAACGACCATTCTTGAAAATATCGGCATCAGCGTGGGACGCACCGGCACATTGAACCCATTTGCTATCCTGAAGCCTGTCAACGTGGGCGGGGTAACTGTGAAGCGCGCCGCCCTGCATAACGAGGACGATATCAGGCGCAAAGACATCCGCATTGGCGACACGGTCATAGTGCAGAGAGCGGGCGAGGTCATACCCGAAGTCGTGGGGCCCGTGGTCAGCCTGCGCACCGGCAAAGAAAAGCACTTCGTCATGCCCGCCAAGTGTCCGGTTTGCGGCTCCGAGGTGATAAAGCCGGAAGGTGAGGCCATGTCCCGCTGTACCAACATGTCCTGCCCTGCACAAATCTACGAACTGGTCAAGCACTTCGTCTCGCGCGGAGCGATGGATATTGAAGGAATCGGGGAGAAGCTGGCAGAGGCCTTGCTTAATGCAGGCCTGATAAAAGATGTCGGCGATATTTACACCCTGGAGGAGGAGAAGCTCATAGGACTGGAGCGGATGGGAAAGAAAAGCGCTGACAATGTACTCAAAGCTATTGCGGAAAGTAAGAAAAGGCCGCTTTCCCGGGTCATCTTCGCCCTGGGGATACGCCATGTGGGCTCGGAGACCGCTGAAATCCTGGCCAAAAACTTCGGCAGCATCGACAGGCTATCGCAGGCAACCGCAGAGGAGCTTATGACAGCGCCCACCATAGGGCCTACGATAGCCGAGAGCATCGTCGCCTTTTTCCGGCAGAATTCCAATCGCAAGGTTATCGACAAGCTCAGGCAAGCCGGCGTAACGATGCGGGAGGAAGCAGCCAAGCCCCATGAACTGCCCCTGGCTGGCAAAGAGTTCGTAGTTACGGGTAAGCTGGAATCCTTCACCAGGACTGAGGCCGAAGCCAGAATAAGAGAGCTCGGCGGCTCTGTAGGCAGCTCCGTAGGCAAGAAGACCGACTTCCTGGTAGTAGGTGCCGACCCGGGCTCCAAGCTCGACCGCGCCCGCGAGCTGGGCACTGTGCAGCTCAACGAAAAACAATTCCAGGAGATGCTGGAAGGAAAAAAGAAATAGGTCTTCTCGCCTTTTAGAAAAAGGGGAATACAGGGGGATTAGGAGCCCAAAATTCCTCTCTCCCCTTGCGGGAGAGATAAGAGTGAGGGGTAAAAAACCTCTCCTAAAACTGGGCTTAGGAACACCAACGTAGGGGCAAGGTCTCCTCGCCCAAACCTTCCCTTTTTTAGAGGGGGGACAGGGGATTAGGGCCTGACTCGCCATAAACTCCCCCTTTTGCAAAGGGGGATTAAGGGGGATTTTAAGTAACCTCGATGAAGCTGATAATCGGACTGGGCAACCCCGGTAGAAATTACGCTAACAACAGGCACAACGTAGGCTTTAAATGCGTCGACCTCTTTGCCCGCGAGCATGGCATCTCTCTGACGCAGCGCAGAGCACTCAGTAAACTGGGCACAGGAGAATTAGCGAACACCCGCATTGTCGTGGCCAAGCCTCAGACCTTCATGAACCTGAGCGGCGAGGCAGTGTCTGCGCTGGTGCGCCGCTACAGGCTTTCTGCGAAAGATATATTGGTTATCTGCGACGACCTCGACCTGCCCCTGGGCAAGATTCGCATTCGCGAAAAAGGCAGCTCGGGGGGACATAACGGCCTGAAGTCCATCATCTCCCATCTGAGCACCCAGGAATTTCCCCGCATCAAGGTGGGAATCGCCCCTGCTGAAGATAGCGATAATATCTCTACTCCGAAGGTTGACGCCATCGAGCACGTCCTGAGCGACTTCACCGAAGCAGAAAAGGCTGTGATGCAAGAGGTCTACGTCAAAGTCGCCGCCGCTATCGAGTTCATACTCACCGAAGGCATAGCCGCCGCAATGAACAAATATAACTAACAGCCCTACAGATTCCCCTCAATCTCCCATTAAAAATCGTAGGGGCGGGTTTGAAGAGTCTGTCTCAAAAGTCGTGTGAAATGCATTCCCAAATACCTTCGTATCAGATACAATTGGAGCAACATTGTGGAGGGGAGGGATAGCGATGCCGTTACGTCCCT
>Ga0172366_10003747_pt1 | contig 11961 bp, 11 predicted proteins | sample LakKivSesite69cm_FD_114533 | JGI IMG/M metagenome (GOLD analysis project Ga0172366, IMG submission 114533) | Sediment microbial communities from Lake Kivu, Rwanda - Sediment site 69cm | ecosystem: Environmental > Aquatic > Freshwater > Lake > Sediment | place: Rwanda: Western Province, Lake... | reverse complement strand
GCTATATGCTCGCGATGGGGAAGAGTCCTCGGTTTGTCTGAGTGCATCGCCTCGCTCTAGCTCAGCCGCTGGTCATACCTATCGACCACAGAGGGAACCGGTCTCATGCCTCCTGCGCACACTTATCAAGTCCTCGCGCGCACACGCACCCTGTACGGCCGGGGGAATAGTGAACAACAGAGGGACACTCGCTGCAGCACGCGTCATACATGCAGTGACACGACAGAAGGAATCTACGCGACCTCCTGAGATTGACTGAAGGGGCTGTGGATTTGGAGGAATCACGGAGGCCCAAGACCCGCGAAATCTGGGTCTGTGCCTCGTGCGGGAAACGCATCTGGCAGCCTATGTGGAAGCCACGCAGGTGCACCAAGTGTGGCCTGGTACTCTGCAAATCGCACCTGCCGCTCGGAAAACACGACTGCGTACCGGTCAGGAGAGCGTTCTACCGAAAATATCTACTACCCTCCGCCATTATTGTCATCCTGGCAATAGTTGCGCCGATATGGTTTCTCCGCTCTCCGGAGAAATACACCAGCCAACGATGGCTCTCGATCTATGCGAACATGATCGTATGGACAGATAACAGAACCGGGGACTGGGACATATACGCATACGACCGATCCAGCGGGAAAGAGAGGCAGATAACGGCAGATCCAGTCAGGCAAAGACGCCCCCGTATCTACGCCAACATCATAGTCTGGGAGGACAACAGAAGCGGGGACTACGACGTATATGCCTACGATCTGGGAAACGGCAAGGAGATCCAGATAACGTCCAGCCCAGAGGATGAAGGGAGCGCGTCAGTATGCGAAGACCTGGTCTTGTACCAAAGAGGATATGGTCTTTACATCTACAACCTCTCGAACCAAGAACAACGAGAGATATGGGAGGGCTTTGCGGGTTCAGCCTCAATTTCCCGAGACATGGTCGTCTGGACCCATTGGCATCAGCAAGGTGATGACATCATCGAAGGTATATCCGTGTACAATCTATCCACTGGAGAAGTGCAGGAGATCACATCAGGCCTGGAATACGACCGAAGCCCGGCAAAGTACGGTGACATCATAGCATGGCTTTGGGGGAACAGGACAATTGAATACAGCAGGGGCATCTCTGGCCCCGAACAACAGGTCCTCGTCTACAGCATATCCACTAAGGAGAGGAGACTGGTCACAACGGATCCTGTAGAACGGATGAGTCTGTCGATCTGGAAGAACACGTTGGTCTGGCGGGAAAAGAGGAACGGCACTTGGGACATCCACATGTGTGATCTGACGACAGAGCTGGAGATGCAGATAACTTCCGATCCAGCGGAAGAAGTAAACCCCTGCATTCACGACAAGACCGTAGCCTGGCAGGAAATGACGAATGGAACCTGGAAAGTCCACCTCTACGACATTGTGACAGGAAAGGAAGAAGAGGTACCTTGAGGCTTGGACACCCCACCAATGGGAGTAGATTGCGCCGGAACGATTGGTCGTGAGCAGGACCCCCCTCGGGTCGGGCCTAACGTCTATGGCCTGATAATCGAGAGGAGGACTCGTAGGTTAGCATCACGCCCGGGGAATCTATCTCAACCACATACGCGGCGGGCCGCTTTGCTCTACGACTAGCCGACCGAACTATGCAAAGCTTTGAGTGCGTCCTTCTCAACTTCGTACAACTCAACAATGTTGCGTTGCAACTCAGGGAGGAAGGAGGGGGCGTGCTTCAGATCGGACAGGATCTCGCCTTGCATGGAGTCAAGCTCTCGGTTGAGGACCTGCAGGCGATCGGCGGCGCCGGGTTCCTGCGCCAGGAACACCCGATCCTTTTCCCACAGGATCTCCCGCGCCCTGTGAAGCGCTGGGTAGGCATCAGGGAGCATTGACTCGGCGATCCCGCTCCAGATCCGAGCTGATTCCTCGTACTTCGCGATGGCGTCATCCAAGCCGCGCCTGCCCAGCATGTCCCTCGCTTCACCTAGGAATCGTGCGAACATCGGTCGGAAGGCGCTGCCGCCCGTGCCCCCGGTTTCTACGTAGATGAACCCGTTCATGAGGGCCATCCAGAGATTCTTGCCTAGGAACAGCCTGGGCCATTTCGGGACAAGCTCTGCCCACTTCTGGATGCCGGCCAGTCCGAAGTTGCTGATGGGGGGATTCAGCATCCCTTTCACACACTCGCCAAGCGCCTCCCGGACGATCTTCGGCGTGATCTCAAGGTGCTTTGGCAGCTGAATGTCGAAGAGGGCATGTTGCGGCGGCCAAGGTGGGAACTCGGATGCCCTCGCCCGCCTGAGCTCCTCGACCGTGACGGTCAGGCCCCGCCTGGCGCGGTCGGAGATGTAGACGGTATCGGCATCCTCATCCACCCCGTAGACAACGATGACGTGCTGTCCGAAATGAGCCTCCTCGGGCACGCCCATGTATGGCAGGTAGGCCATGTCGGCGTAGATGACCGTGGGAAGTCCATGCGCCAGACGATCCATGAGCATGGCATGGCCCCTCCTGGGGCTCGTCGTTCTCTGAGCTTGGATGCTTGCTCCCGTTCTTCTGCCGATGTTATCGATGAAGTAGCGCCCCCCTCCCCGCCCGCCCACGAGCGGCGCGGGCATGGGTTTCATGTGCCAGTAGATGAAGCCGATGCCTCCCGCCAGCCCGAACAACATCTCCTCCGAAACCGGAAGGTTATGGTAGGCAAAGACCTTCTGCACGGCACTGGTTTCACAGTGAAGTCCGCCGAAAAGGTCGAAGTCGCTCACGACGTGGCGTTCGCCCATGTTGTCTCACTTCCAGTGCATCTTCTTTCATCCAAGAGCCTGCTCATGCTGAGTCGTACGGCCCATGCACGGCCCTGACCCGGTAGGTCTCTGCCGAGTCCTCCAGAATGATGACCCAGTACCGGTCCCCGCCAGGCTCCACACGGACGAGGATGTGCCCCTGGTCGCTCTTGAGCTTCTCTATGTTGGGCCCGATGACGATCTTGGTCTCGCGCATCATGTTGGTGGCGAATATGTCCCGCGGGCCCGGGTAGAGTAGCGTGGACAACATGCGCCATAGAACGGTTGGCGCCGGATGGCTGGCCGCCCATACCTGGAGGATGTGGACGCGCGGTCTAAGGGAGGTGATGATGTTCGCGTTCTGGGCAGTCAGGTCGCCGTGGTGGGTAGCTACGCTTACGTCAACTGGCCCAACCACCTGGCCAACGGGAGTCTCCACATCATGGAACGCGGGAGCGACCCCATGTTTCGCAACTCCGATGAGATCGCCGCCGGCGAAGTAGTCGAACTTGCCGTAACTGATCCGAAGCGCGATGCTGCACATGTTCTGTGTCGGAATGCCATCCGGCCCAAGATCCTCAAGGGGCGGGAAAAGGTGCCTGGTGCCTGTGCCGACTCCCGTCCAGATCTCTCCGTTGGCCGCGATGTTCTGGATCTCGAAGTTGGGGTAGCGACGCGGCTTCCGCAACAACACGATCTGATCGTTCACCCCGGGACGGAACCTCTCGACCTGAAGGTGCCCCTTGGCCCGATGGTATTCCAGGAAAGCCCGGTAGTTATGGACCCTCTGGTCATCCAGGGGCTGCGGGTAGTTGTAGTCAGGCCAGCCCGGGTCGATTATCTTCTTGATCGGGATGTGCTCCCCAACCTCGGTGATACCGGTGAGCTTGAAACCCCCTGATTTGGATAGCTTCTGATCGTCCGAGACCTCGCCCAGGTGGTCGGCGTGGAAATGGGTGACGACCACGTAGTCTAAGGCGACCCTTCTCCACCCGGAAAGGACGTGGCGTACGTACCTGAAGATCCATTCGCCCGGAGTTCGCGAACCATCCGGCCTCGGCGGCGTGTGCCGAGGATTCCCTGCTCGGAGGTTGCCCGCATCGATGAGCAATGAGGTCCCGTCTGGCATGACACACAATGCCGCATCTCCCCTGCCCGTGTTGATGTGATGGATGTCCAGAACGCCTGGCGACCAGGGGGTGACCACCTCGCCGACTGCTTGCGCCTTGCCCATAGGACCGCCGGGATCAGCGAATGCATAAAGGTTTTCCGGCATGGTCCGACTCAGCGCCCTATCGGGTTTCGACACCTGCTCAACAACGGGTCACTCCCTTTGGGCCAATTCCCCAGAGCTACGCGTCAGATATAATAGCCAGCTTGTCAGTGCCGGCTGCTGCAGAGAGGTGTATTGGTCCAATGATGGAATGGCTCATCTTCGCACTGCTCTCGGCCATCTGCGCCGCACTTGTGGCGATATTCGGCAAGATCGGCCTTGAGGGGGTGGATTCGGTTACGGCGACCGGCGTGCGGGCCGGGGTAATGTTCGCGGCAACGCTGGCGCTCATGGCTTTCACCGGCAAAATCACCGGGGTTACAGCCCTGGGCAGAAAGCCACTCACCTACATTCTTCTCGGAGGCCTCGCGGGCGCAGCTTCCTGGATCTTCTATTTTCTTGCCCTGAACTATGGCAAAGCCTCGCAGGTTGCACCGATCGACAGGCTCAGCGTGGTCTTCGTCATCATACTCGCAGCGCTTTTCCTGGGCGAGAAGGCTTCATTGCAGATGGCGTTCGGCACAGCCCTGATAGCTGCAGGTGCAGTACTGGTTGCATTGGCATAGCCGCTTGACCCGGTGCGGCCATAGATTGGGAAAGCGAAGACCGTTGTCTTGGCAATCTTGGAATGTTCCGCGATGGCGTCGTGCTTGAAGCTAGCCGATGCCAAGGAGCTTGGTCGTCCGGGCCTCCCGGTAGATTCTGCGTCGTATCATCAATGAGTACAGGACGAGCCCCGACATGACGAAGGTGCCTGAGACCGCACACCACTCGGTCAGATAGACCCAGAGGAGGGCGGCGTCCTTAACCTTCAATGCTGTGGCGAGGGCTTGGTCCAAGAGGTCCGTTGCCTCGGCCATCTCATCGCCGGCAAGCTCGAACTCGTACTCCACATAGTGCACGCTGGCCTGACGCCTGATGTCATCGGCCTTGCCCATCCGCTCCTCAACGGGCCTTGGGTTGGCACCGAACTTGTCGACGAACTCCATCATGGATATGATCAGCCTCTTCCTGACCGAAAAATCCGAGAACGCCGTTCTCATGTGATGAAGCAATCTTGAGTCGGGGACATCCCTCTGGGCCGTGTAGATCATGAGGCCCACGACATAGTCCCCGTAGTAGTTCCACCCGATGAACTGGCCCGCCCCCGCAGGCGTCCAGTCTGCGGACATGGCCACTGACCGTCCCTTGCCGACGTCCCAGTCGACGAGGAACGGGTGCCTGAACCCGTCCCTGGCCCTTACCGCGGATGCCAGTCTTGTGCTCCCCGACCTCTGGGTTACAACGTTCATCTCCCCGAAGCTGTTCTGGGGCGGCCGAAGGGAGTCCCAGGGGATGCTTCTGATGAAGGAGTTGTTCCAGATCTCGATCTGCAGGGCGAATCCAAGGGGGTCGATGTCGTACCCTTGCACCACGGTGTCGACGGGCAGGATGTCCCCGACCCTCGTGGGCCCCCAGTCCACCCCGACCTTCTGGCCCCCGAAGCTCTCAAGCCCTCCAGGCATGAAGAGACCGAGGCCGGACTTCTCCACGCCGTCTGCGATCCACTGGACCTCCTGAACACGGAAGCACTGGACATTCGCGTCGCTGAGGACCACCACGTCGCACTTCTGGACCATGTCCTCGTAGCTCCGGGGCATGTAGATCCTCATCGAACGCATGATGGCGGTGGTGCTTCCCAGCCAGGTGGATGCCTCCACCTTCGTCACGTCTATCAGCGGCTCCGCCATCAGGTACGGGAGCGGGGTGGCCTTCTGGAACGGTTCTCCGATGTAGAGCACCCGGGATACCCCCGTTCCACTCTCTCCACGAACCGGGACGATCATTACTGCTGAGAAAAATAGGACGAGGCTGCACAGCGGCCAAGCCATTCGCTTCTCCACAGTTCGGCCTGGGCCAAAGCGACTCAAATCTGCTTCTCCCTCGAATGATGTCGGGTATGCTCAACGCGACGGGAAGGCAGCGAATCTGTACCCGTGAAATTGTGGTTGGGTGGAACGATTCGATTCTCACCCTGACAAGATATGCAGCAAGCGCTCCCGCATATGGAACACTGTATGTGGGAGGCTCGCCACCCTTGACCAAGGTGGAAGGGGTTAGACGGAACAGGAAAAGTTATCTGGTCATGGTGCCATCTTGAGATGGACATCTGGGGTGGCATAACGGGGAAGCTCTTCCTCGCCAGCTTGGTGGCAATGGTGGTCTTTCCGATCCAAGCCGGAGCACGGACCGATCCGGCGTCCGGGAGGGTGAGGGTCCTCTTCGTCGGCGAGGTCATGTCGGGGAACCAACTCTTCCTGTCCTGGATCTCTGCCGATCCCCAGTTCACTCTGACCGCGGTGCCGTGTGACATCGAGTACCAGACCATGATGGATGCGAAACGTTTCGCTAGGATATACGTCCCCAGGACCCAGGACCGGCTGAACGACTATGATGTTACAATGTTTGAGGACTTCACCTACAAGGTTCTGCCGCTCAACGTCCTGGATATGTTCCAGTCCTCCATTTACGAGGGGATGGGCATAGCCCTCATAGAGTTCGTCAACTGGGGAGGGGACAACGACATCTCCGAGTGGATGAAGCTGAGTTTCTACGACGTCTTTCCGGCGGAACCGGTCATGAACAAGTTCGATGCCGGGCAGGGCCGGACGTTCTATAAGGTCGTGAACAATAATGGTCCACTCCAGCTTCCAGGCGTGGAATCGGCGCCCCTCAATTCCGGCAGCCACGGCGATCTCATAGCCAAGCCAGGCTCGACCACGGAGGCTGTTTGGAGCGGCAGGAAGACTCCCTGCATGGTGACCTCAACCTACGGGAAGGGCCACACCCTCCAGCTGGGGCATGGCTGGGACAACATACCCTACGAGGCACGCCTCTACTACGCCTACCTCCCGGACTTCATCTTCCACCAGATCCTCTGCATCGCCGATCTGCCCTATCCCCAGGACCTGGATCTGGTTCACACGGTGCGCAAGTTGTTCATCGACTATGGGAATAGGAGGACCATAACGCTGGGGTTCCTCGGATTCGTCGAACAGTGGGACATCAATCCCTACAAGATCGAAAGGCGGCTGGCCTCGGTGGAGGCGAGCCGAGCACAGGCGGCCGGCGATTACCTTGCCGGCGACTGCGAGCACGCAAGGGACATCCTAACCGGTCTCCTTGACGAGTTTGGGGCCATCGATCAGGATCTCATTCGGGCAAAGAGCCGAGCCTTCCTGTGGGTCTACCTTGTGGAATGGGCGAGCGTGCTGGGGACGAGCGTGGTGTGTGCCTATGCCCTGTGGTCCCTCATGATTCGCAGGAGGGTCTACCGGGAAGTCAAGTCCACCAGGGCCACGTAGTGAGCCTGCCATCCAAAGGACACCCCAACGGCACTCGCTGACAATCGCCGAGTGGACAGCGTCGAAGACTCCGGGAAGGGCCGACGGTCAGCCGTCAGGACGCCCGGGTTTGTGTGAATCGCGGGTTCTGGTCCTGATCTGGCAAGCCGCTGGCCCCATGCCGTTGCCGCGGGGGGTAGACGTACTTCCATACAGGCAGAGTGGGCATATGGGCATAACTTTTAAATGTGGGCACAACCCACCAATGGGCTGGTGGGAAGTATGGGAGTCGAGGTATCGTTGGATTCGCGCGGAAGGCTCCTCCTTCCGGCGGAGATCAGGAGCGAGCTTGGCGCCCGCAGGTTCATACTCAGCAAGAAGCAGGGAAGGCTCGAGCTGGAGCCGATCCCTGAACCCGAGAAGGTCAGGAGGAAGTACGAGGGGCTGATCAAGAAGGATATTGCCCGGCTAGAAGAGGATCAGGAGAGATTCCTACGAGGGGGCAGGGGCTGACGGCGACTCAAACCATTATGGCAGATGCCGACCTGTTCATCTCATACCTTACGGGAGATGCCCTGGAGCCACAGTTCAACAAGGCCGTGAAGATGGCGGAGTCAGGCGAAGCGGAGCTGCTAGTCTGTTCCGAGGTCTACGATGACGTGGCCACGGCCCTTAGAAGCCAAGGGGTCGGTCTGGAAGAGGTATGCAGGTTCATCTCAGACATGAGGGCAATTCCGCACTCAGCGGTACCGATGAGTGTGGAGATCGCCAGGGAAGCACTCGAGATGTACATGGAGCACGGTGGTCCGAGGAAGCTGCACTACTTCGACTCCTTCCATGTGGCTACGGCGCGCCACAGCAATCTACCCCTTCTCACGAGCGATCAGTACATCATCCAACATGCGCTTGAACTGGGCATGAAAGCGTTGGACGCAAGGACTCTTTGAGGGCGCCCTTCTTGCGTTGACCAGAGGGAGTGATCCCAGCTCTGCGCTAGGTTTGGCTACGTGTCCCACTTGGAACCCCCGGTGCGAGGCTCCGCGGGAGCAATGCGTGAGGAGGCCATGCCGACGAACCTAGGGTAGACAAGGACTGCTATTTCGGGGTACGTAACGATCAGCAGTTTTTTACGGCCAGCCGGATATGAGTTCGTGTTGGACAAAGATCTGAAGAGTCGGGAGGCGAAGGAACGGCTCGAGAGACTGGCCGCAGCACTGGATAGCCTCGAGGTTGAGGGCCCTCTGCAAGCTCAGGTGATACAGGAGCTTCTCGCTGGATCGAGAACCATCGGCGAGGTAACGCAAGCATTGTATGGTGTAGGAAGAGGCGAGCAGGGGTTCCCGTCAACCTACATGCGGGTCCGCAGGGCGATCAAGCGCCTGGAGTCAAAGGGCTACGTTTCGGCCCCTCTCCTTGGGAGGGACAAACCCTACCGGCTGACCAGGCTTGGTTCGCAGGCGATAGCAGGTGTCCTGAGCGAGAGACCCCTGATCGAGAGGGGCACGTTCCGAGGCTTCATACTCGGCACGACATTGATGATAGGCTTGGCAACCATGCTTCCACAGGTCTTCCCGGCATCGGCAAGGGCCCAGCTGTCCGCCCTCTTCTTTGTCTTGCTGGGCATGAGCATCATGGTAAGCATATCCTGGGCATCAGAGGTCTGGTAGGGGTATCGTGATGGATCATGTTGCGCCGTTGGAGGAAGACGGCTCGGAGCTTTCACACTTCTGCGTTCCGGCCCGGCTCAAACGCATCCTATGCCTCTTCCTGTATTTCACGTTTGCCAGCTTCGGTGCCAGGTCTGCCCGGCAGGGCCTCATTGCATCTTTCCCTCGATCGAGCATCTCACTTTGGGTTTCCCTTGCCATAGCCATGCCCGTGTCGATAGTCATTCTCTCCCGACTCGACACGGGAAGTGCGACCTACGAGCCAAGTGGTCAGTCCACACCGCGTCAAGTCGGCAGAGCCGTTCAGGTCAAGGGGGCACCGGCGGGCCTACCGTGTGCCCTCTGCGGTAAGCCGTTGTACAAACCAAAGCGATGCAGGAGGTGCGGAAGACCGTTCTGCAATGTGCACGTATCGCCTGGCAGACACAACTGCAAGGCACCTAGGGAAATGAATAGGTTGTTGGTCGTTCCTCTTCTTGGCGCAGTAGCTCTTGTGGTTGTCCTGTTGCTCGCTCGAGGATCATCCCTTGTCTGGGAGAGGAGGTACGGGGGCAGTAGGTATGACTGTGGCAGATGCATCGTTGGGACCGATGACGGCGGGTTCATGATAGCAGGGTATACACGTTCTTTTGGCGCGGGCGGATTCGACGTCTATCTGCTTAGGATCGACAGCGCAGGCAACAAGCTTTGGGAGAAGACTTACGGGGACGGAGATAACCAGGAAGCTAGCGGCATTGTACCGTCTGGGGACGGAGGGTTCGTCGTGGCAGGGTGGACGCAACCCGCTGATGGCGCGGAGATGGCCCTCTATCTTATCAGAGTCGACGAGGATGGGGATGCGCTCTGGGAGAGACGCTACGAAGGGAATACGTCCTATTGGGCTGGCTGCATCGTCGAAAGCGGGGACGGGGGATTCATGGTGGGGGGGTACACCGGACCGCCCGGTGGATCCGATGTCTATCTCTTGAAGATCGATGGCAATGGAAACAAGGTGTGGGAGAAGACCTACGGCGGCGCCGGCGACGATACCGCACACTGCATCATACAAAGCGGCGACGGAGGATTCGTAGTGGGCGGAATAAGCACGTCCTTTGGGCGGGACGGGTCCAAGGATGCGTACCTTTTGAGAATCGATAGTGAGGGGAACAAGCTCTGGGAGAAGGCCTACGGGGGAGGCGGATGGGACGAGGCCCTTGGCGTCGCGGTAGCCGAAGAAGGGGAGTTCGTGGTCGCAGGCATGACGAAATCCTTCGGCAACGAGTCCAGCCATGTCTACATCTTTAGGGTTAACGACGCGGGGGAAAAGATCTGGGAGAGAGTCTACGGTAGCAGCGGTCCGAAAGAGACGACCTGTATTGTGAAGAGCGATGGGGGATTTGTCTTGGCAGGGGTCGGTGGCCGTATTACCCGTGGCGGTGATGCCTACATTCTCGGGATCGACGGCGCAGGCAAGAAGCTATGGCAGAGGACCCGCGGAGGCCCAAGCTTCGACTGGATCTACAGCATTGTCAGGTGCGATGACGGGGGATTCGCAATAGTCGGTCGCAGGGATAACGATCCCAGGATCGGTCCTGGCGCCCCAAACAATACGTCGGAGAGGGACATGGATGTCTACGTCCTGAAGTATCGGGCTCCGTAAAGGAGCGAGAGGAGCGTGGTGTCCGCAGATCGAAGTCTGGTAGAGGGCAAGACATCCGTGCTGTCGACTTGTCCGGGTTCCCGTCTCCGGCCGTCATTAGTCCATGCTTCTTAGCTTCGGGATGGTCTCTCTCGCTATCTTCTCCAGCATGGGAACCTGTGTGTCGACGAAGGGATAGTACAGGAGGAACTCGGTGATGCCGATCTCCACGTAGCGCTCAATGACCTCTGCGAAGTATTCCTGCGACTCGTATATCTTCATCAAGCCCCCCTGCGCCCTGGCCTCGGGCTCCAACATCAAGGCGGAGCGTCTGAGACTGTGCGGGTCGCGGTTCAGCTCTGAGCAGTATCGATCGAGCAGCTTGCTGCGCCGACGGGTCTCCTCAATCCTTTCGTCAAGGGTGCCCGGTGAGGTGGGATGGTTCCAGGTCTCTGCATAGCGTGCGGCGTACTTGAGCATTGTCTCGCCCGAGGCAAGGATCGTGAAGGGCGGACGAGGCCTCTGGACGGGAGGAGGATTCATCACTGCTTCTTTGACCCGGTAATACCGTCCTTGATAGGAGGTGACCTTGTTGCGCAGAAGCTGATCCACTATCTCCACCGCTTCGCGGAACCGAGCAACGCGCTCGGGGGGCTTCCAGTTATCCATCCCCGTCATCTCATAGGATATGTCATGGGAGAATCCGCAGCCGAGGGCAAGCTCCAGTCGGCCATTGGAGAGGTGGTCTACCGTTTGGGCCTGGCGGGCCAGGAATGCTGGATTGTGAAAGGCGGTGCAAGCGAACATTCCAATCCTAATGCGGGATGTGTGGGAAGCCATTGCAGCAAGTGCGGTCCAGCCTTCGTACCATAGGTCAGTTGGGCTGGCCCAGTTGACGAAATGGTCGCCTCCCCATATGCTATCGAACCCAAGGCCCTCGACGAACTTCCAGCCCTCGATCATCTTTCTGAATGGGACCCTTGGGAACGGCGTTGTTATCCCGAAACGAAGTTCCTGTTTCGAGGCCATCCCTATCCTCCTCGACTCTCTTAGTCGCATAATTCGTGAAGGCGTATATAATGATACCTGAGACCGGGAACGACTCTTCCGATCAACCTAGATGTGTCTCTTGACGGTGGAGGTAGGAACGGCTATGACATCGGGGCTGTGCTGGCGCGACGCATCCTGATCGCGGCCCAGTGGCCTTCTCGCTCGTGCGATTGTTGAGGGGTTGAGTGACACCAGAGGCCGTGTCTGATGGTTTGCTGGGTAAAGCTTATGAGCCGGCGTTCCCTTTGAGACGGAAGAGTTGGCAG
>Ga0172366_10003746_pt1 | contig 11966 bp, 9 predicted proteins | sample LakKivSesite69cm_FD_114533 | JGI IMG/M metagenome (GOLD analysis project Ga0172366, IMG submission 114533) | Sediment microbial communities from Lake Kivu, Rwanda - Sediment site 69cm | ecosystem: Environmental > Aquatic > Freshwater > Lake > Sediment | place: Rwanda: Western Province, Lake Kivu... | reverse complement strand
AGACCATTCCAGTCTACACTCTCATCCTTTAGGAAAGGAGTGGCTATGGGAAGAAAAACGCCGCTTAAATTCTCTTTGTGGTTTTTCATAGAATCTCCTTTAATTCAATTTTTCCTATTTTGTTTTTCTCTTCTTTTCCAACCGCTCATTGACGAAGTCCACCATTCCCCTTGTAGCATTGGAAAACTCTTCGGCTGTCGCCAGAAGAGCCGAGTGGGTATTAAACTCCTCAGGTGTAAGACCATCTTCTCTATAGCCCTTCTCAAAGTAAGGAATTCTAAGAAGTTTATCCAGCACCTCTTTTGGAGGTTCTTCTTCTATCTGGTCCCTAAACTGAATATTGTCACTAATTTTCATCAATCCCTTAATATATTTCGGGGGACAGGTATATACAATATCTCCACCAGCCAACTTCTCTACATGCCAGGAGGCAATCGGTTTCCCATTTATGGGCGGACTGATACGCATGGAGCATATGAGCATCTTGCTGGGGTAGTTTCTTTCCTTAACGAGCTTGTAGGCTTTTTTAAATATGGCCAGTTCAGCCCACCTGACATCTGCGTCTGAAAGCTTAATTCCCTTCTCTTCAGCTTTTTTTGTAAGACCTCCCAAATCTCCATACCTTGCCGCCATATCAGTTATAACAGACCTCCATCTGGTCAGGTCAACCCCATTCTTTTTGGCAATTTCCAGCCCCTCTTTGACCGCATTGGCGCAAACTAAAAACTGCGGAAGGGTAAAGGCGAGAGTATTATTAGTGGGTATACCCATTGAAGTCAAAATTTTGATAATTTTGTATCCCTCCCTTGAACCAGGAATCTTGATCATAACATTAGGGCTTAGGCTAGCCAGTTCCTTCGCCTGCTCGAGCATCTTTTCTTCATTGTGTATCTCCCGGGGATCTACTTGAGCTGAAATATATCCATATTTATAATTCGATTTTTCAAAAACCCCCAAATACATCTTAGCACCTCTTTTGACTATTTCCTTATAAGTCATCCAGAAAAGGCTCTCCTTATCTATTTCCAAATTCTTATCAATAAGCCCATCTACAAATTCTGCCCAGTAAGCCCCGTGAGTTTTGAATACATCCAGACAGAGTGGAGGGTTTGTGGTAACACCTCTAAATAGCGTATCCTCGGGTTTGTCAGGATTGTAGAGTCTCTTAAATTGTCTTTTCATAATTTCCCTGTCTTCCTCTTTTGCCTCTCTCAGCATCTCCTCCACCCAACTTTGGTAGACTAAAGGTGAAGAATCCCACCATATCTCAGCTTTTGGATTTATTTCGGCTAACCTTTCCAACACGTGCTTTTCTCTCATTTGTCCCCCTTTAATCTAAGCTTTATGAAATTTTACCACAAAGATACAACACCTGTCAAGTACAACAGATAAACATAAATCTTTACAAATTTTTATAATTTAGTATAATATTTTTTAAGGAGGACATTGTGCTCCGCATAGAAAATAAATCTCAAAGAATAGCCATACGGATACTTATTGTTTCTCTTCTAGGAACTTTAGTAATTTCCATAATAATTTTGAGACGTTACCTAACAGAACTACCCCCCATTGATACCCTTGACGAGTATAGACCAAACTTGATTACCGAAATCTACGATATCAATGGCGAAGTTATTGATGAACTTTTCGTGGAGAGAAGAGCCCTGGTTCCTCTCTCCAAAATTCCAGTAGACCTCCAGAATGCTGTTATTGCTATTGAGGACCAGAGGTTCTTCAAACACTGGGGAGCAGACTTGCATGCTATTGCCAGAGCTATGCTTGCCAACTTGAAGCATGGTCAGATTGTGGAGGGAGGAAGTACCATAACCCAGCAACTGGCCAAGGCCTTATTTCTCACAAGAGAAAAAACTATCGAAAGAAAGATAAAGGAATTACTTCTCTCAATCCAGTTAGAAAAAAATTATACTAAAGAAGAGATTTTGCAGTTATATTTAAATCAGATTTATTTTGGTCAGGGTGCTTACGGTGTTCAAGAAGCTGCGAGTGTCTATTTTGGAAAAGATGTCCAAGAGTTGAATCTGGCAGAATCGGCCATGCTGGCGGGACTGCCGCGAGCCCCAAATAGCTACTCCCCCTTTGTGGATGTTGCTCGCGCTTACAGACGGAGAGCTACTGCGCTCCGGAGAATGGTGGAGTGTGGATTCATTACCCCCGAGGAAGAAAATGCCGCCAATAATTATTCACTTCCAATTGAAAAACATCAACTAAGGAAGTCCCAAGGTTCTTATTTTGTGGATTACTTAAGACAAATATTGGAGCCAAAATATGGAAGTAATGCTCTATTTAAAGGCGGATTAAAAATTTACACAACTTTAGACTTGAAAATGCAAAAGATTGCAGAAAAAGTTCTGACAGAGAAACTGGATGAGTTCGACGAGACAAAAAAGAGAGAAAGCGAAAAGCCAAAAGTGAGTGAACTGGAGGAGACGGAAAAGGTCACGGAGAGAAAAGTCCAGGGTGCTATTTTATCTCTCGATCCTGCGACAGGGCAAATTAGAGTAATGGTGGGAGGTCGAGACTTTGAGGAGAGTCAATTTAATAGAGTAGTTCAGGCAAAAAGACAACCGGGGAGTGCATTTAAACCCTTTATTTATACTGCTGTTATCGATAATGGCTATACAGTAGTAGGTCCCATAGAAGATTCTCCAGTTGCCTATTACAATGATGGAATAAACTGGAAACTTCTTTCCAACACTACAGACCTCTCTGATATAGACCCCGAAATTGTCAAAAATATAGACCCTGAAAAACTCTGGATTCCCAAGAACTACGAAGATACTTTTCGTGGAGGTATTTTAATTCGCGATGCTTTGGCCTACTCCATAAATATTTGTGCAGTAAAGTTACTGGACAGAATTAGACCAACTACTGCAGCCAGTTATGCTGAAAAAATGGGCATTCGGAGTCCCCTGGAGAAGACACTATCTCTTGCCTTGGGTTCATCGGTAGTCACACCACTGGAAATAACCTCAGCTTTCGGAGTGCTGGCGAACCAAGGCATCAAAACCAAGCCTTACGCTATTATTCGAGTTGAAGATGTTAGCGGAAATATCCTGGAAGAGAACTTCCCAGAGGAGGAGGTAGTCCTATCGGCACAAACTGCCTACATTATGACGCACCTCTTGAAAGAAGTTGCCGAGAGAGGAACCGGCTGGTATACCAAATATATAGGTCGTCCAAGAGCCGGAAAGACTGGCACAACCAATGAATTTACTGATGCTTGGTTTATCGGGTTTGTCCCCAACCTGGTGACCAGCGTATGGGTGGGTTATGACGACAATCAAACCCTGGGAGAGAGAAAAAGCGGAGCAGTTGCAGCCTGTCCCATCTGGACAGAATTTATGAAAGAAGCTCTCCAGGATACTCCTGTATTAGACTTTCCTGTTCCTCCCAATATCGTCTTTGTGAAAATAGACCCTAAAACAGGGCTTTTAGCCTTAGAAGACTGTCCGGATGCTGTGTTATTACCATTTGTAAAGGGAACGGAACCGACCGATTATTTCTTAAGTGAAGAAATGCCTGAAAAGAAAACGGAACCAGCCATTTCCACTCCCTGGGAAAAAGAGCCTTCCTGGGATTAAAAAACCCGATTTATACCTGTAATTTGGAATTTTATTTTTGATATTTGATTTTTAATGTAGGGGTTCAATTTATCCAACCTGGTTAAGAAAGGAGAACTGTATGGCTAAAAGTGGTAAAGATGCTGAGAAAGAAGCAGTATTACATGTAGCTAATTTGATGTGCGTGGCAGCCAGGACAGCACCCAAAGCCAGGGGAATAGACAATATTGTCAGTACTGTTCTGAACGATAAAGAAAAGGAGTCTCTTGCCCACAAAATGGAAGAATTTGGTAAAAAGACTGAAAGACCCCATGTGTTCACTCGGGATGCAAATAGCGTTCGTCAAGCACAAGCCCTGGTTATAATTGGCACGAAAATTGGCCCGGTGGGTCTGAATTGCGGTTTTTGTGGATTTGACAACTGCCAGAAATGCGAAGAATCTGATGCCCGCTGCGCCCACAACAGCGGGGATTTGGGAATTGCTATAGGCTCCGCTGTTTCTGTTGCCAGTAATCACAGAGTAGACAATCGCGTTATGTATTCGATAGGCTGGACCTCTGTTAAGGAAAAAATACTGGGAGAAGAAGTCAAAATGGTCTTAGGTATTCCTCTCTCCGCCAGTGGAAAGAACATCTTTTTCGACCGAAAGTAATAAGACATATTCTAGCGAGCCCAAATTAATAAGGTGATGAAATAAATGAAGGAATTGTTTACCATGTGGAAATATACCAGAATGGTAATTTTGACTGCAGTGAGTGCTGCAGTTTATGCTGCCGTACTTATTCCATTTAAGCCGATACCGATAATTCCCGGATTTACAGAAATCAGGCCAGCCAACGTGCTTCCCATTATCTCCTCTCTTATGTTCGGTCCTGCGGCTGCCTGGGGAAGTGCCTTTGGAAACCTAATCGGAGACTTCTTTGGTACTCTCGGTCCGGGAAGCGTCTTCGGGTTTGTGGGAAATTTCCTCTATGGGTTCATACCTTATAAGGTTTGGGGAATTCTCTCAAAGGAAGACCCGACTATCAAAGGTAGTAAGCAACTCTTAAAATATCTATTCCTCGTATTTCTGGCAAGTAGTGTTTGCGGAGTGGTTATTGGCTGGGGAGTAGACCTTCTGGGTCTGGTCCCTTTTTCTGCCCTGGCCAACATCATTATCATAAATAATTTTCTGGTTGCTTCTATTCTGGGCCCTTTCCTTTTAATTATCCTCTATCCCAGAGTAAAAGGGTGGGGACTTCTCTACTCTGATATACTTGAGGAAAGAGAACTTCGCAGGAAGAATTTGAGAGGGCTGGGACTTATCCTTATCTCGATAGGTGGTCTGGGAGGAATAATTCTGGGAAACTTAATCTCATTGGGAGTTTACCACTCGGGATTCCTGGGAGCAGGGTTTGTAAAAGGAACTACTGGTTCTCTTGGAATCGCCCTGGGAATGGTACCAGTGATATTTCTGATTTTCATCGCCTGTGTGTTGCTATAGGTAGCCCTCGGATGGGTAGTGGCGATATTCCTCGGAACAAAAAAATTTGAGGGAGTAATATGAAAGCTATTGAGGTCGATACTTTAAGCTTTACTTATAAAGGCGGACCCAAGAAGGCTTTAGACGGAATAAAATTCGAACAGGAGCAAGGAGAAATGGTAGTCCTTATGGGACATACCGGAGCTGGCAAGTCGACTTTCTCTCGCTGTCTAAATCGTTTAATTCCTCACTTTCATAAGGGCAATTACAGTGGGGAAATCAGAATTCTGGGAAACTCAATTAGGGATAAAAGAGTTTATGACCTGGTAGGTCAGATAGGATTAGTATTTCAAGACTTTGAGTCGCAACTCTTCTCCACTAATGTAGAGTTAGAAGTAGCATTTGGTCCAGAAAATCTTTGTCTCTCTCGGGAGGAAATCAAGAGAAGAGTTGATGAGTCATTGCAATTAGTGAGGCTAAAAGGTTTTGAAAGAAGAGAACCGGCAAGCCTTTCTGGAGGTGAAAAACAGCGACTGGCTATTGCTTCCATCCTTGCCATCAAGCCAAAAATAGTGGTAATGGATGAGCCCACAACAGACCTCGACCCCCAGGGTAAACTTGAAATCTTTTCAGTGGCGAAAATACTTAAGTCAGAGGGCTACACCATACTCTTTATCGAGCACGAAACCGAAGCGATTCTGGAAGCAGACAAGATTGTAATCGTGGATAGAGGTAAAGTAGTTACAGAAGGGAAACCTTACCAGATTCTGAAGGATGTAGAACTCCTGGAGAATCACGGGATTCGTCCTCCCCAGATAGCCAAACTCCTCAAGGAAATAAATGAGCCAACGATTTCTTTCAATCTGGATGAAGCCCTCAAAGTTTTCCAAAAAAGAGATTGGAAAATCTCAGACGAAAAATACACAGCTCTCTTGAAAAAAGAGGAAGAGCAACACATAGGTTATGGAAAGAAGATTATCGAAGTAAAAGACCTGGAATATTTCTATCCCGAAAATATCAAGGCTCTGGATGGCATAAGCCTGGATATTCAGGAAGGAGAATTTTTAGCCATTATTGGACAGAATGGCTCGGGAAAGACGACATTGGTAAAACATTTCAATGGACTTCTTAAGCCCTCAAAAGGAAAGGTCAGAGTAGCTGGTGAAGACACCAAAAGAAAACAGGTGTCGGAACTTGGGAAAATAGTAGGTTATGTGTTTCAGAATCCCGACCATCAGATATTTGCCAATACAGTGGAAGAGGAAGTTGCCTTTGGGCCCGGGAATTTAGGAATTTCTAAAGAGAATATCTCGCGGTTCGTAGAAGAGGCACTGAAAGAGGTTGGATTAGAAGGATATGAAGGATGCGACCCTTTCTCTTTAACTAAGGGAGAAAGACAGAGAGTTGCTATTGCCTCAATCCTTTCCGCAAGACCACAGGTCCTCATCCTGGATGAACCAACCACAGGTTTAGATTATAGACAACAGAAATCGGTTATGGAACTTCTGAAGAGCCTCAATGGGAAAGGACATACCATAATCATCATTACCCACTCACTCTGGGTAGTTGCAGAATATGCAAAGAGAGTCTTAGTTCTCCATCAGGGCAAAATTATACTGGATGGCTCTCCCAGGAGAGTCTTTTCTCAGGAAGAGAAGCTCGCTGATAGTTTCTTGAGATTACCAGAAATTATAAGGTTAAGCAACAGGATGGAGAGAACCCTCCTTTCTGTTGATGAATTCAAATATTGTCTGGAAAGATAAATATGTTTATCTATCTGGATAAAGACTCTTTCTTGCATCATCTACACCCGGTCACAAAGATAGTAGGATTAATTCTCCTTTTCATCTGGGCGATGGTGTTTAACCATCCATTATACCTTTCCATTATCTTCGTAATTGTTTTCTTCCTTTCTCTTCTGGCTAAGTCTCTCGCCAACCTTAAGAAATTCTGGATACTGTTAATCATTTTAGCTTTCTTCAGTACACTCTTATGGTCCTTTTTTCTAAGAGGCCCATCGCGACTATTTAAATTAGGCTTTATTCAAATATCGAAAGAATCTTTCCTTTATGGACTGGCAATGGGAATTAGAATAGACACAATGATAATCTCCGGAATTATCTTCCTTTCATCCACCAGAACTGAAGATTTTACCCAAGGACTCAGTTCTCTGGGCCTGCCTTTCCCGGTCAGCTTTGCCCTTTCTCTCTCCTTCCGCCTGGTTCCCACTTTCGCCGTTACATCTTCAACCATCATTCAAGCTCAAAAGTCGAGGGGCTTAGATTTGGAAAGCGGGCGACTCCTGAAAAGAATTAGAAAGCATATCCCTCTTTTCGTTCCCATCCTCATACATGCCATCAGAAATACCGACCTCTTAGCTATGGCGTTAGAATCTAAGGGTTTCGGATTTAAAAAGAAGAGAACTTACTACCTTCAGTTCAGGTCTACTTGGAAGGATTGGCTTTCCATAGCAATATTGGCAGGCTTAATCGGTTTCTCTTTCTACATCAGACTCAATGGATATGGTATGATCTTCCACAGAATATAAAATCTCTAAAAACTACCGTTTTTCTTCAACCCGCTCGCAACTATTTTTCTCCCTCGAGTCGCATCCTCTTTTCCCTATATGCGGCTGCCAGAATCTGTTCTCCCTGTTCCAGAAAACAGAGCTCCATATACCTCAGATAATCAGGGTCGCCAAGAGAACCTTTCTCACATAGATATTTTTCCTCTAATTGTTGCTTTTCGATTCTGAGTTGAAGTCCCAGAAATCCACTTTTTGACTTTAAAGCTGCATTTATCCTGATTAGTAGATATTCTGGACAGGCTTTGGGAACTACTGCAAACAATCCTCGTGAGAAAGCATCTTTTATAAGCTCGTTCTTTCCTCTGGTATGAGCTGCTGTGTAGACTACTACAGGAACTTCCTTTGCCAGGCACCAGTCTCTAAGTTGTTTGAACAGTTCTCCCCCTGTGATTCCAGGCATATCGAGGTCCAGGATAATCACATCCACCGGACTCAGTTTTCCCACACTCATTTTTCCCAAAATCATAAGAGCCTTTGCGGGGTCATCAATGCTGGAGACTTCATATCCATTCTTCTCCAAAAGAAACTGAGTCGATTGAATGGTTTCCTTCTCATCATCAATTATGAGGATGTGTGGTGCCATCAATTACCTCCCTCATACAGAATTTTCAACTCCAATTCTCTTTTTAAAAACAGGTAGTAAAACAGCAAATGTCGTGCCCCTACCAACTTCACTTTCCACTTTAATTTCTCCTGCGTGTAGAGCAACTATTTCTCTAACAATAGTCAATCCTAAACCCGAACCTTCTACTATTTGATCTCTGCCTTTTGTTTTAAAAAAAGGATTAAATATTTTAGGTAAATCCTTTCTTGGGATTCCCTGTCCTGTGTCACTCACTTTTATCTTAATGTCCTGCTTTTCAGAAGATATACTAATTTCTACACCTCCCTTATCAGTAAACTTTATTCCATTCTGTATCAGGTTTCTAATCAAGCGCTCTATGCTCTGCTCATGACCATAGGCCAATGGCGTTTGAGATTTCCCGTTAAACCTGAGGTATATTTCTTTCTTCTTTGCCTCAGCCCTGAAGTCTTCCACTATTCTCTTTACCATCTCTATTATGTCGAAATGCCTGAAGACAAATTTCTTCCTTATATGCTCGTATGCCATCTGGCTCAATTGATACATATCACTTAATCCCTGGGCAACAAAGTCAACATTTTTCCTGATAATTTTTAGATATTTCTGTTTCTCCTCTTCACTCAATTTACCTTGAAGCATGAGATATAGATAAGTCTGCACAGGGTCGAGAGGAGTGCGTAAGTCATGGCTATATCTATAAACTAATAAAGATTGCTCGTAATTGAAAAAGGAATAACGAAACATTACTTCGGCATCTCTGGCTATTTGTGAGAGTATTTCAAGGTCCTGTCTGTTATACATTTCTCCTGAAAGTTTATCGCCAAGATTCAATATACCTTTTAGCTCATCGTCTATATAGAGTGGAACGCTGATAGCTGCTTTTACCTTATCCATTTCCTTAACCACAGGTTCGTGTTTGGAAAATGATTGTTGTATTTTTAACACTTCTTTAATCACAATAGTCTTTTCTTTCTTAAGGAGTGAAACTAAAGGGCCTTCTTCTCTAAAGAGAATCTCTTCTACTCCTTGTCCTTCTTTGAAACCCGTATATGTTTTAACAAAATAAGATTTATTTTCTTCATCATAAATCATAAAATTACAATACTTCGTGCCTATAGTATTGGCAATATCTTTCACCAGGCTCTCTGACAGTCTATCCAGACTAAAAATGGAAAACCATTTGTCACTAATCCTGCGAAGCTTCTGCTGATATTCATATCTACTTCCCAGGATAATTGGCCGAAAGAGTCTTCTCAAAGGTCCGTAAAGAAGAGGTGAAGCAACCGCCGTGAGAATAATCATAATTATCATAGTTGGAAGTGAGAAGAATATTGTACTTATAGTTATAAAAATAACAGCAGGAACTAACGAAGCAACTAAACGGACAGTAGTGTCTCTTATTGCAAAAGTAATGTCCATAAGGTGTAAAGTAACAATGGCATAAGCGATTACAGAGAATGAACCTAGAATAAAAAATACACCAATGGGATAAAAACCAATCCCGTAATTAATGGGGTATTCAATAGATGCAACACAGTAGAGACAAGCTGCTAAGAAAACAAATTTATTTTGGTTTCGAATAATGGCTGAATGGATAGGGTCTGCAGTTGACTTTTTTAGAAAGACCATTGTACGCACAATTACTACGGCCACAAATATCAAATAGATCGGATGAAGCAAGCGAGCTCGGGCATAATGTCCCCAGTCAAAATGATGGTACCCAGCAACAAAGAAATCAGTGGACCAAAGGAGAATCAGCCAGAAGAAACCAACAAAATAAAAACGTCGGACCCATACCATTTCTCTTTTGAGATCAAGAAATTGAGCTGCAAAATGGTAATAAGTAAAGGGAAGAAAGAGAATTAGTGAATAGGCGATTTTCGCACAAACATCCAATTGCGTAGCTGCTCTAAGAAAATAAGTGGCAAACCAGCAGGCTTGCCACCAGAATGTCTCAAAACAAAGCAAAGCGAAAGCTCGGTTGATAGGTGATCTAAGATTCTTCAAAAAGACAAATACGCCCAATACCAAAGCTATAATTGCACACACAAGAGGTGAAATAGCATATACACTCATACTTACTCCAAACTAATATCGCATAATCAAACCGCCGCCAGTAAACCCTGCACCATAAACTAAAATGTAGATAAGACCACCTTTTTTAATTCGACCTGCACATATAGCTTCGTCAAGTAAAATGGGCATTTCAGCAGCAACGAGATTGCCGTAACGATCGAAATTAGTAAATGTTTTTATTTTGGGAATTCCTAAGAGTTTAAGAGAATACTCAAAGAGTGGCTTGCTGGGATAATGAAGTAAGAAAATATCAATATCTTTTATGCTAACCTCTGCTTTACTCAGAAGACGTTTAGTAAAAGGGACGAGACTAAAATTCATTTCATTAAAAAATATTTTCTGATCATCCGACATATAAAATGAAGCATTATATTCTGGAGGAATATCTTCGGGAATTTTTGACCATGGATAGGGAACGAATATCTTGGAATAGTATTGTCCTTGGGTCCAAAGACCTATTGCTAAAAATCGGTCTAGATGATGTGACTCAAGAAGAATCCCTCCAGCTCCGTCACCAAATATTGCTCGATGCATTAGATTATGATAGAGAAGTCGAGAACCTACAAGAGAACTTGCTAATGCGAGTATCCGTTTCTTTCCAGTTGCAAGGTAATTTAAGGCAATATCAATACCAGCAATCCATCCTGTGCACGACATGGAAACCCCATACGCAGGACAAGAAGCACCAATCTTATCCTGAACTGCAGTGGCAGTATCTGGTGCAGCAGCATCTCCTGGGTCGGCACTACAAATAACATAATCAAGCTCTTGTGGTGAACACCCAGCTTTCTTTAAAATCTTCTCAGCCACTTTCGCCATCATATCTGCTCCGGTTTCATCTGGTGCTGCAGCTCGCCTTTCTCTTACTCCAAGACCACGCTCTATAGCTATTGGTGTTGCCTTGAGGCCAGCATCAATAATATCTTGATTTGTTATTACCTTTTCTGGAAGATAACTTGCTGTGATAATGCTCGTAGCCTTAACTTTAGGATATGCTTTTTTATGTAAAATTTCTCTTTTCATAGAACCCTCCCTGATACCGAAGTCAACACTTCAAGGAAGTAAAAAAAGGAACAACTGTAGGCTATCAGTATCTACTCTCTGCATCAATCAAGACCCTTATGCAGAAGAGATTATAGCCTTTTTTTCCTAACTCATAAAAATCAAGAGCCTTGTTGGAAATATTTATGCTAAACTCACACAAATTCTTTTTACCTCTCATAAGTCCTTTTCCACAAATAAAAAAGGGGCGCACATCAACCGCCGGTAACGTATCACGAAACCCGGAAGCGACTGCCACCCCTTGCCCTTTCGGGCAGAGTGACAGCCTACTCCGCAGTGATACGTTAGAGGACTATCCTCTTTGCGGAAAGGCCTTATTCAGTTTTCAATTAACGTTTACACTTTTTATCCAAACTCCAAATTCCCCATCCCTCAATTCTTCTTAATACTGCCACAAAAACCCAAATTTGTCAAGCGGATTGTTGGAAAGACTTTTTAAAAGGGATAATAGAAATAAAAAAGATTCACCTTTCTGATGAAAAGTGAACCTAACATATTAATATAGCAAAAGTAGCAATTTGTCAACCACAGTTAAAAATCAAAGTTCCTGTGCTCCTTGTCCTTTAATCCCTAAAAAAATCGTTACTATCAGGTCGATTTTAAAAAAGCCAATTT
>Ga0172366_10003745_pt1 | contig 11968 bp, 18 predicted proteins | sample LakKivSesite69cm_FD_114533 | JGI IMG/M metagenome (GOLD analysis project Ga0172366, IMG submission 114533) | Sediment microbial communities from Lake Kivu, Rwanda - Sediment site 69cm | ecosystem: Environmental > Aquatic > Freshwater > Lake > Sediment | place: Rwanda: Western Province, Lake... | reverse complement strand
GAAGCTGGCTTATGCTACGCTTATGATTGGCAAAGAAGCCATTGTTTACGGCGATAAGTCACGTTCATCAGATTACTTTCTCGAAAAACTTCTTTCCTATCTTTTTCAGGTGCGGAGCAGAACAGGAGAGGAACTGGTCAAAGCAAGATTGAAGAAAACGAGAGAGTCAAGAACACGAAAAACAGGTTTCCATAAACAAACCATGCTAGATTTATAGGCCTCTTCCTTAAAATACCGCTTGACCAATGCAATGCTCCCTGTGATGAACATGGTTGTCGTTGAATACTGAACTGACCGTGGTTCATCAGCCCGGTTATCGTAGGACTCAAAATAGGAAACTGTGCAGTCTCATCACATTAGCTTGGCACTGAACTATCTTCTCTTTTGTACAACATCTAGCTAAAGCTGTGCTTAAGTTAAGCCACTCCTATATTTTACTATTAAGATTAGAGGTGCTGTGGCAATTCACAAGCTAGCCCTCCTCTTCAGAACAGCTACTGCTCGTGGTAACACCTCCCCTCCCGCCTCTCTGAACCGCAGGTGACACTCACCGTCAAGAGGTGTCTCTTCCCGGTTAATAATTACGAGCCTGGAGCCAGATCCAAGAGCGATTCTGGGCATATCAGCGGCAGGATAGACCACTAGACTGGAGCCGACCACAATAAAAAGGTCACATTGTCGGGAGTGCCACTCAGCCTCCTCAAGTTCCTTTTCAGGCAGGGGGTCACCAAAATTTACAACGCTGGAGGCGAGCCTTCCCCCACAGATAGGACAGGTAACAAGATCAGGAAAATGATCACACTTAAATCCACAACTTCGGCATCGCAATTTGGTTATGTTACCGTGGAGTTCGGCGAGCAAATCAGGACGTACCCCTGATTTAAGGTGAAGATTGTCCACATTCTGCGAGATGAGAAAGCCGAGCTTGCCCATGTTTTGAAGCTCAACAATCGCCATATGAGCTTGATTCGGTCTGGCTGATGACCAGTCAAATCTAAGAGGCGGGAGTCCTTTTGCTTGCCTTGTCCAGAGACCATCCGGCCCTCTGAAATCAGGTAGCCCTGACTCGGTGCTGATTCCAGCGCCAGTGAAGATGACAAGATGTCTAGCTTCAAGCATCCACTGCGCCAGTGTCTCAATCCTTTTCTGTAGGTCAGGCGCCTGCATTATGCCCTCCGAAAGATACTTCTGCCATCCATGATTTTAGCACGCTGAATATTTTCTGGACAGGATGTAGAGGTACGATGTATATTCAACGGGGGGCGAAATGGGCGATAGCAAGCTGGGTAGAAAGAAATTTCTCGGCTCACTCGTGGGGGCGGCTCTGGGCGATGCCATTGGTGCCTCAAGAGAGGGGCACCGAATAGCTGCCGAGCGGGAAATCAGGAATATGGTCAGGATAAGTCATACCCTGAGATATACTGATGATACTCATATGACCATCGGCGTAGCTGAGTCCCTAGTGGAAAACCGTGGTTTTAACGGAGCCCATATGGCACAGCGTTTTGCCGATAATTATTTCCAAGAGCCCTGGCGTGGTTATGGCCCCGGGCCACCACGGGTATTCCGATTTCTAAGAAGCGGCGAGGCATGGGACAAAGCGGCAGGTTATGTCTACCCGGGCGGCTCATTCGGTAACGGGGCAGCCATGAGAGCGGCACCGATTGGTCTATTCTTCTGGAACAAGCCTGCCGAGTTAAAGAAGGTGGCTTATCAGGCAAGTCTCATTACCCACTCTCATCCGCTTGGCATGGAGGGAGCCGCCCTGCAGGCTATGGCAGTGGCCCTGGCTGTAGCCGAAAATTCTGATGAAAGCCTTGATCCTCAATCCTTCATATCTCGCCTGTTGGACTTTACTACTGAAGATATTTACCGTGCCAAAATAGCAAAACTTAGGCTTCTTCTAGAGCGGCCTGACGACAGGCAGACAGTTGTCCAGGAACTGGGACATGGCATTGAAGCTTTCAATTCCGTCCCCACGGCAATATTTGCCTTCCTGGCCCATACCCAAGACTTCGTCTCAGCCGTGATTTATGCGGTCAATTTGGGAGGGGATACAGACACTATAGCCTCGATGGCCGGGGCCATTTCCGGTGCTTACCTTGGAATTGAAGCTATCCTGACGGAGTGGCAGGAACAACTGGAAAACCGGGACTACATACTTAATCTTGCTGATAGGTTGTGGCAAGTTGCCTCAGGTCGGTAATGATATGAGGTAAGGAATAAGTGACACTTCTTATCATGAACCGCATTGTCATTGAACGATCAGATACGTTGTTTGGTGAGAAAAGTATATAATTGCACCATATGAATTTCGGCTGCACAATCTTTCATTGACAATCGTACAAGATGGTGTGGTCCTCCACCAGATGCATGGTACGCTTGAAGCGTAGCAGATGAATCTTTGCAAGGGGGGTTGAAATGCATAGAAAGATCGGTGTTCTGACTGGAGGTGGAGATTGCCCAGGACTCAACGCTGGAATCAGAGCAGTTACAAAATCAGCCATCCAGAAGGGGTACGATGTAATAGGGATTCGTAATGGCTGGAAGGGACTTTTAGATAACGAGACAGTGATATTAGATAGAGTCAATACTTCGGGAATAATTGACAGAGGTGGAACAATCCTAGGCACATCGAGGGTCAGCCCGTTGCGAATCGAGAATGGACCAAAGCAAGTCTTTGACGGACTTAAAAGATTAGGTTTAGAAGCGTTGGTGGTTCTAGGGGGAGAAGGTACTTTAAGCGTAACTAGCAAACTTTTACGAATGGGGCTTCCGGTGATAGGAATACCCAAAACCATCGACAATGACGTGATGGGAACTAACTTCACTATCGGATTTCAGACTGCTGTCCAGATTGCTACTGATGCTCTGGATAGACTTCGTTCGACCGCTGAAAGCCAGCATCGGGTAATGCTTCTCGAAGTAATGGGACACCATACGGGCTGGATTGCCACCTATGCTGGTATGGCTAATGGAGCGGACGCAATTCTGATCCCTGAGATCCCTGTAGATAAAGCAAAGTTAGAAGAACTCTGCTCTATGCTCATGGCAAGAAATCAAAGGGGTGCCAATTTCAGTATTGTCGTTGTAGCAGAAGGGACGATATTGGAAGGCAAGACTGTGACAGTACCTGGCTCGGATACGTCAACTAGTAGAAAGCCGGCCAGATTGGGAGGGGTAGCGAACGTTCTAGGCAGTCTTATCCAGAGTAAGACAGGTCTTGAGACTAGGGTTTCCTCCCTGGGTTATATCCAGCGCGGTGGAATCCCGGTGGCCTATGATCGAAGTCTGGCCACAGCTTTCGGAGTGAAAGCGACTGAGGCGATTGAGAGCAAGACGTGTGGTGTAATGACTGCTCTCAAAGGTAACCGAATTACTACTGTTCAATTAGAAGAAGTGGAAGACAAAGTAAAAACAGTGAATCTGAACATCTACAGAGTCGCGGAAGTTTTCTTTGGTTAACGGCTGGACTACGGGAACCCCTATTACACTATTCCGCTTGTTGTGTCGAGTGCGGCGGGCTTGACAAAGGTAGCGCTAAGAAGTATTCTGAGGTATGAAAGTGAGTCTCACTCGCAAAACAATACCGATCCAAGAGCATAACCTGACGACCCAGCGTCGCCTCCTTCTAGAGGTGCTCCAGGAAGCCCAGGGGCCGATAGATGCTAAGGAGTTGTACCGGCGAGTCAGTGCCAAGGACCAATTTATCAGCTGGGCGACGGTATACCGCAGCCTTAACCTCTTCAAGCAGCTAGGCTTGATTGATGAAAGAAGGCTGACTAAGGCACGCTGCTCCTACGAGATAAAGCAATCACTGGAGCACATGCATTTAGTTTGCCAGTGCTGCGGAAAAATTATCGAGTTTGAAAACTCTCTGGTTCGTAAGCTGGTGGAAGTAGTTAGGCGCGAGCACCATTTCAACGTGACAAAGGTCGATTTATACCTCGAAGGTTACTGTGCAAAATGTGACGGCGAGAAGGAAGTGCATTGAGTTTTACAGCCTATGAAAAAAACGAGAATGACCAAGATTATGAGTAGGAATTTGCTGAGGGCGTGCTCCAAGGGAATCGAGATAATAAACGGGCATGGGGGGTGCCACCTATTACACGCTCTGGGCTAATCGCAAAAAGGAGGATTGAAGACATGGCAAAGGTAAATAGCTTACTCATTGTAGTAAATAGTGGAGCGGACAAGCCTTATAACCACTACGCTGCTTATGTGGTTGCCTTCATGGGCAAGCAAATAGCAAAGATTAAGAATGTCACCGTATATTATGGCCCATACGGCGTCGGGATGACCAGGAAGGGAGAACTGGCCAAGCTCGCTATCCAGAACTCAGTAAAAGAGCTAGTGGCCAGCCAGATTAAGGGGCTTTCGGCCTCAGACCTGCCCGACAACCTCGAGCAGCTAGCCCGCTTCGAGAAGGACAAGTTTGGCATAAATATCGTATCTTGTGGAACCTTTCATGTTATTGACGGAGCTGGCAAGACTCTTGATGATACATCAAACATTGAAGAGTTCATTACACCGGTTAAGCTGCCCCAGGCAGCAGAAGCCATACTCAGTGCCGATAAGATACACTATCTCTAGAAGCGCGGGGGTGGCACCCCCAGACAGTTTCTCAGTTGCGATTTGGGGTCACAATAGTCCATGATAGCGAGATAAGGTAGTAACCATGATAGAGATTGAGAAGAAGAATCAAAATGAATTCGTAGTATTAGTGCGAGAAAAAGAAACCCAGTCGCAGCACCTGGTCACTTTGGATGATGCCTATTATCATCTCTTGACCCAGGGCAAAATCCCGAAAGAAGATTTAGTCAGGAAGTCATTCCAGTTTCTGCTGGAGAGAGAGTCGAAGGAATCTATTCTTCGCAGCTTTAACCTGCAGGTGATTAAACAATATTTTCCGGAATATGAGGACGAGATGAGTTCCTCAATAGCTGAAGGGTGATGGGCGAGCAAAGATTGAGGTCTCATACGTTTTGTATTTGAGTGAGCGTGGGGGGACGAGCAAATTAGAAGGTGAGGGGGCAATGGTTACAAACATTTCACTACAGGATGTGCAAGAGGCAATAGGGAAGGTCACTCACCCCGCTATCAGCCGTACGCTCTTAGAGTTGGGCATGATTAAAAATATAAGCCTGCAGGGCAGTCAGGCAAGGCTCACGTTGGTTTTGCCCATCTTGAATATCCCTCCACCTATTAAGGACTATCTCGTAAATAGCCTTAGGGAAGCGGTAGCGGCGCTAGGTGTACAGCTTGAGGTTGAGATAGCCGAAATGAATGAGGAGGAGCGCCAGACCTTTCTAGCTATGGAGCAGGAGAGTTGGAGAGGCCTCTGACAATGGAACAGCAGGCTAGAGGTCTAACAGAAAGGAGGGGTATGAGCTATGCCGATTTATGAGTACCAGTGTGTCAAGTGCGGAGAGAAGTTTGAAGTACGTCAGTCCATAGGAGAGGATGGGTCCAAGCTAAATTGTCCTAAATGTAATGCAGAGAATCCCGAACGGCTTTTCTCCTCATTTTTCAGCCCCAGCTCAAGCTCATCCGAGCCTTCGGACATAAGCTGTCCTACCTGCAGTACAGGTACTTGTGGGCTACCGCCTATGTAATGGTTCTCTAGTCACTCAGAATCCGGAGATTCTCAAAAGCTATATAGCTGCTGTGACGTTATAGTAAAGTTGACCGGGGCACAGTCATGAAGTTTCGCAAGCGTTTCTACACTAGCACCAGAGAGTTCGCCAGCGATATCCTATACCTTACCCGCAACATTCGGCGGCTCGGTAGCGGGAACCTCAACGGAGCTATCTCACCAGCATTCAGAGAAAGGTTGATGTTGGCAGTTACCGCAATCTATGGCTGCCGCTACTGTTCATATTTCCACGCTAAGCGGGGCTTGAAAAGTGGAGTTGACGGTGAGGAGGCTGTGGCACTGCTGGCTGGCAGCTTGGAGATGTGTCCCCCAGAGGAAGCAGTAGCACTCCTTTATGCACAGCACTGGGCTGAGTCCAACGCCAATCCCGATACGGAAGCTATAGAGAGGCTTGAGAAGGCATATGGAGTAGAGGGGGCGAAAACCATAAATCTGGTACTGCGAATGGTGCGAGTTGGCAACTTAACGGGTAATCTTTGGGATTACTTTCTGTACAAGTTATCCCGTGGGAAGTGGGGTAACTGAGATAGCCAGTGGAGGTCATATAACTAGGTACGAGGATGCAGGATAAAGAGCGAGAGGTTGTCTGCATTACCGGCAGTACCGGGTTTGTCGGCAGACATATAGCTCACGAGTTATGCTCAAGGGGCCTAAAGGTCAGATGTCTGGTGAGGCCTACCTCAGACTTGACACCGTTGGCCGGGCTGGACATTGAAACTTGCCCGGGAGATGTCACCGACATGATGTCACTGGAGAAGGCGTTAGAGAACGTTGGGACTGTAGTGCATCTAGTAGCCATAATCAGGGAGACGGAAGAGGCCACCTTCGAGATGATAAACCTGGGTGGTACAAAGAACTTGCTGCATGCAGCAAAAAGGATGGAAGTCAAGAGATTTATCTACATGAGCAATCTTGGCGCCGACCCTGACAGGCGTTTCCCGCTTCTCTATACTAAATGGCGAGCCGAAGAAGAGGTGAGAAACAGTGGCATAGATTTTATCATTCTGCGTCCGTCGGTGATGTTTGGCAGGGGCGACGGCTTCGTCAGCGTGCTGGCAGGAATTATCAAGAGGATACCACTGGTGCCAGTAATCGGTGCGGGCAAAACCAGGTTTCAGTTGATTTCCGTAGAAGATGTCGCTACCTGCGTTGCGCAGTCAGTTGAGGAGCAAAGAATCATAAATCACACTATTCCGCTAGGTGGCCCCGAGTATCTCACATATGAGGAGATTGTTGACCTGATCATTGAGAGGCTTAAACTAAGACGCCGAAAAGTGCATATCCCGGTGCCTCTGATGCATTTCATGGCGAGGATGGGAGAGAAGCTGGGACTTACGCTTCCGGTAACTTCGGCACAGCTTGCCATGCTTACCAGAGACAATATCACCAGTCTTGACGCAGTTGAGAGAGTATTTGGCTTCAAGCCGGTGTCGCTGCGCGCGAGGATAGATGGCATATTGCATTAGACTGCTAAGGTAAAATAGTTGCTTTTCACTGGGCTAGTTTAAGAGGTCCGCAATGAAGTGGGGATACACGATTTTGCTGGTGGTAGCACTTTTTATCCTCCCTTCGTGCGCCCAGCCAGAGTCTACTCCAAGCTCACCGCCATCGGCACCACCTCTACCTGATGCCTCTTCACCTGAACCCACTGCTGAGGCCGGAGCCAAGTTAAGACTAACCATCGTGTATGACAACAATGAGTATGACTCGCGTCTAGAAACAAAGTGGGGATTTTCCTGCCTGGTGGAAGGATTGGAGAGGACCATCCTGTTCGATACCGGTGCTGATAGTGTTACATTGCTCAGTAACATGAAAAAGCTGAAAATTGATCCAGCGGAGGTTGATGCTATCGTTTTGTCACATATACACGGTGACCACATCGGAGGGCTTAGTGGCTTCCTAGAAGAGAACAGCGATGTTATCGTTTACTTGCCTAAGTCATTTCCTGGCAGCTTCCAGGACAGCGTAAGGTCATTCGGGGCACAGGTGGAGGAGGTATCTGAGGCTAAGGAGTTATTCACCGGTATGTATACTACTGGCGAGCTAGGTAATGGGATAAAGGAGCAGTCATTAATAGTAGCATCCAGTCAGGGTCTGGTAGTAATAACCGGCTGTGCTCATCCCGGTGTGGTGAATATCGTACGCAAAGCTAGGGATATGCTGGCAGAGAAGCCTGTATATTTGGTAATTGGCGGTTTTCACTTAGCCGGGGCAACTATTCCTGAAATTGAATCCGTGATCGAAGGATTCCGCCAATTAGGTGTGATAAAGGTAGCTCCGTGCCACTGCAGCGGAGACGAGACACGAAAACTATTTAGGGAAGAATATGAAGAAAACTATCTCGATAGCGGAGCAGGTAAAATAATAACCTTACCGTAGTCTGCAGGCTATGTGGGGGTGCCATATGAAGGTAATCGGGTTAATCGGAGGCATGAGCTGGAACTCGACCCTGGAATACTACCGGTTTATCAACGAGGGGGTTTCTCGCAGACTCGGCGGCCTTCATTCAGCTCGTCTGGTGCTGTATAGTTTAGATTTTGAAGAGATAGAACGCGCTCAACAGGGGAATAACTGGGATAACGCTGCCTATATATTGGCCGAGGCGGGTATAGCCTTGAAGGAGGCAGGTGCTGACTTTTTGGTGATATGCACCAACACCATGCACAAAGTTGCGGATGAGGTGGGTGAATCAGCTGGACTGCCGATAGTCCATATTGTCGATGCCACCGGCAATGCCATCAGGGAGCAGGGCTTGAGCAAGGTGGGGCTGCTGGGAACAAGGTTTGTCATGGCAGAGCAGTTTTATCGGGACAGACTCAAAAAGCACTTCGATATTGACGTAGTCGTGCCAGCAGAAGATGATCAAGCTGTCGTTCACCGGATCATCTATGACGAGCTTTGCCGGGGCAAGATAAGGGGTTCATCCCGTCAGTTCTGTCTGGAGATCATTGAAAAACTGATAGAGCGAGGTGCTGAAGGCATTGTTCTTGGGTGTACTGAGCTGCCCTTACTGATACGCCCCGGAGATGTTCAGGCACCAGTCTTTGATACAACGCGGCTCCATGCCGAAGCTGCGGTTGAAATGGCGCTTTCTGAGTGAAGAAGCGCGAATCGTCACTGTGATGAATAAGATGAGGCCGGAGGGCAAATTCATTATAGCCAATAATCTCAATCTTCACTATCTGGAGTGGGGTAAACCAAGTGTCGTGCCGATGATTCTGCTCCATGGTCTCTGTGGTAATGCCCACTACTGGGACTTTTTTGCCCATAACATGAGAAGTGACTATCATATCCTGGCACCTGACCAGAGGGGTCACGGTGACAGCGGCTGGGGAGAAAGCTATGGTCCCAAATACTATGTCCGTGACCTTGAAGCATTTGTTGCCCAGCTAGGGCTGGATAATATCGTGCTTATCGGCCACTCTATGGGCGGTATCAACGCCATTATTTACGCTGCTCGCTATCCTGAGCTGGTAAGCCGCCTGGCAATTGTAGATATTGGCCCTGAGATTGCCGCTGTCGGAATAGAGCGAATGGAAAGGGAGCTAGCTTCTGAACCTGAAGCCTTCAGTTCAAAGGAGGAGGCGATTTCTTACATGGGGAGAATAGAACCGCGCCAGTCAGATAAATTTATCCGGCATCAGGTACGTTATGCACTGAGACAGGATGAGAGTGGTGATCTAAGGTTCAAGCACGATAGAGCCCTTCTCAGTACTGAGATACGCTCACCTCAGTGGCTATGGGAATATATCACCCAAGTGGTCTGCCCTAGCTTGGTTGTGCATGGTATGGAAAGCGACATGCTGGCTAGGGAGGTAGCTGAGAGGATGGGACATAGCCTGGCTTTTGGCTCGGTAGTCGATATAGAACATGCTGGCCACAGCGTACCGGGAGACAATCCCAATGCCTTCGAGGCGGCAGTCCGCAGATTCTTGGGCATTGATGGACCGCAAGCAATGTAAGGAGAGAAACACGAAACTGACGGTCATTTATGATAACGAAGTGAGGAAATTGGGTTTGAAGTCGGGGTGGGGATTTTCAGCTGTTATTGAGACGGAGCATGAATCGCCTATCCTCTTTGATACCGGCGGTGACGGTTCAGTGCTTCTGTACAACATGCAGGAGCTTGTCATTGATCCCAGGCAGATCGGGACAATCGTTATTTCCCACGGCCACGGAGACCACACCGGTGGTCTCCAGTCAATTTTAGAAGTTAATGGTGATGCTGAAATCTACGTCCCGTCGTCTTTGTGGGGACGTCTACCGGGAAGAAAGGTTACGGCAGTCACCGGGCCAATGCAGATTTGTGCCGGCGTCTTCTCCACTGGCGAGCTTAACGCAGTAGAGCAATCTTTAGTTCTGAAGACAGATAAAGGAATTATAGTCTTGACAGGATGTTCTCATCCCGGGGTGAATGAAATTGTTTGGACAGCCTCAAGATTCGGCAAGATATCCGGCATTGTCGGAGGTCTTCACGGCTTTCATGACTTTGACCGGCTCAGGGGTTTATCCTTAATATGCCCATGCCACTGCACTCAGTACAAGTCAGAAATATGCCGTCTATTCCCGGATAGCTATGAGGAATGTGGTGCCGGGTTAATACTCGAATTCTGAACTGAAGACTCATTAGGCAGAACTGCGAGATATGGGGTTGACAAAAAAGAAATAATAGGGTAATATTGATTATGGACATATGACCATAATAATTTAGTACTTCATCTAATTTGATGGGCATATGACTTAAACAATAAGGATAGGGATTCATGGGAAGACAACCACTTTGGCGTCGGGTAGACTTTCTACCGCAGGTGACCTACTTCAAGCCTGCTGGCATACCTCTGGTTAATCTTAAGGAAGTGCGGCTCTCTGTTGAGGAGGCTGAAGCGATCCGGCTAAAGGACATAGAGGGTCTCGAGCAGGAGGACTGTGCTCAGAAGATGAGCGTGTCACGCCCCACCTTTGCCCGAATATTGCTCGCCGCGCGGCAAAAGATAGCCGATACCCTGCTCAACGGAAAGGCACTAAGAATCGAAGGCGGGAACTATGAGATGGCGGTACGGCGCTTCCGCTGTGGTAATGGACATGAGTGGGAAGTCCCTTTTGAAGTGATGATAAAACAGCCGCCGGAGCTTTGCCCCACCTGTAGTACGCAAGACATCATGGCACTCTCGCCCTGGAGGCCCGGCTGGGGTATGGGCCGGGGCAGGCAATTCCGAGGTAGACGAAGTTGGTAAAAGAGCTCAATGAGACTATGACAGCAGGAGCAAGTATGAAGGTCCTTGAGGATTTGATATCAGTGCTGAACACGGAGGCGAAGGTGAGGGACATTCGCATGGGTCTCTTTCACACTGCAGTTTTGACCCGTAACTGCGGGCTGGCAGCGACGTTACCCCGGGATGCCCTTCGGCAGGAGCCACCATCGGTAAGGGAGCCAGGTTTCCTGTTAAATAAGAGCGCCTTAGAACTAGCCCGAATGGCTTATTCAGAGAGTTTGCTTGAAGCAGCCATCGGCATGGCGACAATCAACTCGCTGCTTGAGATTAATGAAGAACAATGTCTGGAACTCAATGCTAGCGACCTCATCGCTAAAGAGGGAAAGGGTAAGAAAGTGGCCATTGTGGGACATTTCCCCTTTATTCCCAAGCTGCGGGAGATAGTAAAGGAACTTTGGGTGATTGAGAAAAATCCGCGTAAGGGCGACTTTAATGAAAGTGAGGCGGAAAATCTTATACCACAGGCCGACATTGTTGGCATAACCGGCACTGCTTTTACTAACCACACTATTGAGAATCTGCTCAAGCTGTGCCGTCCTGAAGCCTATGTGGTCATACTCGGGGACACCGCTCCGCTCTCCCCGGTTCTCTTTGACTATGGTATTGATGCTATTTCAGGCACCAAAGTAATCGACCCTGAGTTGGCCTTGCACTGCGTGAGCGAAGGAGCAACATACCGGCAAATAAAGGGCATTCGGCAGCTTACCACGACGAGGTAGTCAAAGAAAGGAATTATCATGACACAGGTAGAAATAGAACAAATAGCCGGACAGATAAGAGCCAAAGGGCTGCATTTATCGTGGAATGATCTGCTCCTATTATCTGAGTCTGTCGTGGGCAGCTTGATTGATGCTTATCAGGCATTGTTGAGGAGTTCAATGTCTCCGGGCAATACGATTTCGGCTAGTCCTGGTGACTTGCTGGTGCTGGTACAGGAGAAGCTGGGCAAGGCTCTCGTGTCGCTGACCAGTGAGGAGCAGGTAGCCAGGTGGAAATCAGAAGCGCTAAGCAGTGATTACACTGCGCCTGTCGATTAGGG
>Ga0172366_10003742_pt1 | contig 11975 bp, 14 predicted proteins | sample LakKivSesite69cm_FD_114533 | JGI IMG/M metagenome (GOLD analysis project Ga0172366, IMG submission 114533) | Sediment microbial communities from Lake Kivu, Rwanda - Sediment site 69cm | ecosystem: Environmental > Aquatic > Freshwater > Lake > Sediment | place: Rwanda: Western Province, Lake... | reverse complement strand
GTTGGTGAGGCTCGGCCAGCGGCCATGGGGCGAGAAGAACCGGGACTGCCTGCCGCGGATGGAGACGCGGGAGTCGAAATCCTGCCAGTCCCCGCTCAGTTGCAGAGCCCCGGCCAGGCCGGACCCGCTGGAGGCGGCTGCCTCAGACCCAAGCTCGTAATTGCCCAGCCTGCAATCAGCGTAGGCCCCTGCGACCATCAACTCGGAGCCCGCGAAGGAGCTGATTGAGTCAGATGGCGCGAACGTCCGGTTGTACTTCGAGTATTGCGCAACCAGCCCGGCCGCGACCCGCCTGCCGCGATAGCGGGTAGCGAACCCGACGGTCGCGTCGCGGACCGAGTTGTGTCCGGCAAGCGATGCAGAATCATCGTGCACGCCGGAAAGGACCAGCCGGTTCACGCTACCGTCCGGATTCAGCCGCGCATCCCGTGCCGCGTAGGACCCGAGCAGGCACGCGTTCCACCTTCCGAGCATGGCCTCGACCGCACCACCGCGCAGGTGCGACGCCTCGACTGCCGAACTCACCAGCCTGACGCTACGGCTGGCTAGTTCGTCCGCCTGGGCCAAGCCGCTGCGCCACTGCGGTGCGCTGAGCACCAGCCCCTGGCCTGAGCCGGCCGTGAAGTCGCCAGCGACGGCCCGGAGCCGTCGGTAGCGAAGCTCCGCACCCGCGCTCGCGAAGTCGAACGCGCTCGCCTCTCCCCTGTCCTTCTCGGTCAGCGCCGCTATCTTGAAATTGTCGGAGCCGAACTCGAGCCGATTGAGCAGCCTGAGTCCCGCAACCCCGCTCCCAACCGAGTCATCGCTGATGCGCGAAACCATCGCGCCGGTAAGCGTCTGATGGCTGACGGCGATGCGCAGGAACGGCCGTAGAGCCTCGAACGTCTCGTCGGTCACGCCCGGCACCTGCCGGACCTGCTGGATGCTTCTGAACCCGCCGACCGAGTCCCGCATCGCGACGATGCGGTAAGCCAGGAACGGATTGAGCCATGGGATGGCGAGCAGTTCCGTTGCGGACACACGGTTGATGTCAATCCGCCGCTCAAGGAGCAGTTCGACCTCATCTTGGAGCGCCGCATCGGCTTCGGTGGTCGGCGACTCCGGGAACAGACTTGTGCCGAACTGCCCGACTAGAAGCAGCAGGGCTAGCGCCATGCCGCGTGCAGGCCGAGGACGTGCGTCTCTTTGAGCTGCGGATGGAACTGGTACGCGTAATCGAAACCGAGCGGCCCGACCACGGCCCCGACTCCAGCGGCGTAGCGGAAGGGAGCGGCTCCGACTCCCAGCCTCAGTCCAAGCTGCGGGACCAACCGGAACTCGGCCCCGAACGCCGCGTCCTCGTCCTCGCCTTCGCGGCTGAGGTCAAGGGCAAGCAGCAGGTCATCGACCGGCAACCAGGAGCCGGCCACCACGAGTCGGGTCGGAAGCTCGCCACCTTCGCGCCACCGGGGGGAATTGACTCGCAGCCCGGCAGCGCCGATTCGAACTGGGCCGGATTGCCAGCACGCGCCTGCGTCAACCGGCGGTACTACGTCGCCGTAGCCGCGGACGGCGCTGATGACTAGCGCATGGACGGCCAGCCCGACCGCGACCTCCGGCAGCGGCGAACCGGCAAACACGACCTCGGCGTCCTGCTCGCCGTAGTGCTCAAGCCCGAGAGCAGAGAACCCTGCCCCGGCAGCCAGACGCCCAGAGCTCCAGGCACCGGAGACCCTGCCCCACGAGAGGCCGGGCAAGCCATACGGCCGCGAATAGCAGGCGCCGGCTAGAAGTCGGCTTCGGGTCACACAAAGCGCCGGATTGAGGAAAAAGGGATGCTGCCCGTCCGGCACGGCCGCACCCGCAATCATGGCGGCCGAACGGCCGGCGTGGCCGGGATACTCGAAGGCGGAAAGCAGCAGGAGGATGACCGCCACTGCGGTACCGACTCCGGGCCGTCTCGTTACGGACCCGGTCTACTTCACGTAGTAGAGGAACCGACCGCAGTTGGGGCAACTGACGAGGTCGGTGCGGCACCGCGACGCCAGTTCAGATGGCAGCTTGACGTAGCACCCGCCGCAGAATTCACGGATGACCTGCACTACCACCCGGCCGCCGTATCGCTTCATTATCCGCTCGTACATCGCGAGCAGCTTGGGGTCGATCTTCCTGGTCAGTTTCTCGCGTTCGCGTTCCGCGGTCTTGATGAAGTCGTCTGAGGCTTTGACGGCCTGGAAGCCCACTGCCTGGTAGTCCGCGGTCTCGATGTCACGCAGAATGTGGTCGAACTCCTCCAGCGAACGCAGGGTCTCGACCTTGGCGTTCATCGAATCTTCTCCTCCAGGCTGCGGACCAGTTCGATCATTTCGTCCGGCGTCTGCGGGCCGAACAGCCGCTTCTTCTTGGTCAGTTCCTGGCAGACCATCGCCACCCTGCCCAGGGTGATAAGGTACTGGTTGCCCGGGTCCTGCGGCGGCGCCATGATTAGAAAAAAGAGGTGTGCGGCCTTGTGGTCGATGGAGTCGTACTCGACGCCCTTGGTCGAGCGGCCCACGGCCATTTCCAGCTTGTCAATCAAGAGCGAGCGACCGTGCGGGATTGCGATCCCTTTGCCGATGCCGGTCGAGCCCAGTTCCTCGCGCTTGGTCAGGGTCGCCAGCAGCAGTTCGGCATCGTCGCCCTGCCGGATCATCTGCACCACCTCGCGCAGCGCCTCCGGCTTCTTCTTTGCCTTCAAGTCAAGGTTGATGCGGTCGGGCCGAAGCAAGGATGTAAGAGTCAAACGGCACCTCCTGTCTGCCGCAGCCGGAAGGCGTGCGGCCGGTTAATTCTTGCCATTGTTGTCGGAAAAGGTCTGGCATGGTGCGTCGCCCCAGAGTCGTTCCAGACCGAAGAACTGGCGGGTCTCACCACAGAAAATATGCACGACAACGTTGAAATAGTCAAGAAGTATCCACACGCCGTTCTCCGCGCCTTCGACGTGGTGGACGCGCTCGCCCTCGCGCTTCAGTTCCAGCGCCACTTCCTCGGCGATGGCCTGAGCGTGAATCGTCGATGTGGCGGTGGCGATTACGAAGTAATCGGCCAGGGGCGAGCGACCGCGCAGGTCCAGCACGACTACGCCCTCACCGAGTTTGTCAACGATGATAGCTGCCGCCCGTTTCGCCAGACGTCCTGCAGTCATCGCTAGTACAGCGGCACCGCGTCAGGGAAGAAACGACGAAAGTCGTCGCCCACGACCAGCCGCACCTCCAGGTAGCGCGCTGAGTCGAGTTCGACCCGGGTTTCCGGCACAATCCTGGGCCCGAGCGGCAGCTTGCGCCAGCGCCTCTGCACCGAGAGCGCGCGTGCCACTGTCTGGGCGTTGCGGCCGGCAGGGTGACGCAGGTCTACTACCGTGGTCTTGGATAAGTGTTCGCGGTAGTCCTTCACTGCGTAGACGTCAAACCCGCGCATCTGCAATTCGTCGGCCACGGCCCGACCGGCGCGTGGGACGCCGCACCCGTTAGCCACCTCCATTCGCAGCGACTTGGCCTTGGCTTCCGGCTCTTCCTCGGGCAGCAGCCGCCACGCTACTGACGCGCCCGCCGCCAACACCAGTGCGAGCGGCAGCAGCCAGGCGAGTACCTGCTTCAATCCGCACTTGGTTCCCGGCGCGCGGCCAGCCTGCGCTCCAGCGCGGCCAGGTCGTCGGGCGTGTTTGCGCCGAGCATCTCATCCGGGTCGGTGGCGAGCACGGCGATCGCCTGCCCGCCTTCGGAGCGCACTTCCTGGACGATGTCGGTCAGGTAGTACTCGCCCGACACCGGGCTCGGCCGAATCCTCTCGAGAGCCGGCCTGGCTCTTCCCCACCGGAAGGAGTAGGCGCCGGAATTCACCTCGTGGATGGCCAGCACTTCGGGAGTCGCATCACGCTTCTCGACGATCCGCTCGATGAAGTCGCCCCCGGCCCGCACCACCCGGCCGTACCCGCTAGGGTCGGCAAGCCGGGCAGTGAACACGGCGACGTCGGCGCCGGCCGCCTGGCGTGCCGCAAAGAGCCGCTGGATCGTTGCCGGCCGGATGAGCGGCGCGTCGCCGCAGAGGACTACGCACTCTTCTTCGTCATGCAGCTTTCCGCGACAGGCCAGGACCGCACCGGCAGTGCCGTGTTGTCCTTCTTGCACGGCGAATTCCACCCGGTCCTGCTCAAACGCGGCGACCACTTGCTCCCTCTCGACTCCGACGACAACGATGATGCGGGTGGCACCGGCCGCGCGGGCCGACGCCAAGACGTAGCGCAGCAACGGACGACCTGCAATCGGCAGGAGCACCTTGGGGGCTCGCGCCCCCATCCGCTTGCTCTTACCCGCCGCGAGGACTATTGCGGTCACTGTTCTTGATACGATTCCGACGGTCGATGCTGACCCGCGTCAGCCGGTGCTGTCGCAACTCTGATTCGGCAAGCCATCCCAGGGTCATGACGATCAGTTCATCGCCGACTTCGCCCAGCCGCGCCGCGGCGCCATTGAGCACGCGGGCACCTGACCCGGCCCGCGCCGCAATGACATAGGTCTCGAACCGGCTGCCGGTGTTGACGTTGACTACCTGCACGAGTTCGCCGGGCAGGCTATCGGCCGCCCGCATCAGCCTGGAATCAAGTTCCAGGCTGCCCTCGTACTTCAAGTTCTTGTCGGTGACGACCAGCCGCTGGATCTTGGACCGGACCAGACACCGAAGCATCGGCCCGCTACTTCTCGGATTCGTCGCGAGCTTTGTCTCTGTCGCCGGCTTTCTTGTCCGGCTTGGCCTTCCTGCCGCCCTTCTGCTTCGCCGCAGCTTCCTTGGCCCTCTTTTCGTGGTGCCGTTCCTCGCGAACGACCAACTCGAGCAGGGCCATCTCGGCCGCATCCCCCTCACGGGGGCCCAGCCGCAGCACCCGCGTGAAACCGCCGGGCCTGCCTGCGAAGCGCGGCGCTATGACGTCAAACAGCTTCTTCAGCACGGTCTTGTCCTGAACAAACCGTCCGACCAGGCGGCGCGAGGCGACCGTGTTGGTCGACGCCGTCGCAATCATGCGATCCGCAATCCGTCGGCATTCCTTGGCCTTGGCGAGTGTCGTCCTGACCCGCTCGTGCTCGAACAGGGCCGTAACCAGGTTGCGCATCAGTGCTCGGCGATGTGTGGCCGTCCGGCCGAGCTTCTTGACCTTGTCTCCGTGACGCAAGGCTACTCCCTTTCCTTTTCCGGCTCGTGTTCGAGTATGGGCAGACTGGAAACGTCCATCCCGAGCGACAGCCCGACGTCCTCGAGCACTTTCTTCAGTTCCTCGAGCGACTTACGGCCGAAGTTCTCGATGTCGAGCATGTCCTTCTCGTTGCGCTGGACCAAGTCACCAATGGTCTGGATCGAAATCCGCTCGCCGGTTGTCTTCGATTTCCCCTTCATCAGGCAGTTCAGGGCGCGGTTCGAAAGCTCCAACTCCTCGATGCTCTGGTTCAGGAGTTCGACCAACTTGTCACGGTCTTGGTAGAGCTTCTCCTCAGCGATGAACTCCGGTTCCTTCTCGGCCGGTACCAGCACCGCCATGTGGTTCTTGAGGATAGTGCCCGACTGGATCATTGCCTCGTCCGGTCGGACCGTTCCGTCAGTCCAGACCTCAAGCACGAGCCGCTCGAAGTCGGTCCGGTCCAGCACCCGCATCGATTCGACCCAGAAGTTGACCCGCTTCACGGGCGAAAAGAACGCGTCCAGAAATATGGTCGTTTCCGGAGCGGTCCGGTTCTTCTTCAGCCGCTCGGCCTTGACGTAACCACGGCCGTTCTCGGCCAGGAATTCCATGTCAATCGAGCGCTTGCTGTCCGATATCGTGAGGAGCCGCTGGTCTGGATTTGCTATTACTATCTCCGGCGGCACGGTCAGGTCCCGCGCCAGGAACTCGCGCTTGCCCGAGGCGTGCAGGTGGCACAGCTTCGGCGTTTCCGACCAGAGCCGCAGCCTGAGCTTCTTTAGGTTGAGCACGATTTCGGTCACGTCCTCGACCACGTCGTCGATCGTCGAGAACTCGTGGGCCACGCCTTCAATTCGCAGTTCGGTGATGGCAGCGCCCTGGACCGACGACAATAGCGCGCGCCGCAACGAGTTGCCCATCGTCGCGCCCCAGCCTTTCTCCAGCGGCGCCAGGGTGAACCGGCCGTACGAATCCGTCGCGGTCCCGCTGTCGAGGTCGAGCTTCTCGGGCAGAGTGAAAGGTTTGAGTTTCATTTCGAGTAGAGCTCCACGATCAGCTGCGTGTTACACGGAATATCCTTGACATCATCCGGGCCCGGCTGGCGTAATACGGTCCCCACCCCGCGGTCGGCGGCGACCGTCATCCAGGACATCCCGGGTTGCTGCTTGTTCGCAAGAATCGAGCTGATGACCTTCGCGCTGTCGTCGCCTTTGACCCCGACGACGTCGCCGGCGTCGGTCGGGTATGAAGGGACGTTGATACGACGGCCGTTGACAGTAATCAATCCGTGCCGCACGAACTGCCGCGCCTGGCCGCGGGAATTGGCGAATCCCATCCGGAACACGACGTTGTCCAACCGCCGCTCGAGCAGAATGACCAGCGCCGCCGCCGTGTTCTTGCTCTTCGCCGCCTTGGTGAAGTAGTTGTGGAACTGGGTTTCGAGGATGCCGTACATCATCCTTAGCTTCTGCTTCTCGCGCAACTGGATCGAGTAGGCCGATACCCGGCGGCGGCCGCGTACCTCGGGCATCTCTCCGCGTTTCATCAATGTGCACTTATCCGAAAGGCACTTCTCTCCGCGCAAGAACAGCTTTTCCCGGTACTTCCGGCACCGCTTGCACTTCGGTCCGATGTATCTAGCCATCTATCCTCGCTTCTCTCTATACGCGTCGCTGCTTCGGGGCTCGGCAGCCGTTGTGGGGAATCGGTGTGATGTCGCGGATCGAGATTATGTCCAGACCGGCGTTCTGCAGGGAGCGGATCGCCGACTCGCGGCCCGGCCCTGCTCCGCTCACCCGGACATCGAGCCGCTTGACGCCCAGCGAGCCCGCCTCCTTTGCCGCGGCCTCGGCGCACAGGCCCGCGGCGAATGGCGTCCCCTTCTTCGAACCCTTGAAACCCACGCGACCAGAGCTCGACCAGGAGATGACCGCGCCGGTCGGGTCCGCAATGGTGACGATGGTGTTGTTGAAACTAGTGTTCACGTGGGCAACACACAGCAGCGGAACCTTCTTGCGGACTGACTTGCGCGCCATTATGCCTTACCTCCGGCCGCCGGCTTTGCTGCGGCTGCCGGCTTGGCTCCGGGCGGCGGTGCCTTGACCTTGATGACGCCGGTCGTCTTCCGCGGCCCCTTGCGCGTACGGGCGTTCGTCCGCGTCCGCTGTCCGCGCACCGGCAGACGCTTCCGGTGCCGCTCACCTCTGTAGCTTCCGATTTCGATGTAGCGCTTAATATTGCCAGAGACTTCGGCCCGCAACTCACCCTCCACCTTGTAACCACCCTCTATCTCCTTGCGGATGGCGGCCACGTCGTCGTCGGACAGTTCCCTCGTGCGACGCGTAGGGTCAATGCCGGCTGCGGCCAGGATTTTGCGCGCCGACTGCGGGCCAATGCCATAGATGTGCGGCAGCGCGTAGAGAATCGCTTTATTGTCGGGCAGGTCGATACCCGCGATACGAGCCAAACAGACCTCCTGTGGTTGTCGAGATCAAGAGAACTGCACTTTTAGTCTTGCTTGTAAGCCTTAATGTATAACTGATTTAGCCGCGATGTCAAGCGAAAAACACCCTTGACGGCCACGAGCCCAAACGACCGGCTTGTGGCAGGGAGCCAGCAACGCTGGAAGACGGGCGGCGACACGCTTGGTCGCGGACGCGCGGAAGTACCGGCTCACCCGTGGTGCTCCGCGGACTGACTGCACCGCGGACTGACTGCGCTTGACAGACGCGGACACACGCCTAGAATATCGCTGCTGGTTCGGTGAGTCACATGACGAAGTGCCGGCACCGCAGGAAAGTGCGGCGTTCGCCGGGGTAGCCCGGCCCCCGAGACGGCCGCGCCGAATCGCCGCACTGGCAGAATGACGGGCAGCGGGCTTGTTAGGAGGTAACATGGCACGAAAGATGACGCTTCTGGTCTTCCTGGGTTTGATGTTCTTGCCGGCGCTTGCTGAGCAGAACGAGAGCCCGGCCGCCATCCGAGCGATGAAGGCCGGGGAAGAGCACCTCAGGAGAGACGAGTTCGAGATGGCCATCAAGAGTTTCACGAGGTACGCTGCACTCGAGCCGGAGAGGACCCACCCGTATGACCTGCTCGCGTGCACCTACCTGAAGATGGGCAGTCTGGACCTCGCGCTGAAGGAGATTGACAGGTCGCACGAGCTCGACTCTAATGAGCGGACCGGGTTCTTCGCGAACTGGCTTGAAGGCGTGGCCCTGCTCCGCCAGGGCAACGTCGCGAGCGCAGACTCGTTCTTGACCAGGGCCGCGCTGGCGTCTCCTTCCATCGCCGGACAGCGCATCGCCAGAGCCAGGCAGAACACGGACTCGCTGTTTGGCGAAGACGACGGTACCGAACAGACCAGTGAGCCATACAGGCTGAAGCTGGCCGACCTGCTCCTCGACGAGTGCATAGACTACCAGTTGTTCGGCCGGCAATAGGTACTCGAACGACGCGTCCGCAGGCCGCTGCCCGCGCCTAGCGGACTAGCGAGCCAAGTCGATCCTGGCGGTCAAGACCGACGGCTGCATGCGGGCAAGATACAGACGACCGAAGTAGGGACCAGAGGGCAGACTCGTTCCATTATCGCCCGAGCCGTCCCATTCGAAGTTGTGTACCCCCGCCGGCAGCCGGACGCTTCCCCAACTCCGAACCGGTCTGCCTGCCAAGTCATAGACGACGAGCTTGGCCGTTCCCGGTTCTGCCAACCTTACGTTCAACCGCACGCCCTCCTTGGTCCGTGCAACCTGAAGCCATTCGTTCTCCGGACGCCGCGGCTCGACAATCGCGGCAGCGGGTTCTCCCACTGCGAAAACGATGGCCGGCCGGTCGGTCTCGGGTAAGCCGAGCGCCGCCATTATCGCTGCGCGTTCGTCCGGGGCTATCGGCGCGGTTAGCCGGCCCCGAAGGCCGAGCGCGTGCGCCTGCATCAGGTACTGGAATCCGACGAACCCGGGCTCCAACATGGTCCAGTCGTCGGCCGCGTCACCTACGCAGACTACGATATAGACCGGCGCGGTTGCGGGAAGACGCGGGCAGGCGGCGCGCAGCGAGTCGCGGCGGTCACCCGAGGTCACCGCTTCCAGCCGGTGGTCGCTGGTCGCCATGTCGGTATCCGGAGGCAAACGGTTGTGATAGCGGTCAACGCCGACGTCCCGAACAAGGTATATCTTCCTCGTCAGGTAGTAGTTGGCCACCGCCGAAGGGACTGTCAGCCCCCGTTTGCCCGTCGGCATATGCGGCGTCACGCCGTAGCCGGCCCAGAGCAACTGCGAGACATCGGCGAACGGCAATTGGGCCGGGTCGAATGCCGAATCCTGCTCCAACCAGCTCAGGAGGACCTCGAAGGTGTCGGCCCGGTCGGTCACGGGTCGCGGCAGCGTGGAGTCGGACGAGATGGCAACGCAGGAATCACTGAGCCCACTGACCGACATCCGACCGAACACGTCCACCATGTTGATGGTGTAGTTGGGGCTCCAATGGCTGTTGGCATAGTTGGCGGCGAATGCCATCGGACAGGAGGCTACCGCACCGCTGCCCCGGCTCCAGAATGCGTCGCCGGCAAGGAGCCCGGCCTGAACCGCCAGCCCCGCTTCCTCGTTGCGCTCCACCGCGATGCCGACTTCGAACGCTGAATAGGACCTGTACCGGCGGTCTCCGGCCACGTGCACGTTCATGACGTGATTGGCCGGGTCATACAGGTAGACGTTAGACGGCGTGGCCACGTAGAACTCTCGATAGCTGCCGTCTAAGGACGGAACTCTGCTCATGGCCCAGAGCACGTTGGAAAGCACAGTGTCGGACAGGGCACTGCTGAATCCGGAGTGCGAGGAGTAGCGGCTGTTGGAGATTATCTCGAACGAGTTGCCGTTGACCACGGGCGGCGGCAGGCTCTCAACCTGAGCCACGGCGACCCGCAGACACGCGGCAAGAAACAATAGGAGGGAAATCTTGTGTCTCATGAATGAGTCTAGGCGGGCTCAGCCTCAAGTCAAACCGCCGCCGGCTCGGGCAAAGGTTGGCCGCGTCTGTAGGCCCGCGTCCCTGATTCCGACGTTGAATGGCACAAGGGTGCGCGTTCGCTTGGGCCGGCCAGATCGCGGCTCTCACCCGTTGGGTGCTGTCATTCCGAACGAGGGCGTCCGCGCCCGAGTCGAGGAATCTCGCCTGAGAGACTCCTCGACTCACTGCGTTCGCTCCGGGTGACACGTGGCTCAGTGTCGGAACTGGGGCGCGTCTGTTTGCTTGACACCCGTGCCTTCTCTAATATACTCACCATCCGGCGGTAGCACGCGGACGTCGCGACTCCTGCCGGACGGTATCGCAGGAAATTCATCTTACTTAGCAGCGGTTCTCCAAAGGAGGAGTCAGTAATGGCCGAAGAGCAACTATTCCAGCCATCGAGAGAGTTGGTCGAGAACTCCAACATCATGGCCTTCATGAAGAAGCACGGCATCGCAGACCTCGACGGTCTCTTGAAGCGGGCCGAGGATCTCAACTGGTACTGGGGCGAAGTCGCCAAGGACCTTGAGTGGTTCAAGCCATTTGACAAGGTGGTCGACGAGTCCAACGCTCCGTTCTTCAAGTGGTTCACCGGAGCGAAGTTCAACATCACCCACAACTGCCTTGACCGGCACATGAAAACTCAGGTCAGGGACAAGGTCGCCTACATCTACCATCCCGAGCCCCTGGACCAGCCGGTCGAGCGCTGGACCTATGCGATGATGCATGCAGAGGTGAACAAGCTGGCCAACGGCTTGAAGAAGCTCGGCATCAAGAAAGGCGACCGCGTCACGGTCTTCATGCCGATGATTCCGCAGTTGCCGATCGCGATGCTGGCCTGCGCGAAGATCGGTGCGGTTCACTCGGTAGTCTTCTCCGGATTCTCTTCGGCCTCGCTCCGGGACCGGATTCAGGACGCTGAGGCCAAGGCCCTGATTACGACCGACGGCGCCTACCGCCGGGGCAAGCTGGTCACGCTCAAAGCCAATGCCGACCCAGCTCTTTCCGAGTGTCCGTCAATCAAGCACGTCATCGTCTACAAGCGCGCTGGCAATCCGGTCACGATGAAGCCGGACCGCGACCTCTGGTGGCACGAAATCACGGCAAAAGAATCCGACCAGTGCCCGGCCGAGCAGCTCGATGCTGAGGACATGCTGTACACGCTGTACACTTCCGGCACGACCGGCAAACCCAAAGGCGTGGTTCACGTCCACGCAGGCTACGCGGTCGGGACTTATGCCACCCTCAAGTTCGTGTTCGACATCAAACCGAACGACATCTGGTGGTGCGCGGCCGACATCGGCTGGGTTACCGGCCATTCCTACATCGTCTATGCACCACTGATGCTGGGTACCTCTTCGATTCTGTACGAAGGAGCACCCGACTTTCCAGCTCCGGACCGTTGGTGGTCAATCATCGATCGCGAAAAGGTGACGATTCTCTATACCTCGCCGACTGCTATCCGGATGTTCATGCGCTTCGGCGAAGAGTTCCCGAAGAAGCACGACCTCTCCTCACTTCGGCTGCTCGGTTCGGTCGGCGAACCTATCAACCCCGAGGCCTGGCGCTGGTATCGCAAGAACATCGGCCGTGACAAGCTCCAGATAATGGACACATGGTGGCAGACCGAGACCGGAACCTTCGTGATATCGCCCCTGCCCATCACTCCGCTGAGGCCCGGCTCAGCAACAAGACCGCTGCCCGGATTCTCGGCTGATGTGGTCAACCGCGAGGGCAAGCCGATTAAGCCCAACGAGAACGGCTTTGCCGTCCTACTTCGACC
>Ga0172366_10003741_pt1 | contig 11976 bp, 12 predicted proteins | sample LakKivSesite69cm_FD_114533 | JGI IMG/M metagenome (GOLD analysis project Ga0172366, IMG submission 114533) | Sediment microbial communities from Lake Kivu, Rwanda - Sediment site 69cm | ecosystem: Environmental > Aquatic > Freshwater > Lake > Sediment | place: Rwanda: Western Province, Lake... | reverse complement strand
GGGCAGGCCACCGGCTGGTGAGACCCCGCCCCAGGGGGGAACCGCAGGACGAAGCAGGCCGCCAACGGGCCTATTGAGGGGGCGGAGCTAAAATCCGAATTTCACGAGCGAGCGCCTTTACAGGCCGCGAAAGTTGTGATATAATTCACCTGCGGCGGACGATGGGCAGTTGGGAAGTCCGCCGCCGAATGCTTTTAGCATTCAGCTTATACGCTCGCGAGGGCTGCTCGTGAGGCTGATGATAGTAACTATACGAAGGCCCTTAACAAAGGACCGCTACGATGGGCACGCCGACGGTGTGGTGCGGCGCCCGCGCACTGTAAACTTTTCCAAATCGAGAGGACTATGAGATTCTGGCGAAAACCCCTGGATTTCGATCAAATCGTCATCCCGCACGGCGAAGTCATCATCATCAATGACCGCTGCAAGGGCTGCGGCTTCTGCGCGGAGTATTGCCCGAAGGGCGTGCTGGTGATGTCCGACCAGTTCAACGTGAAGGGCTATCACCCGCCCAAGGTCATCAAGAGCGGAGAATGCGTCAACTGCAATCTCTGCGAGATGATCTGCCCCGAGTTCGCAATCTACAGCGTGGAAGTGCCCGGAGGCACCACCGCCGGAAAGGCCGCCGAGACTCTGTCCACGGTCGAGAGCGCGAAGGAGGAGAAGGCTTGGAAGCAGACCCTGCGGGCGTCCTGACGGGCGTCCACTATTTCGACGGCGACTACGCCTGCGGCGAGGGGGCGATGGCGGCGGGGTGCAGGTTCGTGGCCGGCTACCCGATTACCCCTTCTACGGAAGTCGTCGAGCGCATATCGCAGCGCTTCCCGCTGATCGGAGGCACCTTCATCCAGATGGAGGACGAGCTCGCCAGCATGGCTGCCATCGTGGGAGCATCCTGGACCGGCACCAAGTCGATGACCGTCACCAGCGGCCCCGGGTTCAGCCTGATGATGGAGAACATCGGGCTCGCCGCGATGATGGAAGTGCCCTGCGTGGTGGTGAACGTTCAGCGAGGCGGCCCCTCCACCGGTTTGCCCACCATGGTGGGACAGCAGGACATCATGCAGGCGCGGTGGGGCTCCCACGGCGACTACGAGGTCATTGCCTTCAGTCCGCAATCGCCGCAGGAAGCGTTCAACCTGATGATCGACGCTTTCAACATCGCGGAGGTCTACCGGACCCCGGTCATGTTCATGATGGACGAGTGTGTCGGCCACATGAGCGAGAAGGTGGTCATCCCGAAAGCCGAAGAGATTCAGGTGGTGCCGCGCAAGCTGACCACGAAATCCCCCGACGAGTTCCTGCCCTACGTGCCGGACGAGAACCTGGTTCCCGACTTCGCGCGCGCCGGTGACGGGTACAAGTTCCACACTACCGGCCTGACCCACGATGAGCGCGGGTACCCGGAGATGAGCGTGCGCTGCCAGGAGAAATGCGTCCGCCGGCTGGTGGACAAGCTGCGGCTTAACGCCGACAAGATAATCCGGTTCGAAGAGGAGAAAACCGAGGGGGCCGATGTGGTGCTGGTAACCTACGGCATCACGGCACGGGTCGCTCGGATGGCGATCGATATGGTGCGGAAGAAGGGCGTCAAGGTCGGAGTCATCAGGCTGATTGTGGTGTGGCCGTTCCCCGAGAAGCGCATTCGCGAGCTGGCGGGCAAGATCAAGGCGTTTGTCGTACCCGAAATCAACTACGGACAGCTGGTCCTCGAAGTGGAGCGCTGCGCCGCCGGCAAAGCTCCGGCAATACTTGTTTCCCACATGGGCGGCGGAGTTCACAATCCCGAGGACGTCGCCGATGCTATCATGGAGGCGGCGAAATGAGCATGGTGATAGACCGACCTGAGACGGAGGAGCGAGAACACCCGTCCGCGCCGTTTCTGCGGATGGACCGCATCCCGCACATCTGGTGCCCCGGATGCGGCATCGGAGTGGCCCTCAAGTGCTTCGCCACCGCGCTCGAAGAATCCAAGGTTGACCTCGACAAGACGGCCATCGTATCCGGCATCGGGTGTTCGGGCAGAGCCGCTGGCTATATGAAGCTTGACGGCTTCCATACAACTCACGGGCGGGCCATCCCCTTCGCCATCGGCTTGAAAATGGGGCGACCGGAGCTGAATGTGGTGGTCTTCTCAGGCGATGGAGACCTAGTCGGCATCGGAGGGAATCACTTCATCCACACGGCGCGTCGCAATCAGGACCTGCTGGTCATCATGGTCAACAACTTCAACTACGCGATGACCGGAGGGCAGAATGCCCCCACCACACCGGCACCGGCGAAGACCTCGACCATGCCCTACGGCAACTTCGAGTTGCCCTTCAATGTGGCGCACCTGGCGGCCAGTTGCGGGGCGGCCTACGTGGCGCGCTGGACCTGCCTGCAGGTGCGCCGGATGACGAAGTCGTTCAAGGAAGCACTGCTGAAAAAGGGATTCCGCTTCATCGAGGTCATCGCGCCGTGCGCGACCCTCTACGCCCGCCTGAACAAGCTGGGGCTGGGGTTGGACCTGATGCGCTTCTACCACGAGAATACGGAGATACGTCACGGAGCGGACACCCGCGATGTCGCAATCGGATTCCAGGATAAGATTATCTGCGGTAAGTTCGTGGACATCGAGAAGCCAACTCACAGCGAACTGATGCACGCGCACTACAGGAAGATCCTGGGTGACCGCTACATGCCGACTCCGCCCGAGGGAGGAATGCTCCGTGGAAAGGACTGAGATCCGCATCACCGGTTTCGGCGGACAGGGCGTCGTGCTGTCGGGTTACATCATCGGACGCGCCTGCGCGGTGTTTGCGGACAAGCACGCCACGTTGCTGCAGAGCTTTGGCCCGGAAGCCAGGGGGTCCGCCTGCAGCGCCACCCAGGTAATCTCCGATACCGAAGTGCTCTATCCCTACATCCATCGCCCCGATGTCCTGATGGTGATGTCTTCAGACGGTTACGACATGTATCGCGATGAGCTAAAGGATGAGGGCATCCTCATCTACGAGAAGGACCTGGTGCACCCGGCGCTCAAAGAAGGGCAGCCGGCGTTCGGAGTCCCTTCGACGAGAATCGCCGAATCGCTCGGGCGCAGCATTGTGCAGAATATCGTTATGGTCGGCTTCTTCGGCGCGGTCACCGAGATAGTCCCCCGGGAAGCTCTGCGGAAGGCAGTGGAGGCTTCGGTGCCGGCAGGAACTCAAGAGCTGAATCTGAAGGCTTTCGATGCCGGCTGGAGTTATTGCGAAGAGGAATACGGTAAGAAGAAGAGACCGAAGAAGGCCGCAGAGGCGGCGGCAGCAAAAGCGTCCGAGTGAACCATCGGCGCCACTCCGGACCTAGCGCGGCGCCATCGCAAGCCGCCGTCCTCCCGAATGAGAAAGGAGTATGACTGACGCGACTGGCAAAAGGGCGTTGGTAATCGGCGGCGGCATCGCCGGCATTCAGGCGGCGCTGGACCTGGCCGATGCGCGCATCCGGGTCGCCCTGGTGGAGAAGTCGCCCTCTATCGGCGGGCGCATGGCGCAGCTCGACAAGACCTTCCCCACCATGGATTGCAGCATATGAATCCTCGGTCCTAAGATGATGGATGCCGGTCGGCATCCCCTGATAGAGCTGATGACCCTGACCGAGGTCATAGGCTGCAAAGGTGAAGCCGGAGATTTCAAAGTGCGGGTGCGCAAGAACCCGCGCTATGTACGCGAGGACGTGTGCGTGGCCTGCGGATTGTGCGCGGAAAAGTGTCCGCAGGTTCGCGGCAACGAGTTCGACATCGGGCTGAAGGCGAGCAAGGCCATCTACCGACCGTTTCCGCAGTCGGTTCCCGCGACTTACGTGATTGACCCTGATTACTGCAAGGAATGCTGGCTCTGCGTCAAGGCGTGCGAAGTCGACGCCATTGACTTCGATATGCAGCCGGAAGAGGTCGAGCTCGATGTGGGCGCCATTCTGGTCGCGGTGGGATTCCAGGAGTTCGACGCCACGAAACTCGGCAACTACGGCTACGGGCGCTTTCCCAACGTCCTCACCAGCCTGGAGCTGGAGCGCATGCTCAACGCTTCCGGCGTGACCCGGGGGCACGTGGTGCGCCCCTCGGACATGAAGACGCCGCAGCGGATTGTGTTCATTCAATGCGTGGGCGCGCGCGGGGAAGGCGGACGCCCCTATTGCAGCCGGTTCTGCTGCATGAACGCGGTCAAGGACTCCATGCTGCTGCGCCAGCACGAGGCCGAGGTGAAGGACGTCACCATCCTCTACACCGACCTGCGCGCATTCGGCAAAGGCTTCGACGACTTCGTGCGACGCTCGAAAGAGGAGAAGAGCGCCCTTTATGTTCGCGGGCGTCCGGCGAAGGTCGATATCGTACCGGAGGATGACACGCTCGAAGTCTTCGTCGAGGACACCCTGGGGCACGAGCAGAAGCGGATTCCGGCTGATATGGTGGTGCTCTCGGTGGCAGCGGCGGCCAACGACGGCGCGATCGCGCTCGCCGAGATTCTCGGAATCGAAACCGACCAATACGGCTTCATCGCCAAGAAGGACCCGGCGGTGTCGGCGGTGGAAAGCTCGCGGGAGGGTGTTTTCGTGTGCGGCAGCGCCGCCGGCCCGCAGGTGATTCCGGATTGCGTTGCCCAGGCGTCGGCGGCGGCGGCCCGCGCACAACTGTTTCTCAGGCAAGACCGTGTCGACCTCGCGGAACTGGAAGCACCGGTGGAACCGCTCGACGCCTCCGGAGAACCACGCGTGGGAGTGCTCATCTGCCATTGCGGAATCAACATCGCGGGAGTCCTAGATATACAGGACCTGGTGCGCTACGCGGCGGCTCTTCCCGAGGTGGCGATTGCGGGAGAGCATATGTTCGCCTGTTCGGCCACCGGCCAGGAAGAGCTGATAGACCTCATTCGTCAGCACAAGCTCAATCGGGTCGTCATCGCGGCCTGCACCCCGCGCACGCATGAGCCCATCTTCCGCGAGACCTGCGCCCGCATCGGGTTTAACCCTTACCTCATCGAGATGGTCAACATTCGCGACCAGTGCTCGTGGGTACACTCAAAGCACCCGGAGGAAGCCCAGCAGAAGGCGCGCGACCTCATCCGCATGGGCGTGGCGCGGGCGCGCAAACTGGACCCGCTGGAGGAATCCGAGTCCCCGATGTTGCAGGCGGCTCTCGTCATCGGCGGGGGCATCGCCGGCATCGAGGCGGCAACCGATCTGGCGGTGCAAGGAATCGAGGTGACGCTCGTCGAAAAGACCGCACTGCTCGGGGGTCGCCTCCGTCCCCCCAATCTGAAATACCTGTATCCTAATATGCGCCCGGCAAGCGAAGTGCTGGAGAAGAAGCTTGAGCGCCTTGAGGAGAGCGCCGCCCGGGTTGTGCTCAACACGCGGGTCAAGGAAGTCACCGGCTTCGTGGGTAACTTCCAGGCGGCGCTGGAAGGCGAAACCCAAGAAACCTTGCAGGTCGGGGCCATCATCCTTGCCGTCGGCGCGGAGCTCTATGACCCGACCGGTGAATACGGCTACGGCAAGCTGCCCAACGTGATTACAAGCGCGGAGCTCGAAGCGGCGCTCATCGAGCAGGGGGACGACCTCAAGATTGACGGACGGAAACCGAAGACCGCCTCGTTCATACTGTGCGTGGGCTCGCGGGACCCGGAGAAGTTCCCCGGCTGCTCGCGCTACTGCTGCCCGACCTCCATCAAGCAGGCGATAGAGCTCTGCCGGATGGGAGTCGACGTGACCATCTTCTACCGCGACATCCGGACCATCTCGGCGGGCGCCGAGGAGATGTATCGCGAAGCGCGAGGGATGGGTGTACTCTTCATCCGGATGCCGGAAGACGAGAAGCCCGAGGTCATCGGGGACAAGCGCGCCGAGGCGCTGAGATGCTTTGACGACCTGCTCGGACGCCGCCTGGAGGTGCCGACCGACCTGGTGATTCTGGCCGTGGGAATGAGACCGCGACAGCCGGAGACGGCGAACTTCCACGATATGCTCAAGGCGAGCCTGGGACTGGACGGTTTCTTCCTCGAGCTGCATCCGGAGCTGGGGCCGGTGGAGACGGCGGTGGAAGGAGTGTTTCTCGCCGGCACCACACAGGGCCCGAAGGATATCGTGGACACGGTAGCGCAGGCGTCGGCCGCGGCGGCGAAGGCGTCGGTGCTGCTCGCGCACAAGAGTGTGCGCCTGGAACCGACGGTATCGGTGGTAAACGAAGAGAAATGCCGCGGCTGCGGCAAGTGCGTGGAGATATGCCTCTTCCAGGCGCCCCGGCTCGAGGAAGTCGCGCCGGGCACCTTCGTCGCGCGGATCAACCCCAGCCTGTGCAAAGGCTGCGGAACCTGCACCAGCTGGTGCCCTTCCGGCGCCATCACTTCGCGGCATTTCACCGACCGGCAGGTATATGCGATGATAGACGCGCTCTTCGCCGAGACCAAGGCGGTGGCCAAATGATGCCGGAACCGGAGAACCCGAAGGGCGAGTCGGCGCCAGCCAAGCCGGAAACGAAGCCGCGAGCGTCCACCAGGCAGGTCAAGAGCGATCCCGACAAACGAGCGAAGAAGCCGCCCCGGAAGAAGAAGCTGCCGAAGCGCACGGGACCGCCACGGAAGCTGCCGCGCACCCCGTTACCGGAAATGAAGGAGGCGGAGAAGGAGACCAGGAAGGAGGCGGTTAAGAAGCCGTCGGAGTGGAACCCGAATATCGTGGTCTTCGCCTGCAACTGGTGCTCCTACGCCGGCGCCGACACCGCCGGGGTGTCGCGAATGGAACACGAACCGCACTTCCGCATCATCCGGGTGATGTGCTCCGGCCGCGTCCAGCCGGCGTTCGTGCTCAAGGCTTTCGAGAAGGGCGCGGACGGGGTGCTGGTCTCAGGATGCCACTTCGGAGACTGCCACTACATATTCGGCAATGAACGCGCGGCGGAGCAGTTTGCGAAGACGGTGAAAATGGTTAAACTGCTGGGGCTGGAGGAGAACCGTCTCCGGCTGGAGTGGATCAGCGCCGCCGAGGGCGCGCGCTTCGCCCAGGTCATCAACGAGTTCACCGAGCAGGTGCGAAGCCTCGGCCCCAGCCCGTTGAGCGGCAATCACCTCAAGATATGAGTACAATTGGATCAACGCAGATGCGAGAGTTCGCGGTAATAGCGACCGAAACCAAGACCTGGGCCTGCTACGACTGCGGGAAATGCACCGCCACCTGCCCCATCGCGCGGGTTGGAGGCTCGCTGAGCCCGCGCCGCCAGGTGCTGGCGACCAACCTCGGGCACCGCGAGGAGATTCTCGCTGACGGCAACCTGTTCGTCTGCCTAAGTTGCGGCCTGTGCAGCGAGCGCTGCCCCGCCGGTGTCGGCTACGGCAGCATGGTGCGCCATCTCCGCGAGATCGCATACAGAGAGGGCATCGAGCCCGAATGCCCGCACGGCGGCGCGTTTCACTCCTTGATGCGCATGATGGCGAAGGGGGGAACGCAGCAGAACCGGCTGGGCTGGCTGACCGAGGATTTGCAGACCGCCCCCGCCCAAGGCGAGGTTTTCTTCTGGACCGGCTGCACGATGTACTACGACGCCTTCTTTGAGGACTTCCAGGTCAACTCCCTTGCGGCGACACGCGCGGCAGTGCGACTTCTGAATCGGCTGGGGGTGACCCCGGTGGTCTCGCCGCACGAGCGCTGCTGCGGCCACGACCTGCTGTGGAACGGGGACCGCAAGAGCTTCGAGCTGCTGGCGGAGCACAACGTGAAGCTGGTGAAAGACAGCGGCGCGAAGACTTTCGTTACCCCGTGCGCCGAGTGCTTGCGCACCTGGAAGCTGGACTACGAGCCCTTCTTTACCAGCAAGCCGCCACGAATCCTGCATATGACCGAGTACCTTGCAGAGCATCTCCAAGAGCTCAAGCTCAAGGCAAACGGTCAGCGGCGGGTGACCTATCAGGACCCCTGCCGCCTGGGGCGGCACCTGGGAATCTACGGCCCGCCGCGCGAGCTGCTGGAAGCTCTGCCCGGCGTCGAGCTTGTCGACATGGCTCACTGGGGCCGCGGGTCGATATGCTGCGCCGGCAGCACTTGGTCGAACTGCGACCGTTACGCGAAGCACATCCAGGTGGACCGGCTGCGCGAGGCGCGGGCGACGGGAGCGGAGCTGATGGCGACCTGCTGTCCGAAGTGCCAGATTCACTTCCGGTGCGCGATGCAGGACCCGAATCTGAAGGAGGAAATCGAGATCGAAATGCGCGACGTCACCGAACTGGTGGCGGAGGCGCTGGAATCCTGAAAGGATGATGCATCTGATGAGACGGGACTTATTGTGTGATATGATTCCGCGGCCCGGGAGGACTCTCGATGGCTAGCGCACCCGCAGAATCGGTACTCCGCATCGGCGTATTCGTCTGCGATTGCGGGCTGAACATCGCCGGCGCGGTCGACTGTCAGGCTGTGGCCGACTACGCGGAGACGCTACCCGATGTCACATGTGTGGTCCGCAACAAGTACACCTGCGCCGACCCGGGACAAAACGAGATCAAGAATGCGATCCGCGAGCATCGCCTGAACCGGGTGGTCGTCGCCTCCTGCACCCCGCGACAGCATGAGCCCACCTTCCGTGCTTGCGTCGCCGAAGCAGGCTTGAACCCGTATCTGCTGGAGATGGCGAATCTGCGGGAGCAGTGCTCGTGGGTTCATCCGGGAGACTGGGAAGGAGCGACCCTCAAGGCGAAAGACCTGGTCGCCTCCTCGGTGGCGAGAGCACGCTACTTGCAGCCGCTGGAGAAGCTGACGGTCCCGGTCACCAAGCGAGCCCTCGTCATCGGCGGCGGCGTGGCCGGAATGGAAGCCGCGCTTCAGCTCGGCGACGCCGGCTACGACGTCGTGCTCGTGGAGAAGCAGGCGTCCATCGGTGGGATTATGGCGCAACTGGATAAGACATTTCCCACCATGGACTGTTCGATATGAATACTCGGCCCCAAGGCCATAGATGTCGGTCGACATCCAAAGATAGAGCTCCTGACTTACAGCGAAGTGGAGGAGGTATCCGGCTACATCGGCAACTTCACCGCCAAGATACGCAAGCGGGCCCGCTATGTAGACCTCGGCAAGTGCAACGCCTGCGGCGAGTGCGCGAAAGTATGCCCGGTGGTGAAGCCGGACGAATACCAGATGGGGCTTTCCTCGCGGAAGGCCATCCACATTCCGTTCCCCCAGGCGGTGCCCTGCTCCTACATCCTCAAGATGACGGACTGCCTGGGCACCAACCCCATCGCTTGCGGCAAGTGCCTTGAAGCATGCGAGCAGGAGGCCATCAGCTACGACGACAGAGACGAGGTCATAACCCGCGATGTCGGAGCGGTGATCGTGGCGATCGGTCTTGAGCCCTACGACCCCCGGGAGATGGGCGAATACGGTTACACGCGCTACGAGAATGTAGTGACGACGATGGAGTTCGAGCGGCTCATCTGCGCGGGCGGCCCCACCGGCGGCCATTTCGTTCGGCCAACCGACATGCAGCCTCCGAAACGCATCGGCTTCATCCAGTGCGTCGGTTCCCGCAACCCCAAGATAGGCCGACCCTACTGCTCCAACATCTGCTGCATGAACACGGTGAAGGATACGCTGCTGCTTGCGGACCACTACCCCGATGTGGAGAACACCGTTTTCTATCAGGACATCAGGGCGTTCGGGAAGTCGTTCGAGGATATGTTCCAGCGCTCCAAGCAGGCGGGCACCCGCTATATCCGGGGACTCCCGGGTGAGGTGGAGGAAGACCCGCAAACGAAGAACCTCTTCGTTACCGTCGAGAACACTACGACCGGCAAGGTCGAGCGCCACGAGTTCGACATGGTGGTGCTGTCGGTCGGCGTGCAGCCTCCAGAGGACGCCGACAAGATAGCCGGCCTGCTTACGCTCTCCAGGACTGCGGACGGTTTCTTCATGGAATCCCACCCCAAGCTGAAGCCGGTCGACGCGCCCACCCAGGGCGTCTACTTCGCCGGATTCTGCGAAGCCCCCAAGGACATCAAGGAATCGGTTTGCCAGGCTGGCGCGGCGGCTTCCCGCTCGGTCGCCCTGCTCCACCACGACCGCATCCAGGTGGAGCCGGTCATCGCCCGCATCAACGAAGAACTCTGCTCCAAGTGCGGAGTCTGCGCATCGGTGTGTCCTTACGGCACCATCATCTGGAAGAAGGGCGAGGTGCCCGTGGTGGTGGAGGCGGCCTGCGCCGGCTGCGGAAACTGCTGTGCCGCCTGCCGCCAGAGCGCCATCACGATCCAGCACTTCACCGACGAGCAGTACATGTCGCAGATACATGCCGTGCTGGCGGAGAATCCGGAACAGAAGGTGTTCGTCTTCGCATGCAACTGGTGCTCGTATTCCGGCGCCGATATGGCTGGGATTTCGCGGATGGCATATCCGCCCACGAACCGCGTGGTCCGGACGATGTGCTCGGCGCGAGTCTCCGAAGAAATGGTGCTGGAGGCGTTCCGCTGCGGGGCGCCGGTGGTCCTGGTGTCCGGCTGCCACTACGCCGACTGCCACTACATCAACGCCAACCGGCAGACGGTGAAGCGCCAGCAGCGGCTGTGGGACAAGCTGGAGAAGGCGGGCGTGCGTCCCGAGCGGCTGCAGCTCGAATGGATCAGTGCCGCCGAAGGGCAGAAGTTCGCCAAGGTCATGGGGCAGATGGAGGAGCTGCGCAAGACCGTGACCAAGGAGGAAATGGAGCATGCAAAGGAGGCGCTGAAGCCGAAGCCTAAGAAAGCCAAAAAGGAGGAAGAAGTGGCGGCTGCGGCGAAATAGCCGCCCGCGACTTCGGAAGACTATATGGCAACGGTGGAGAAGTTCAAATGCATGCTCTGCGGGTATGAGTATGAGGAGACGCTGGAAAAGGGCGAGGACAAAGAACGCTCCTGTCCCAGGTGCCGCTCCAACAGCATCCGCCATCTGAAACAGCGCCCCTCCAAGGGTAATGATGACGCCGAAGCCGAAAGCTGATAAAGACGATATCGTCCGCGTTGACTTCGAGTTCCGCCGCGAGCTCGCCAAGAAGATCGAAGGGAATCTTGCGAGCTTCTGCTATCAGTGCGGCGCCTGCGTGGGCGACTGCCCGGCGGCGACCTACAGCGACGACTTCAATCCGCGCGAGATTATGCTCAAGGTGCTCTACGGGCTCGGCGAGGAGCTGCTGACGGAAGACTCCATCCTCTGGGAATGCACCAACTGCTACAACTGCGCCGAGCGCTGCCCGCAGGAGGTCAAGCCGGCGGAGGTCATCATCTCGCTGAAGAACATGCTGGCGGATATGGGCATCTACCCGCCGGCGGTAAAGAAGATTATCGGCACCTTCGAGGAAACCGGCCGCACGGTGCCGCCGAGCCCGGCAATCGACAAGATGCGCGAGCGCTTCGGCTTGCCGCCGCTCCCTCCGGTGCCGATGGATGAGGTCAAGCTGCTGCTCCAGCTCGCCGCCGACGAAGAAGGAGCCGGCGAGTGAAACGCTTCGCCTTCTTCCCCGGCTGCCTGATCCCGATGCGGTATCCGGCGATGGAGTTCGCCATCCGGGAGACGCTTCCGAAGCTGGGCATCGAAATCGTGGACCTTCCCGGCGCTTCCTGCTGCCCCGACCCCATCTACTTCAAGTCGAAGGACAAGCTCTCATGGCTCGCTGTCGCCGCGCGCAACCTCACGCTGGCGGAGGAGCTGGGCGTGGACATCTTCACCAACTGCTCCGGCTGCACGGCGACGCTTTCGGAAGCCTATCACCTCCTGAAGGACGAGGAGCTGAGGGCGAAGGTAAACGCCCTCCTGAAGAGAATCGGTCGCGAGTACAAGGGCACCAGCCGGGTGCGGCACGTGACCACGCTGGTGCGCGATGAAGCGGGCTACGATGCGGTGCGCGAATCGATTGTGCGACCGTTGGAAGGAATGAAGATGGCGATTCATTACGGATGCCATCTGCTCAAGCCGAGCAAGATCATGGAAGTCGACGACCCG
>Ga0172366_10003739_pt1 | contig 11977 bp, 11 predicted proteins | sample LakKivSesite69cm_FD_114533 | JGI IMG/M metagenome (GOLD analysis project Ga0172366, IMG submission 114533) | Sediment microbial communities from Lake Kivu, Rwanda - Sediment site 69cm | ecosystem: Environmental > Aquatic > Freshwater > Lake > Sediment | place: Rwanda: Western Province, Lake... | reverse complement strand
TGATAAAATTATGTCAACCTTATCATCCATTCCAATCTCTTGCAATCCTTCCACGGCTTGTCGCATTATAGCAATTGTGGGGAGACCACCGTGTTGAATTGCAACAGCTGGCGCCGCTCCTGTCCCTCCTTGCATACCGTCCAATGTTATGGCGTCAGCACCAGCTTCTGCAGCCACCTGTACATCTTCTTTTATTCTTGCCGCAGCCAACTTAACTATAACTGGAACTTTGTAGTCCGTAACCTCTCGAATCAAGTGAATGTGTCTTGCCAGGTCCTCGCCGTTTTGTATGTCTAAGTGCCTAGCTGGGCTTAGAGCGTCGGTTCCTAAGGGTATTCTCCTAATTTCTGCGATATCTTCTGTGATTTTTTTCGCCAATAGGTGTCCGCCCATTCCAGGTTTAGCGCCTTGCCCAATTTTTATTTCCACCGCATCGCCAGCGCGCAGATATTCTGAAGAAACGCCGAACCTGCCAGTTGAGTATTGGACTATTAGCTTGTGTGCACATTTCCTTTCTTCTGGAAGCATGCCTCCTTCGCCGGTGTTAGTGGCAGTTCTCACCATGCTTGTTGCTCTGGCAATAGCAATTTTTGCTTCTTCACTTAAGGCGCCGTAGGACATCGCAGCAACCAAGATGGGAGTTTCCAGGTTCAAGGGCTTCTCAACGAGGGAGTTATCGCCTATTATGGTTTTTGTGTTGCAGCTTTCCCTGTACTTGTCAAGTGGCGAGAAGAGCAGTTGGGCAGGAACTACAAGCAGGTCATCAAAGTTCGGTAGTCTCCTGTTACTACCGCAGCCTTGCACTAGGCTTTTGCCGGTGTTTGTGCGTTCGCGTATATCATCTATGACGTCGAAAGTCCAAGGACCTTTTATGAATTCTTCTGGTTCTGCGGGCAGCACTTTGATTGCTTTTGTTGGACAAACATCTTGGCAGTTTCTACAGCCTACGCATTTTTCTTCGTAGGCTGGATATGGTGAGGGATAAGGTTGTTTTAACCTTGCCTCTAACGCGTTAACAGGGCATGCCTTGACGCAGAGTAGGCATCCTATGCATTTGTAGCGGTCAATCTTTATTTCGTAGGCGTTCTTGGCTGTTCTAACGTACATGTTAACTCGCCTCACATTAACCTCTTTTCTTGTGGAACAATTTTCTTGAATCCATCCGTGCCCAAGCCAAGCTGATATTTCGCAAAAAAGCCACTCAGGAATTTCTCGTCGTCATTTGTTAACTTAGTCTGCCGAAGGTTTTCTCCCATGGTCTCGTAGCCTCCCTTGATGTAGATTGTTCCTGATAGCATAGAAGCTCCTAGTTCTCGCCCAGCATCTCCTCCAATAATTATCGTGCCTGCAATCATGAAAGAACCTGCATAGTCTCCCACGTTACCGCATACGATTATTGTGCCTCCCTTCAGCAACTGCCCAACGTGATCTTTTGCACTCCCTTTCACGACTAAGGTTCCGCCACACTGGGCAGTGCCTGCCCCTTCGTCTACATCACCCTCAATTAACACTTCACCGCCAGTCATTCCGTCAGCAGCATACTTACCCGCACTGCCTTCGACTCGAATTGTCGCGCCATCATTTAAAGCTCCTATGAGGTCGCCCACATCGTTCCTGATAACGACGCACACGTTTCTGTTTAAGCCCACTGCAATATTGTCTAGCCCTGAAGCGTTCTGAACATAGACTTTGTCCTCCTTGTTCGGATTCGTACTTTTCTTTATAGTGATGTTAACTTCTCGGCTTTTCACCATTTTTGCGTTTAATCTATCGTCCATTTTTCATACCTCCTTCCTAATATTGATCAGATGAACTGAACATGACACACATGGATCGTAGGCCCTAACAACCATCTCAATACTGTCTAGGTCTTCGCGAGTTACGTCTGCAAAGGATTTGCCAGCAAGACGTTGATGCCCCGCAGCGTCTGCGGACTTCTCAATTGCGAGGGCATTCTGAGTCGTCGGTGCAATTATCCTTGCATCCGTTACAATTCCATCGCGATCCGTCGCATACTGGTGAAACAGGATTCCTCTTGGAGCTTCAACTATGGCAACCCCACGACCTGCTTTGGGTCTCACCACCTCTCTCGTGTGCTTGTCGATGCCTGAATCAAGAATATCTTCAATTCGGCGAAGGGCTTCCTCGAGCTCGATCACTCTGGCTATGTTGTATGCCAGTGTGGACTGAGACGGTCTGTGAAAGACGTTGTCAAATTTGGTTAGGAGAGGGCTCTTCCAATCGCATCGGTTGACGCGAGCCAAAGGACCGACACGAATCAATCCATCCTCTGCTACTGTTCCCTCAAGATAAGGTTGCTTCGTAAAGGAATGTTCGACAACATGTTCCTTCACCAACTTTGCATAGAGCTGAGGCTTGATAACTGTAACTTCACCATCTTTGCCTAATAGTTCAAGATCCGCGTCGCATAGGGTCAAATGATGTTTCTGCCGCATGCAAAGGAAGGACGATTCAATGCAACCGTATTTCTTAAACAGGTCTTCGTTGGCGTCCACAAGCTTCTCTATACGGCTTTTGATTGCTTGTACCAGAGTCTTTGCTTCAGCAACATATGTCCCTATTCTTTCTAGTTCATCCTTTTCGAGTGGTTTCGTCATTCCTCCTGGTACAACTGTCGCTGCATGAATTTGTCTTCCACCGATAATCTCAGTGATTTTTTGCCCTATGTCTCTCAGTTTGATTGCGACACTTGCAGCTTCTGGATCTTTTTTCAGCAATCCAACAATGCTCTTCATCTGTGGTTCTTGAAAGAGAAAGTCCGGCAAAGCTAACATCACGATGTGCAGAGTGTGACTTTGAAGGAGGTTGCTCAGAAGCATCAATTCTCTGAGTTTCTTGGCGGCTTCAGGAGGTTCAAATTTCCAAGCGTTTTCAATCGCCTGAACTCCCGCGACATTATACGCCGAAGAGCAAATGCCACATATTTTGGCAGCCAAGCGAGGTACTTCCTCGCCAGGCATGCCAATGAACATTCTTTCGAATCCTCGCGGTGGCTCATAAGTTCCGAATGCGACCCTCTGAAACATGCCCGAATCGTCAAACTGGACATTGAGCCTAGCATGTCCTTCCAATCGGGTTATAGGTTTAACGCGAAGAACTTGTGTCATGGATTGCGTCTCCTGACAGGCTGTGCCACTGTCTTTATCTCGAGAGCATCTGTAGGCGAAACCTCTTTCAATACGAGACTGAACCCTCGGCATCCTTCGCACGGCGCATTGGCCTTCGGGCACTTGGCGCCGCAACCGCCCATAGTCATCTTCCCCATGCAGATTATTCCCTGTTCCACCAAGCATCTCTCCGGATCAATTTCTGCAACATCAATTATCCTTCTCATATGGGTCGGAGACTCTCCAGTCCTCTTACGTGGGCATTCATCACACACGACTTTGTCGTAGCCCATGGCCCTTCTTCCTTGAACAATGTTTGTAATGAACTCGGTTAGTATTTCCCTTTCAGGCGGGCATCCTGGAACGTAAAAATCAACATTGACGAATGTGTCTATTGGACAGGTAAACTCGTGAAGTGCAGGAAGGTCAACAGTTGGAACAGTGATTTTCCTTGGATCTGCGCTGTCTGTGAACATTTTCTGGAGAACTGATGCACAGCTGAACTGATTGGTAATAGCCTGAGGTCCGCCGTAGCATGCGCAAGATCCCATTGCAACCACTTTCTTTGATAGTACTGCATACTTCTTCAGTATCTCTTCGTCATGCTCGGTTGAAACGGATCCTTCTACAAGAAGCAGATCAACGTTCTCTTCAAGGGTCTTGGCATCTAGGATAATCTGAGAGTATCTCAATTCAATTTTCTTGTTCTCAATCAAGTCCGTCAGATTCTTTCCTACGTCGAGCAATGAAATGTGGCATCCCGAGCATCCACAGAGTTGCAAAGTGGCTATTTGTAACGCCGCTTCAGTTTTCCCAAGTGAAGGCAAAGTCCGTCACCAAAACAGATCAGCAAATGCTGCCGCCAATCGATCTAAAGCATTTAACATCTTTTCGCATTCATCGTATTTCCATACACATGGCCATGTCATACTAGGACATACCTGTCCTTCCCCAAGAACGTGAGTCCCTAGCGAAGACGGATTGACATACAAATAATGAGAGCATTTTTCAGCTAATGGCGGAAGTTTAAAGCATTTTCTAAGTTTTTGCAGGCCCTCTTTAACTGGAAGTTTTGGCGAGGCTCTTATGAACCATTCAGGATTGACAGCATCTTCCATGAAATTGCCTTCGGACCAATCTAACTCTAAGACGATGGATAATCCATCGTTCCATACTGGAAGAACCGAAAGCGACTGAAGCAGTCTACCGTCCGAGTATTGCCCGCAAGTTTTAGTTGCTATGCTAACGACAGGAACTTCAGATATTTCCCTCACTTTTTCTAGATCAGTTGGAAAATTGTCGAACAATCCTGCATCGCAGATATCTTCGCCAGTATACAGAGGAAGATTGATCACTTGTGAAACATCTTTTGTCGGTTCTACGTGAAGGCCTCCGGGAAATCGACCTATTATATGCTTTTCACTGCCGCTTGTGGGTATTTCTAACGGAAAAGAACGCCACTCAGTTATTGGAAACTCACCTGGGATAGCATTTAATGACTCTGTTTTAATGACGATTTTCCCCAGCTTGAGTAGTGTAACGATTTTGCCTTGTTCGCTTTCGAACTGCTCTATTGAAGGCTTGTTTTTCGTCACTCTGTCCACCTTGTGAGTAATACTGAAAAATGAGACATATATTTCCCGATTACAACCAAATCTGCCAGAATATCCAAAGAAGCCCAAAAATAACCCCAGAAAAGCAAAGAATTGTTAACTTTGGGCTGTGAATGTGCAAACTATTAGCGTTACCCTTTTACCTTTTGAATGTACAAAATTGGCAAATTTGAATATGCGAAAAGCCTAAAAACCTCGGAAAATTTAAAAGTTACGATGACACTTGTCCACTCCTCGCTCTTATAGAGTGAAAAATGATGACTGTTACAACCACTAATGACTTGAACTATCGCCTTTTGAAGAGTCTAGTTTATGGAAGTGGCGTCAGTGTCAACATCCATTGTCTTTCACAAAATCTCAACAAGCATAGAAACACTGTACAAGATAAGGTAAAAAATATTTTCGAAAATAAGGTTCTCACGCCTCCATTCTTCCCATTCATGGGCATATTCAAAGAATATCCATTACTCGTTCTCGTATGGATTCAACTCCCATACAAGCAAGAAGTTGAGAATTGGTTCAAAGAAGATCCTCATATTTTCGCTGCACTTAGATCACGATATGCAGAATACAATACCTTACTGATTGCCTATCACAAGGACATAACAAGTTATCAACTATGGCAAGAACAATTAGTAACAGAACAAAAAGTCCCCTTAATCAATGGTTCTCTGCCTCCAAATTCCACATCTTTCTTCTCAAACCAACTGATAATCAAGTATGATCCTAATGCATCATTATACTTGTTAGAGGAAGAGATTAGGAAGAAAGGATATGTTCAGTTTGGCGAGTATAAACTTGACAAGCTTAGCTTTCAAATTGTCAAGCTTTTGATGAAGAGCAAATGTATTAAAATAAATGAAACAAGGCTTGCTAAGGAACTAGGCGTTAACAGAAAAGCAATTATTAAACGAACGGAAAAGTTAATGAGAGAAAGGTGGGTTTCCACTCCAGTCTGCAGATTTCCGAACTTTTTCACTCCACCGGCTTACATGCTGACTATTTGTAAATTGGAAATCAAGTCTGATAAGCAAAGATTTATTCAGAACATCAGGAACGACCCCCATATAACACTGGCTTTTGATGTCAAGGAAGGCAAATACAACCTTCTCCTGTTTGGAGCTTTTAAGAATTTGGAGGAAGAATTAGAATGGGAAATTAAACAAGGGCTATTTCTTCCAGACAGCATCGGACATGTTGACATCCAATACTTTTCGGCAAAAAGTATCGTTGAAATAGGTCAAACAAACGTGTCGCTTGGAATAATTGACAAAAAGTACATGTGTTTCCGGATCTAACAGATTTTGTCTTTCTAATTACAGAAAAGTCTGCATTTGTTGTACAATACGCAATCTACCAGTTCATATTATAGGTTCAATCCACCTGGCAAATGGTTTGATAATTGAGAATTCTAATATGGAACACCTAGCTAAACCAAAATGACTATACAAACGCATGCACTATTTAAAAGTGTTCACTATGGGGAATTTAAATGGGGATTTGAATCTATCCGGGCCCGCCATCGTCAAGCATCTGTTTGGGCTGTCTGTCAGAAGAAAAAGGGTTACGAATTGTTTGTTTTCAGTATCTTATGTATACGCGACCGCCTAGTTCTTCCACCGCGTTTTTCAGGTTATCCAATGCCTGTTTCATTTCAACGTTCACGACTTTCTGCCATCCTTTAGAGCCTGAAGGAACCTTCACTTCAATCATACAATCATTCTTACTCATTCAACCACTCACAAGGCATTCGTTCACTAGAAAACATTCGTTGTTGTTGCGGAATTTAACATGTGTGAATTTTGGGTACGTATTCTTCATATTCGAAAGTCAGATTCAGAATACAACTTAAAAAACGAACATCACAACCAGAACATCTAACAAACCCGCCCGCAGACTCTACTTCAACTTGTCCATTACGTCCTTGACTGCGTCGTCTTCGCCTATTTTGAATGTTTCAGGCTCATCTTTCTCCAATATAGCTTTCAACGCTTCAGAACCAAGCCCGCCGATAAGCTTCCACAGTTCCCTCTTTGCCGATTCAACATGCTTCTGAAGCAAACGCTTATCATCATAAACCACGCCAGCAAGCGGACATATCTTGTCCATTTTTATGAACCATTCGACCTTCCCACTTTGGCGGTTAATGTCGAAGGTTATTGGTCCAGCAACGCATGTCTCGGGCTTTACAGCGTGAATTCGACATTTCCTTGTTTCTCTGTCGTGAAAAACGCAGTAACCATCCGCCTGTTCGCTTGGAAAAACGTAGTCTTCCTGAGTGAACGGATGCTTGACGTAAATCCCTGACTCTTTCAGATACGTCTCTATGATTTTTCTGCGTTCGCTTGTTATGGGTGGTCTTGTTCCGAAACAACAACTGTATCCAGTCCTGCACTTGCTGCAAACGTCAAAAAAGTTGCTTTGCCTTTTGTTCTCGCACGTATCCGACATGCAGATTCCTCTCGTCACCTTCAGAAGTAAGGCTCATTATCAATAAGGCTTTTCACAAATTTCGAGTACACGTCGATTACGGCTTCTCTGAAAACTGTTCTTTGCGCTCTATTCTGAATTCTAGCACGGATGACATCTGACAGGCTTCCACGTTCTATTCGCTTCTGAACAATGGGAAGAAACTGCTTCTCTTCCTCTGAAGCATTTTCCCATGCAATGCGAAGGAAGCTTCGGCAGACTTGACGGGCAACTCTCCCGTCTGGATGCAGAACCCCAGCATCCAATCCTTTAACCACAACCGAGTTGAAGTCAGCAACCAGCCTTTCATGAAGAAACAACCTTGTTTCTTCACACATTAACCCTCTCAGCAATGCCCTGACGAAACAGCTCAACGCAACATCTGATTTAACACATTCCTGCTCATCCATAACACGTATTTCAAGAGCCTTCCTGTCAAAACGAAAAATAACGCCTCGAGAATTAACCCATTCCTTGTGAAGAAGAATTGGAGAAACGCCCGCACTAGACAGGTCAAACGAGTACTTGCCGATAATCTCTCTTTTGTATTGGCTGAAAGAAGTCACAGGATCAGGAATAACGTCGCCAGTCACTGAAGGAACCTCTTTCTGGTTCAGCCTATAGAAGTACAGTCTGTTATCGACGTTCTTGCCAAGTTTCCCTTCATAAACAGGAGAAGACGCAGCAATCGCAGGCAAATAGGGACAGACATTTGCTAACAGGTTATGCAGCAAAACACCGTCTTCTTCGTTGGAATATGGAAGATTCAGTTGAAAACTCTGAATGTTAAGCCATCCATGCCGCTTAAGGTTGAAGACTTTGCTGTAGGCAGAATAAATTTGCCTATGACGGTGAGACCACACAGCCGTCTCGTCAAGCTTTAGCAGAGGATGCATACCTAAACCGAGAAGATGCGCTCCATATCTGCGCTCCAAAAAGTCACTGACTTGCAAAACTGTGTTGTGCATAGTTTCTTCGAAATCTTTTGCTGATTTGAAAGGGGCATTGGGCTGGATTTCCATTACGTGCAGTTGCAGCTCTTTCCCAAAAGTGAACGTCGGTTGCTCCACAAAGTTTACAACTCTTCCATGAAAATCTCGTATGATTTTGTCAACTATAGGCAATGCTTTCAGTTTATCGTCAACAACTGAAAATTCATGTTCTGGACCTAAAACTTCTAGAGTTTTGTACGTGTCTGTCCCCTTTTCATATGTTTTTTCTTTCCTAAAATCTGAATATAAACGTACAGTTAATCTTAAATATATCAGATGCAATACCGAATTCTTCAATCATCTGGTGTCAAACTGGTGTTGGTTGTCTCAAACATCGACCTAACGACAAAATTGCCAACAATGAAACCCGCTGCATTTCTCAAATCGTCAATCAAAGAGGCTACTCTCAACCTCAACAACGACTACCGCTACATGAAAACAGGATACTACGTTTCCATGCACGCAGAAATTCTCGGCAACCCCGTCATCCCCTCAAGCGGCAACATTATTGACGCAAACAGAACACCTATCATGCTGCTTAAAGCCTCAAGGAACGGGATCCCAGTGTTACCATACTTGGTAACAGGTTCTGTGAAGCAAATAATGGCAACATTCAGCTTCCCCGTCGTCGTCTTCGCCGTCAACCCATTTTCCTACGACGGATACAAGACCGCAAAGAACAGAAGTGGACTCTACAGAGCCGTTAAAAGTCTAGGCATGAACTACAAGTTTGCCGTTTGCACCCAACCATTAATAGGCAGAATGATCTCATTCAAGTCCTTCTTTGGAAAATGCGAACTCGATGACAGCCTCAGGAAGATTTCAGAAAAAGTTTACAGCATATTCAAAATTCCAATCTGCAAACTGCACGTTCAACAAACTGAAGGAAACGCTTACCTATGTGGGTTCCAACCAGTCAAAAAGGACGAGCTTCTTCCATCCGATTTGAAAGTGATTTCTGAAGAAATTTCTCAAATCATGAATCACGGTGAACAACTCATTGACTAGAATAGCATGCTTTGTTGAAAAATACAATTTCACAGATCCAAGAGAGGAAAAGGCGCTTGAGAATTTCAAGCATGCCGCGGAAGTTTCAGGTCACGAATTCAATTTCCTATTTCGAGAAAACATTTCTGAAATCCCGAAGTACAATGCTGTCTTTATAAGGGCAACCACTGATCCGCTCTACACTGCATACGTGGTCTCTAGAACAGCGTCAGAACTGGGATTGAAAGTGGTTGATGATCCAGAATCGATAAAGATCTGCGGAAACAAAATCCACCAATACGCTCTTTTCGAGAGATACGACATTCCACACATTCCAACAATCTTCATCAACAAGGAAGACTTACACCACAAGCGACTCCTTGCAATCTTTCAGACTCTTGGAAAACCAGTCGTTATCAAGGCGCCTTACACAAGCTTTTCAAGATACGTAGAAAAAGCAGCCTGCGAAACAAGCTTCCGCGACGTGGCAAAAAGATTCTTCAGAAAATCCGACATTCTAGCAGTACAACAATTCATGCCCACATCCTTCGACTGGCGGGTAGGCGTGCTAAACGGTGAAGTGTTGTACGTCTGCAAGTACATGATACCGAAAGGAAAATGGAAACACGGCGCAAAAAGAAGAGGCAAACCCACCTTTGTGTGGGGCAGAACATTGGCCCTTAAACGAGAGAACGCGCCTCAGGCATTGAAGGATCTTGCGCTCAGAGCATGTGAAGTGATCGGGCATGGGCTTTATGGTGTGGACATTAAAGAGGTAAACGGCAAGTACGTGGTGGTTGAGGTAAACGATAACCCCAGCATTTACGCAGGCTATGAAGACCTTAGAAACAAAGACTTGTATGGGAAGATCATAGAATACTTGGCTGACTAGCAAGGCTGCTCTCTGAAGCCTAGAGTATTCGACATGTATTTATCTGCACATTGACAATCTCTCACAAAGGAGAAAAACACTATGTTGAAAGATGCTATCGTAGATTATGACTTCTCAAAAGAAATGTCAGTTGATGAACTCGTTTCTCAGATGGAAAAAGCCTGGGGATTCACAGCGGGAAAACTGGCAACAGGCATAAGAATCTTGGGAAGCATGAACAAGCATGCTGACTGCATCAAGTTTCTTTCATTCACAGGAAATCTTGTTGCCACAGGCGCGAGAGGAGCGTTAAAAGAACTTGTCAAACGAAAGCTCGTTGACGTAATAGTCACAGCATGCGGAACACTTGACCACGATGTGGCAAGATGCTGGAAGAAGTACTACAAAGGCTCATTTGTAATGAACGACACCAAGCTTCGAAAAGAACACGTGAACCGTTTGGGAAACGTTCTGGTTCCAGATGACAGCTACGGACTAATAATCGAACAGAAAATGCAGACTCTTCTTCAGACCTTGTGGAATGAAGGCAAAAAAGAGGTTACGCCCAGCCAAATTTGCAGAGAATTAGGACTAAGAAGCTGCAACGACAGCTCAATCCTCTACTGGGCAGCCAAAAACAACATCCCAGTCTACGTTCCAGGCATCACAGACGGCGCCGTAGGATACCAGATGTGGTTGTTCTCGCAAGATCATGACTTCAAACTTAACCTGCTGAGAGATTCTGGAGAGCTTAATGAAGTTGTTTTTGCAGCGAAGAAAACTGGCGCTTTGCTTGTGGGTGGCGGAATATCGAAACATCATACGCTCTGGTGGAACCAATTCAAAGACGGATTAGATTACGCGGTTTACATAAGCACTGCTGATGAATGGGATGGAAGCCTTTCTGGCGCTAGACCGAGAGAAGCAGTTTCATGGGGCAAGATAAGTGAAAAAGCAAAACGCATCATGATTGAAGGCGATGCTTCGCTGATTTTGCCTATAATGGTAAGTTCGCTCATAACCAGATTGGGCAAGTATTAGGAAATCTGTTTGAAAAGCCATGAAAAGTCTGGAGCTCTGCGCTTAATCTTTACTCTTTCGTTGAGCGCATGAGTTATCAGCGGCAAGGCAATTGTCGCGTCACAATAGCACACAGCTCTCTCTCCTTTAATGTCAATTTTGCCCCAGCTTACAGCCTCCTCCAAAGTACAGCCTGACAAGCCGCCCCATTGAGGCGAATCCGTCGTGATTTGGATGGCGTATCGGTGCGGATAATAGTATTCTTTCAACCCTTTCCGAAGATGTCCTTTTCTGCCTGGAACCCCTTTATCCATCGTTTTTGGTGAGACAGATATTGCTAAGAGTTGTGTGAAGTCTTTAGGCACGCCGCCCCCGACGTAGATTACACCGACTTCTTTTGTTTTCTCGCCTATGCTGACAAACTGGTCAAACTCTTTGACCTGATCCAGCATGATCTGGTGACCTTGGTTTTTAGCCATTAGGAAAGCTTCGCCGTAGGCGCTGTCGGTTATCGCGGGGCAGAACACTGGAACGTTGTGTGATGCTGCCGTGGCAACGATGCTTTTCACGCCCTTATTGGCTAAGTGTTTGCCGAACAAGTGGAGAAGCTCTGCGGAAGTGTACGGATAACCTTTTCTCAGAGTCATCAGGGCTTCAGTCATGAGTGTCTCCATTTCCCTGTAGTCAGTTTCTTTGCCGTAAACGTCATAATACCTGTTTACGTCAGCTTTCAGAAGCTCTTCATCGTCTACGTAGTGCGTGCCCTGCCAATAGCTGAATCCCATCGCTTCGACGATGTCTTCTGAAATGTTGGCTCCTGTTGAAACAAGAACGTCGATGTAATGGTTTTCTATTAGCCAATTGACTATTTTCCATTGCCCAGCAGTGCTCATGGAG
>Ga0172366_10003736_pt1 | contig 11981 bp, 13 predicted proteins | sample LakKivSesite69cm_FD_114533 | JGI IMG/M metagenome (GOLD analysis project Ga0172366, IMG submission 114533) | Sediment microbial communities from Lake Kivu, Rwanda - Sediment site 69cm | ecosystem: Environmental > Aquatic > Freshwater > Lake > Sediment | place: Rwanda: Western Province, Lake... | reverse complement strand
TATCAAGTCTGTTCTTAAGCTTACGGAACTTGTCTTTTACCATATGAGTTCTAGCTAAGATTGTTGCCAGTACCGATACGCAAAAGTTTACTAATTCATAAATGTTTTTAGTGCTTAGATTCCTTATTTCTAACTCCGAAATTCGGTAACCACCTTAATGAGCCCCCTCAGATTTTAAAAGATCTGTGAAAAACTCTCCTTTTGACACTTTATCGTTTAATAAGAAACGTTTGTGACTGGAGAATGGGTTATATGGGTCGATGTGAGATGCATGCTTCTTGGCAATCGCCTTTCCTCTAGAAAAAGCATTAAAGAAGCCTTCGGCCATCTGGCTCCTATAGGCATTCTCAACACAGATGAAGAGAATTCTACCTAGTTTCTTCATTTCACCTTCATCTCAATTATCGGCGGTAAACCTCCTTTAAGTTTTCTGACTGCTCACAACAATCCATGAGGTGAAAAATGATGTAAAGAGAATTAGAATGGAAAATAGGCGAAAAACTTATGCCTCGAACTTAACATAATTCAAGTAACCTATCTCAGATATGGAGGTGCATTCTTGAGTACGGAAAAGGAGTTAGTAGACTTTCTTAGGATGCAGATTAAGATTGAAAATGAGATTGTGGATTCACTCAACAGATCTTTAGTTGATATGGAGAATCCAGCTGTTAAGGGAACATTAAGGGGAATATCTCTAGATTCCGTTAAGCATGCGGAAATGTACTCTGCGGCTCTTCAGCTTTTAACAAGTGTTCCTAAAGCCCTCACACAGAAGCATCTTGACAAGCAAAGGGAACTCGTGGAAAAACACATACGCATAGAGGCAGAACTCATTAAAAGAATTAGTGAGGTGTTGCCCACTATTAAAGACAAGAAGGTTAAGCTTCTGTTAGACGCAATACTGTCGGATGAGAAGAGGCATCATGCATTATTAAAGGAAGTCCTAACGATTCTCATTAAAGGAGAAACCATAACAGAAGAAGAATGGTTTGACGTCATCTGGAAGAATGTCCCGTTCCACGGTTCACCTGGAGGATAAACACATAAAGACAGCAATTCCTCTTTTTTAAAAAATTGAATATTTAACTTAAACAGGAGAGATAGGGCAAGAGCAAAGCATTTTTTCCCTTGGATTCTGTGAAGGATTATTACTAGACTCGAGGGAATAAAGGTTTCAAGTTTGCGGCAGACTCAACAATCTGTTCCTGTTCGTCTGCGGTGAGTCTACGGTATCTCTCAGCAGCGTCAATTATTCTTGGTACGAGACGGATATCGCAGGAGGAAGCAACCGTTGTTACACCCTGGGAAAGGGCGAACCAAAGGCATCGGTCTATATCGGCTTGACTTTCGAATGGTTCATACCAGGTTAAGTATGGACGCTTCTCCTGCGGTTGCTTAGCAGGGGGAGGCTGCCACGGACCTTTTGCGAAGGCTTTCATAATGATCGTTCCGATATCTCTTTCCCTTGTAAGTTTAAGGACGGGTTCATAATCGTTTTCTAGACAGCGATGTCTTCTCAGAACAAAGTTCAGTGGAAATAGTACAGTGTCTAGATCGAAACGTTTTAGAGCTTCGATTATTGTTGGCGGTCTGTGGCTCGTTATTCCGATATGTTTGATTATGCCTTCCTCTTTGGCTTCTAACATTGCTTGAAGGGCGCCTTCAGGCCCAGATGCTATTTCGAGGTCCTTTAAATCATCAAGTCCGTGGAACTGATAGAGGTCGATATTGTCCACTCCCAATCTTTCCAGCGATCTTTTAAGTTCCTCAGAGGCTTCCTCCCTCGTTCTTTTAGTCGTCTTACATGCGAGGAAGATTTCGTCTCTATGCTTCCTCATCCACGGACGGAGCCTCACCTCTGCCTCGCCATATGTAGGCGCTACGTCAAAATGATTCACTCCATGAGAGAGGGCAAGTTCAATTATCTTATCAGCTTCATCCTGAGAAATCCTGCCGAGAGCACAGCATCCGAGAGTAACTATACTGCTCATATGCTCAGTCCGCCCAAGCCTCCTCTTTTCCATACAGAACCCCCTACCTATCAATGTTTAAGAGTCTTAAAAGAGTATAACGTACCATATACAATTAAAGTTTGATATGATCTTCTTTGGCTATTATGGCGATTATGAGTTCCACTACAATTCATAATTAGTAAAAAACCTAAAGTTATTACATATAAAGGCAAAGATATTATTATGTATTATTAAGGCGCTCAGTAGAAAAATGAGGGAGGAGACTCTATGAGCTTAGACAAACAAAAACCTTCAACGGCTACCCCTGACTCCTTTTTTGTTGTACATTGTGAACCTCCTAACGCGAATGATCTTATGTTTAAAAGTTTGGTGGAGCTGGTTCAGATGGCTGATAAATACAATGTGAAGCTGACGCTGCAATTCACCCCCCAATGGGCTGAGATGATCTTGTCTGACAAACAGGAACTAAACCTCTTGCGCCAGTGGCAAAGGAACGGGCATGAGGTTGCCGCCCAGCACCACGGGCCAAGCGTGTATATTCCGTGGGACGGATACACAAACAAGGACAATTGGCGGGTGTGGAGGGATAAGGCACACGAGGAGACGAGGAGGATGAGAATACAAACTGCTCAAGAACAGAAACGCATGGTGAAAGGGGAAATTCTCGGGTTTCAGGGGTGGAAGGAGAAATATCTGGGCGCAATGGATGACTACGTCACCCTACTGAACAAGTTGGCGAGTCCGGAAACCGTTAAAACCGCCACCATGACGGACAAGGACACGGACTGGCCCCCTGAAATACCCTACAGCACCGACGGATTTGATCCCGAAGAGGCGGTTAGCCGACCCGAATTCGTGAATGCGTCGCGGCACTCGCGGCCTCATGTGGGACAGTTATACACCCGTAAAGTGTACGAGTTGGGGATGGGCTTTTTGGGCGATCCAATTAGGTTAAACAAGCTGAAGGAAGAGTACCTATCCGTTAAAGAGGGGGAGGTTTTCGGCGTGGTCACACACGAATTCAACTTTGCCCGCACCCCAGAGATCGTTGAGGAATGGTTTAAATTCCTAAAGGAACAAGACCCCGAGGGAAAGCACAACAAAACGGTCTCCATGATCATGGAAGATTTTCTCCAAGGTAGTTTGGCGGAAAATAATTAATAACCACTGTCCCTTTTTTCTTCAGTGCATTTGAGTAACCATTGTTCACCATGTCTTCACGAATGTTCAAGAGTATCAACGAACATCTTAAGTTTTGTTTCCATTTCTTCAGCTATCTCCGGTTCTTGAACGATTATGTTGTCTTTTTCGAAAACGTCTTCTCTGAGTCTATATTTTCTAGGCTCAGGGGAATGAATGAAACCCTTGATTTCGTATAATTCTTTCGTTGTCTTCAAAGTTCTACGCTCATCTAGCCACATGTAAAAGCTCCATTTCGTGTTTCTGATGCTCCAAGATGCATTGTAGTATCCTGAGACAGCGAAATCCCTTTCATTTTCGGTTCTTTCTCCGCGTATAATTGGTAGTAGGCTTTTCCCTTGTACAAAATTAGGAATCTCGATGCCTAGAAAATCCAGTATTGTCGGCATGATATCTGGTGTCTGAATGAAGCTTTCTATTCTTTTTCCTTTACGAGCTTCTCCGGGAAGCCTAATTATTGTGGGAATATGAGAAAGTTCCTCGTAGGGCCAATCTCTTACTTTTGTTATAAACCCGTGGTCTCCCAATGGTTCTCCGTGGTCTGAAAGGTAGATTATCATGGTGTTCTCGAAAAGCCCTAGTTCATCCACTTTTTCTAGGAAACGTCCGACTCGTTCATCAACAAGTGAAACTTCACCTGCATAATTAGCTCGCACTTGCTTAACGAGGTCTTCTTTTTCAGGGTAGTCATCAACCATTCCCTCAGCCCAAAGTATCGGTCTCCCATTCCATCCAGTGTCGTACATGTGGTCATAGGGCGGAAAACGGGGATCGTAGGGTGCATGAGGATCAAAACAATCTAGCCAAAGTATAAAAGGCTCAGCAGAATAGTTTCGCTCTAGCCACATGGTTCCCGCGTTAACTACTTGAGCCGCAAATGTATCTTCGTTGCTTTTCCAGTGCGCTGTATTTCTTAAATACTGTTCAAATAAGTGTTTTCTTCTTTTTTCGTAGTCGGAATATTCCCAAACCGAATAGTAGTTTTGAGGCGTAATCTTGACGTTTTTATCTAGTATGTATGGATCGTGTTCTTGACCTCTAATCCATTGAACGTAACGGAATCCACGTCCATAATCATTGTGAGGCGGTTCGTGTAGATGCCAGCAATCTGATATTATCGCGGAATTAATTTGCTTGCTCCAAAAGATCTCAGAAAGAAGGACATCCTCAGGATCTAAACGTTGCCAACCCCGGAAAGGAAACGTGTACCTCCCAGTGAAGAAAGCAGTTCTTGCAGGTAATGTCGGAAGGCCTTCGCTGTAAGCGTGATCAAATATTATGCCTTCAGACGCTAATTTATCGATATTCGGCGTTTTAATCCATTCATTTCCGTAACAACCAAGATGATCAACCCTCATACTGTCGGTTAAAAGGACAATCACGTTTCTCTCTTCATTCATTTTCGAACCTATCCACACAAAAATCTCTGCGGCAAATATAAAAAATTAGCGTCCATGTAAATTATAGTTAAACTATGGAGGGGTCAACTGGTAACCCAGGATAGGCTCAAGTTCTCGTTTAAACACTCGGAATAACGCTATTTATGCGGTAGGCTCCCGTGATCAGGAAAACCTAAAAAATCTTAGCAGGGTGAGGCATAAAAAAGGAATATTGGCAGGAACTGAGTTGAGGAGCGCCTTGCCTGAGTAGGCGGTTAGACGGACAATCTTCAATTATGCACGCCAGCAAGTTTTTAGTTTACACTATAGCATATATGTCTCCGTTTTTCTCGATCTTTAACTCTATCTTTTTTAGGGGTTCTCTAGGCATTCCTATGAAGGGTCTTCCCGTTTTTGGGTCATACATGCCATCGTGCATGGTGCACCATATCTTTCCCGTATACTGGTTCCATTCAACTTCAGCCTGCATGTGAGTGCATAACCCATCATAGGCTACGAAACCTTCTTCGAGATGTATAAGTAAACATGGCCTCTTTGTTCCTTTCGCGTCGCCAACGGGATAAAAGAACTTCTTTGCCTCACCAAGGGGTACCTCCTTAACATTTCCTATATAAATCAGCTTTTGCCTGCTCATATCTAACTCATCATCCTTTTTTTAGTTTGAATTATAATATCTATTCTCACATTTCCAATATTTAACTTTAAAAGTTCCTCGGCTGGATTCTATCCATCCTTTGGTCCTTCTTCTCTTCGGGCTCTAGACCCCCCTTATATAAAGGTCGGCTCAATTCCGGCTCTTCACGAGAAATCACATGTTCTCTAGTATGCTGAACATAAATGCTTATTCTAATAGCGTTGAAGGCTGAGTATACTACTTTTGCAGTGAGAATTGACGCATAGCTTTCTATAACGTCTTAAAAACGCATACTTACAATATTATGTTAGCACAAAGCCATAAAGGGTTTCTAAATCTTTAGCTCAGTGCTTTGTTTAATGCATTCTCTATGTCTTTCAAGTATGTCACCAAATATTTTCTTTATTTGTTCTTTTGGCATGAAGCCTACAACCACTTCTATGGGTCTTCCGGCGCAGAAGAAGACCAAAGTAGGCGTGCTCATAACTCCATAATTGATCGCTATCTCACGATTATCCGAACTCTCTAGAACATTCAGCTTTACGATTTTGATTTTTCCTTTGTATTCTTCGGCGAATGCGTCGAATATCGGATTTAGCATGATGCACCACGGGCAATGTTTATGCCAAAATTCGACGACCGTAAGTATGTCGGACCGTAAAACTTCCTGTTTCCAATCACTCGCATTTACTTCTAAAACGCTTCCCATAAACAATCATCCCATATTTTTCTTTGTGATGTGGTGTTCATGTTTTAACTTACCATTTTAAACGCAAAATACTGGATCAAATTTACGCTATTACGAAGTTAAGAACATTACCCCTTTACTCTTTCCAGTCTAGAAGTCTTTTTTCTCCCTCAATCTTTTTGATGTTAGTAATGTCTTGCGTGACTTCCACGGTTCCTAAGTATTTTCGGTCTTTGTCTCTTACTGCAAAGTACCTGATATGAATCAGCTGGTCACCTTTTTGAATCCAGAATTCAGCTACATCCTTTTGGCCCTTTTTGAAGGAATCTAGAATCTTATTTACTATGTGGATGCTCTTCTGCGGGTGGCATAACTGAACTTTTCTGCCGATGACAGCCTTTGTCCGCACGAATATTCTTTCCTCAGCCCTATTGAAGTATCTGACAGCGTCTTCTCTATCGACAAACGTGATATCCACCGGAAGAGTATTGAGGACAGCCTCAACTTCTTCTTTTGACAGCGTTCCTGTTTCAAATTGTAATAGTCCTTCTGGCGCAAGTACAGCTTCGGGTTTATGCTCTTCGACCTCTCTAGTTTCTGGTACTGTTATCAAATGTTTAGGTGTGAAGCAGCAGTATCCGATTTCGTCAAATTCTCTTCTGGCATCTCTCCATTCTTGCTCTTTGACCACTCGCAAGGCCGTGGGGAAAAGTATGTTATTTTCCTTAAAAATATGGCTTGAAAGAATACGGTTTAAAGTTTTAGCGGTTTCGCCAAGTTGTTTTTTGAAGTCTTGAAAGCTTATAGTATTGTAATTTTCAATTAAGTTGTTAAGCTGTTTCTTTTTGTCTCTTAGCTGGTTGTGCTCCATCCACATTATTGCAGGAGGCTCTGTGATTCCATGTTTCTCTAAAATTGGGAAGAGCACGTTCTCTTCTCGAAGGTAATGTTTCTCCGCATCTAAGAAGTCTTCTGCTATATGCTTCAGTTGCGTTATTTCCTCGCTGACATAACTTATATCTCCTGCTCGTTGAACACTATTCATGATGTTGTTGAGTCTTTCTAGGAGTTGTAGGAGAATTTTGTGTTCTTCCATAAGGATGCTGACCGGACTTTCAGGGGTAATCGCCAACTTTTGTTTTTCGAGTTGTTCTCTGAAAACAGCTAGATGAACATCGCATAGCCTCTGGATTTCCTCCCTAGGTATCCCCTCTTTAATGAGACCCTGCTCAATCTCAGCAATCTCCAATGGGCTTATGCCCTCTAAAACTTGTTTGAACCTTTCTTTGACCTCTTGTGGCGATACCCCACCATGCAACTGCGTAATTATCTCTTTCAGCATTCTCTTCTTTTTCTCAGTTATTTCGCTCATTTTTCTCTCATCATCCTTTAATGAAGAATGGTCTATATATTATTAGAATGGTAGGACTTTTTGGTTTTCTTTTACCCACTGGGCAAGGTGCATTATTGTCCCTATTTTTACATCTTCAACCATGTCTTTTCCAATCAATCCTCTCGCATTAATGCATGTGCCACAAAAGATAGCCTCTACGCCTTGTTCAATTAGTCCTGTTAACATTTTTTCTAGGTTGTAATAACCTTCTGGAGTTTTTTGTTCTCTTTTTGCTGTATTTGCAGCATTCCCCCATGAAGAAAATGTTTACTTTCATTTTTATTGCATCAGAGATCAGTGCTTTTGCCAATCTTAGAGCGTTCCAAACTTTTTCATCCCCGTATGGAGCGCTGTTAAGAATAATAGTCAGTGTTTCCATCACTTTTCCTCCTTAATTTTCCCAGCAAGAGCCTTACTAAATTCTATGATCTGCCTAATGTCGTTTTCGGATGGCGGACCATTTATTTCCATTGCTCCAACAACTTCGATTTTCGATGGTCCTAGGATTTCCTGGATGTGTTTTATGGCGCCTCCACCCCATCCATATGAACTTAAGATAACTCCAAATTTTAAGGGCGGCCGTAGGGCTTTCACCAGATAGGTAGCGTACTGGGCAAGCGGGTGTACACCACCTAGTACAGTGGGTGCACCTAGTACAATAGCTCTTGAGTCAACTAGATCTTTTGCCAAATCGCCTATGTCAGCCGAAGCCAGATTATACAGCGCGATTTCAATGTCCTCGGATGCCAAGGTTTCTGCGATTGGACAAATCATCCCTTCTGTGCTGTTCCACATGGTCACGTAAACTATTATGGCCTTTTGTTTCGTTTCTCCACGTGCCCATCTTCTATATGCTTCAAGGATTCTCTGTGTATTTTTGTGAATTGGTCCATGACTCGGTGCTATCATATCAATCTCCAAATCCTTTATTTTTTCCAGCGCCTTTTCAGCCATAGTTCTGAATGGCATCATTATCTCGCCGAAATATCTCTGTGCGTGAACGATTAGATCTTCCACTTCTTCATCGTAAAGCCCCTTTGCTACATGTGAGCCAAAGAAGTCGCAGGGAAAAAGAATCTTGTTTTCTTGGAGATACGTAAACATTGTTTCTGGCCAGTGAAGCATTGGAGCCTCAATGAACCGAAGCCTTTTACCGCCGAGATCGATGGTTTCCTGGTCCGAAACCACCTTTATTCTTTCCTCAGGAACCTTATAATATGCATGTGCCATCTTAGCGCCCCTGTTGGTAGTAACCAGCATAGCTTTACTGTTTATCAACATTAAATGCGGAATTGCGCCTGCATGGTCAGGTTCAGCGTGGTTCATTACCACATAATCCACATCGCGGGGATTTGTGATCTGTCTGATTTTCTCTTCTAGATCTTTTTCAAAGCCCGGGTTTACGGTGTCAATTAAAGCCTTCTTATTTTGACCAACTATCAGATAGGCATTATAGGTTGTTCCTTCTGGAAGTGGAATCAAGGCGTCAAACAGCCTACGGTTCCAATCCCTAGCACCTACCCAATAAACGCCATCGGAAATTTCAACGACATTGCGCCAATTCATTTTTATCACCATTCTTACTTAAATGATAATTATCTAGATACAAATATAAGTTGTTGAGAATATCGAAAATTCAATTAATGCTCGTTTTCAACGCGGACATGCAGATTTTCTTAAATTTTTCCTCTGCCACATCTTCACTTTAAGGTTACCGATGCCTGGATTTCTGTAGAGTTATTTTTTCGGATTCTGGAGATGCTTCCCTTGCACTCATAATCAAAAAATCTACTTAATTAAAGGAACACGAGTGATTCGTATCGTTCAGCATTTGCCAAAAACTCTTCAGCATTTTTTAGGGCGATGCGGTAGAATGCGTAGGTTACCGCGTAGGCTATGATCCCGCTTACTAGCAAAGCAATGTAGAGGTAAGCTTCCGGTATAGGTAGGGATATTGAAACGTTGGCCTGTATATTTTCAAAGAAGAAATTCAAGGCGTAAGGAATGACTGGTGAGATTATGGCTAACGCAAGGGCGATGCATACAAGTCCGTTTACAAGCGCCCACATAGGCCTTATCATTCTTGGTCTTGGCATCTCGCGGAAATCGGGACCCTTCAATCCAAAGCTGAGAGAAACTATGCCCAAGGAGAAGACCAAGAAGACCGCCTCACTTAGGCATAATGCAGCCAACCTTGCTGACGGAATCCAGACAGCACCGGCAATTACTGAGCACACCAAGATTACACCGAGAGAGAATAGCACGGTGAAGGAATACTTAGCCTTAACTAGGCTTCTTGCCGTGATGGGAGATGAGTAGACATACCAGATAGGTTCACCTTCCATCCCGATCATCATGCTTCCGAGCATCATCGCCATAATGGTTCCCGGCGCCAGAGATAAATAAGCAAAGAGAAATGAATTGAGCACACGTGGCGCAGGTGCCGCCGCTCCACTTCTCATCGTCGTTAGAATCGGCATTATGGCGAATATCACGGGGAATAGGAAGATGTACGCCAGCTCCTGCCGCCTAGTGAATGCCTTAAAGTCTTTCCTCATCACAGCCGCCTCTAAGGGTGAGAATCCCACTCTCCTGAGGAGACCAGCCCTCGAGACATAGACGCCTCTCGATATTCTGATTGACGGCATCTCATACAATCCGTACTTGATGTTCAGTTTAGTGGCGGCTAGAAAGAGCACACATACAAAGGCAACAGAGATCACCGAGAAGATTGCTGTCTCCAGTATCATGTCGCTTGCTAGATAGGAGATGGCTATTCCAGGCCAAACGTAAGGGATAAACCATACAGTCTTCTGTCCGCTGGTAACCATCTCGAGAAGTATGAGAGCGTTAGCCTGAGAATATAGGGAGAAGTAGACGGCATAGAAGACTATGAAGAAGAGTATCGTCCCGATGAGCCTCACCCATATAGCTGCCCTACCCGCCGCCTTAGTTATAGCTCCGAAAACTCTCACCTGCAGAACCTTCGATATCTCTGTTGTTGCGCTAGCCATAAAGACGCTTACTATCAAGGCGAAGACTGTGATAAGAGCTATGGGGATGAGACCCAGGTAAATGGATGCTACAGATATCCCGGATGCTATGAGCATTGTAACAGCTAAAGGGATGCCGATGATATTTGCGAGTATGGACGCGAGGGTATGTTCCGTCCATGTTATTGGAAACCAGTAGAGAGGCTGAACAGAGACCTTTGACCCAATCCTCTGAAACTGGCTCATCTGGGTAAATACTAAACCGTATAGAAGCGCAATCGTAGGGAAGGATACGAAGAAGTTGACTGCTCCTTGGAGGACGAGACCCTTAATTTGAAAATCATCTATCCCACTATAGAAGCTTCCGATGAGCCATCCTATAGAAGATCCGAGAATGCAGGCTACTATGTAGAGGGCGTAAGTGACAAATGTGTTCTCCCGAAATCTCCTAAACCTCTTACCGCTGAGCAGCCTGTAAGATTTGATGTCAGCGCTTACGAGTAGTAGAACGTTCTTCCAGTTCACTTTAACAACGCCTCGATTACCGGCCTAATGTCGCTGGTGCCTGTCAGCTTGAGGAAGATGTCTTCTAAGCCCGAGCTGGGCATTCTTGCTTGTTGTCTTAACGCCTCCATTGAGCCCAGAGCCAATAGCCTTCCATCATACATGATAGCTATGCGGTCACACATGGCTTGAGCTATCTCCAAAACATGGGTGGACATAATCGTTGTTACACCTTCAGAAGCCAACTCACGTATGAGATCTTTAATGATTCTCGCAGATCGAGGGTCCAAGCCGCTTAGAGGCTCATCCAAAAGTAAGAGTTTAGGCCGATGCATAAGGGCGGAGATGACCACTATTTTCTGTTTCATCCCCTCTGAATAGCTACTTATCAAGTCGCCTTCCCTTTCCTCTAGCTCCAATGCGTGGAGGTACTCTTCAATTCTTTTCTTCTTTTCCGAAGTGTTCATGCTGTATACGTCTCCGGTGAGGTCGAGAAACTCCAAGCCAGTGAGGAACTCGTAGATCCTCGGAGATTCAGGCACATAGCCCACCATCCGTTTCACTTCAACAGGATGCTCCTGCACATTCATCCCAAAAACATCTACAGAACCTGAATCAGGCCTAACCAAGCCCAAAACCATCTTAAGAGTGGTTGACTTTCCAGAACCATTGGGCCCCAATAAACCGAAGACCTCTCCCTGTCTCACCTCCAAGTCAAGGTAGTCCACAGCCACGATGTCTCCGTACCGTTTGGTAACTCCGGCTAACTTCAGAGCTGGTTCAGAACGGGAAGCCACAGATAAACCTCCAAACAACCTTCAACAATCCTTTCCCTTCGGCAATATTTATCTTTTAAAGCTAGATATATTAAGTGATGAGTTTATGGACGTTAACGCGGTCAGAGCAAGGTGGGTGCAGACGGATTTTCCTATCCATATCAAGAGGTAATTATGTGATTTTTGATCGAATCTTTTTCATGTCTCGAAATGTGTATATTCTTGATCTCCATCCATTGGAATAAGACATATCCTATAATCGTCTTGAACCAGAAAGTTATCGCCCTTATCAAGGTTGTTGCCGTTGCGCTCATTGCTATCGGGATATTAAACATGGTGTAAAGACTTGTCATCACGATCTCCAAAGGTCCGATTGGAAGGCCGATCGGAATCGTCTGTAAAGCTGTACTTATGGAGAAT
>Ga0172366_10003734_pt1 | contig 11986 bp, 11 predicted proteins | sample LakKivSesite69cm_FD_114533 | JGI IMG/M metagenome (GOLD analysis project Ga0172366, IMG submission 114533) | Sediment microbial communities from Lake Kivu, Rwanda - Sediment site 69cm | ecosystem: Environmental > Aquatic > Freshwater > Lake > Sediment | place: Rwanda: Western Province, Lake... | reverse complement strand
TAAAAGGTAAATTTTCATTTATTTTTTCTTCAGCTAATTCAGCTAAATTTTCAGTATGATCCCCTACCCTTTCTATATCATTTACTATATTCATTAAATCCTTTAATCTTTTTGATTGCTTAATACTAAGAGATTGTTGCGCTATTAATACTAAATATTTGGTAATTTCTTTTTCTAAAGTATTTACTACCCCTTCTTTTAAATACACATTTTTTAAGATATTTATATCATTTTGAATAAAAGATATTATTACATCATTTAACATACTTTCTACCATCTCCCCCATTCTAACTAATTCTTTAATTACTTGACCTAAAGCTATAGATGGGGTGTTTACTATATCTTTGTTTAGATAGATGGGACCTTTTTTAAGTACAATCTCTTCGCCGGGTAAAATTTTAACAATAAATCTAACATATAAATTAATAAAGGGAAGTAAAATTATAGCGTTAAAAACATTAAAAAGTGTATGAGCATTAGCAATTTGCCTTGGAATACTTGACGAGGTTAATGATACCAAATAGGTAAATTTATTTAAAAAGAATAGAAATAAGGCAACCCCACCAATATTAAAAAATAGATGGGACAATGCCACTCTTTTTCCAGTTATAGAACTTCCTACACTTGCAATTATAGCAGTAAAACAAGTTCCGATGTTACTACCTAATATTAATGGAATTGCTGATTCTATATTAATTATACCTTGAATTGACATTGCGATTACAATTGCAGTAGTAGCACTACTGCTTTGAATTATAGCTGTAAAAACTGTAGCAACTGCAATTCCTAATAAAGGATTGTGAGAAATATTTACTAATAAATTTAAAAATGGAGCATAATTTCTTAGAGGACTTACTGCATTTGACATAGTGTAAAGACCCAAAAATAATATACCAAAGCCGAGTAAAATTTGTCCAAAATATTTATAATTTCTTTTTTTTGATATAAAATTAAGAATAAACCCTATCCCAATTGCTGGAAGAGCATATTTTTCTAAACGAAAAGAAACAATTTGGGCAGTCATAGTTGTTCCAATATTTGCTCCAACAATAATACTTACTGCTTGTTTTAAGTTTAGCAAACCCGCATTAACTAGCCCAATAGTTATTACGCTTGCGGCACTACTACTTTGAATGATGGAAGTTACTAAAGTTCCGGTGATAACACCCATTGCTGGTTTATTAGTTAACAATTCCATAATTTTTTGTATCCTATCACCAGTAATTTTCTGCAACCCTTCACTAACCAATATCATTCCATATAAGAATAAACCTAGTCCTCCAATCATGCCAAAGATTAGTTCAATGGCCATTAAATACCTCCGCCTAGATAAATTAGTCGTTAGTGAATAGTGAATAGTATTTAGTAAGTAAAATACATTAATGATTAATAAGTTATAGATTTCAAGGTACAAGTGCCGGTTTATAGAAAACTAAAAAGTGTGAAGAGGTTATATTATTATGCTCCCTTGCAACAAACTGTAAACAGAAAACCGAAAACTTCTATTTTGAAACTAACGACTAACGACTATTCACTAACGACTATTTTGAAGTTTTTATACCACTATGTCCAAATCCACCTTCTCCTCTTTTTGTATTATTTAAAGTTTTAACTAGTTTGAAATCAGGAAAGAATACTTTTTGAATTATCAATTGAGCAATTCTATCTCCTCTTTGAATAATAAATTCCTTTTCACCTAAATTAATTAATATTACCTTTATAATACCTCGATAATCTGAATCGATAGTGCCCGGAGTATTTAAGACCGTAATACCATATTTAAGAGCTAAACCACTTCGGGGTCTTATTTGACCTTCATAACCTTTTGGTATCATAATTTTGATACCGGTAGAAACTAATTTTGTTTTACCAGGTTTTAAAGTAATCTCTGAAGTTACCGCAGAATATAGATCAACACCAGAGGAAAATTTACTGGCAGAAACAGGTAAAGGCAGATCTTCACAACCCTTTGTTTTTTCTACTTTTATTTCTATCTTATTATTCATCATTGTTAATTTTTTTGTTGATTAATTTTTCATTTATTTTTAGTAATATTAGTCATAACTTTCGTTAATATTATTAATATCATGCTCTATAATATTATTCTCATCAACATCAATTTTCCTTAAATCGATTCTTCCTTGATTATCAATCCCAATAACTTTAACTAAAATATCATCATTTACTTTGACTATATCTTCAACTTTTGCAATACGTTTTTTAGACAATTTTGAAATATGAACCAATCCTTCTTTGCCAGGTAAAATTTCTACAAAAGCTCCGAAATTTGTGGTTCGGGTCACACGTCCTTTATATATGTCCCCAACCTTAGCTTCTTTAATTAAACTTTCAATCATTTTTTGAGCTTGTTTTACTGATTCATCATCATTTGAAGATATAAATATTTCTCCATTTTCTTTGATATCGATAGACGCCCCGGTCATTTCGATAATCTTTTTGATATTTTTCCCGCTTGGTCCAATAACAATACCAATTTTACTAGGGTCAATCTTTATAATAGATATTTTTGGTGCATACCTAGATAAACCTTTTTTTGGTTTTGAAATCACTTCATTCATTTTTTCAAGGATAAATAACCTTGCTTCTTTTGATTTATGTAAAATATCACCCATTGTATTTTCAGAGACACCGGCAATTTTTAAATCCATCTGAATTGCAGTAATCCCCTCACTACTTCCAGCAGCTTTAAAATCCATATCTCCAAAGTGATCTTCTACCCCCAAAATGTCTGTTAAAATCTCTATTTTTTCATTTTCTTTTACTAATCCCATAGCAATTCCTGCTATAGGTCTTTTTATCGGTACCCCTGCTTCCATAAGAGATAAACTCCCTCCGCAAACAGTAGCCATAGAAGAAGAGCCGTTTGATTCTAAAATTTCAGAAACTACACGGATAGTATAGGGAAATTCTTCTTCTGAAGGTATTAAAGATTTTAAAGCTTTTTCTGCTAATGAACCATGCCCTATTTCTCTTCTTGATTGACCTCTTCTCGGGCTTACTTCACCAACGCTAAATGGCGGAAAATTATAATGTAAATAAAATCTTTCGGAGAATTCCTCTTCTAAAGTATCAATAAATTGTCTATCTTTAATTGTTCCCAAAGTAGTAATAACCAAGGCTTGAGTTTGCCCTCTGGAAAACAAAGCACTTCCATGAACTCGAGGAAGTACTCCGATTTCACCACTAATAGAACGGATATCGTCTAATTTTCTTCCATCTACTCTTATTTTTTCTTGAATTATTAAATTACGGACAATTGACTTACAGATATCATCAAAATCATTTTTTATGAGATATTTTTTATTCTCTTCAATAGATAATTTTTCGATAATATTATCAAATAAATTTTTTAATGTTTTTTCTCTTTCCTTTTTTTCATTTATGCAAATAGCTTCTTTGATATCCTTTTCGTAGAGATTTTTAATTTCTTGGTAATATTCCCCCTTTCCTTCTATTTTATCTAAAAATTTACCCCTATCTTTTATATTCGATTTCCCTAAAATATCTAATAATTTTTCTTGACCTTCTACTATTATTTTAATTGACTCCTGAGCAATATTAATTGCTTTTAATATAATTTCTTCTGGTACCTCTTTTGCTTCCCCTTCTATCATTATAATAGAATCTTTAGTTCCAGCTACAATTAAATCTAATTTGCTATTTTCTAATTCTAAAGAGGTAGGATTTACTATAAATTCATTATCTAATATTCCAATTCTTACCGCTCCTACCGGGCCTTGAAAAGGAATATCTGATAGCCATAATGCAGAAGATGCTCCAATAATAGCAAGAATGTCCGGTAAATTTTTTTGATCATAAGAGAGAACAGTACAAATTACCTGAACATCATTCTTGTATTCTTTTGGGAATAAGGGCCGTAATGGACGATCAATAAGTCGAGAAGTTAATATTGCATTATTACTTGGCCTACCTTCTCTTTTAAAAAAACCACCAGGTATTTTACCAGCAGCATAAAATTTTTCCTCATAATCTACCAATAAGGGGAAAAAATCTGTCCCTTCACGTGGTTCATCAGAAGAGACCACAGTTGCTAATACAGTTGTTTCCTCACAACTTACCACTACTGAAGCAGCAGCCTGCTTGGCAATTTTACCAGTTTCTATATTAATTAATTTTCCATTTAAATTAATTTTAATTCCTTTAGTTCCTAACATTTTTATAATAATTTCCTCCTTTTTATTTGTAAAGCCAGCGTAATTTATGGTAAATATTTTATATTATTTTTATTTTCTTAAATTGAGAGCATCAACGACTTTTCGATATTTTTCGATATCTTTATCTTTAAGATAATTTAATAATCTTTTTCTTTTACCAACCATCTTTAATAGACCTTGCTTGGAATGAAAATCTTTCTTGTTTTTATTTAGATGTTCCGTTAGATCATTTATTCTTTCAGTCAATAAAGCTATTTGAACTTCTGGTGAACCTGTATCTGTAGTGTGGTGTTGGTATTTCTTTATTATCTTTTCCTTATCTTCTTTAATAAAAACCATATCAGTATCTCCTTTTATTTTATATAGTGATAATTTTTTAATGGTAAATATCATATCTTACACATTTTATCATAATCAATTAAGACCTTCAACCTAACAATTTAGTCGTTAGTGAATAGTATTTAGTTAGCGTATAGCGTTTAGCGTTTAGAAAGTAGTAGGGGTGTATTGCATACGCCCATAAAAAAAATCAGCAAACCCATAGAGTGTATAAAGATTTAATGTAGGGGCTTGATTTATCAAGCCCGCAAAACTCGGGTCGGATAAATCCGACCCCTACATTAAAAGTAATAGTTTGTACAAAAAAGTTTTGAGTTTTGAATTATGGTTTTTCGCTTTTCGCTTTTCGCTATTTTACTATACTTTATCTCTACTTATTACTTATTACACATTACTAATTACTGTATTCTCTATACGCTAAACGCTGCACGCTCTAGGCTATATTATATATTATTTCTTTTATCAATTATTTTACCGGCAATTAAAATGTCTTTTTCTATCTGTTTTTTTAACAACTCTGTATTACTAAAATATCTTTCATTTCTGATTTTTTTTAATATACTGATCGTAATTTTTTTATTATAAATATTCTGGTTAAAATTTATAATATGTACTTCTATGGTTCTTTGTGTTTCTTTAAAAGAAGGTCTAATTCCGATATTCATTAAACCATAGTACTTTTTATTGCCAATGGTAATTTCCACTAAATAGACTCCATTAGCAGGGATTATTTTTTCTAAAGGTATTTCAATATTAGCTGTAGCGAAATTCAGTAATTCTTTTCCTCTGCCTTTTCCAGGGATTACTCTTCCTGAAATTATTATCTTATGACCCAATAATCTTTTTGCTTTTTCAATATCTCCCAGGATAATATACTCTTTTATTTTAGTACTACTTATAATATTATGGTTTGTAATTTCTGGTTCTAATATATTAGTTTTGAAGTTATACATTTTACCATACTCTTTTAAACAATCAACATTTCCCTTACCTTGAAAGCCAAATTTATAATTAAACCCTACAAAAAGTTCTTTTACTTTTAAACTATCAACTAAGATATTGCTTATAAAATCTTTAGGTAACATTCTACTTATCATTTTAGTAAATTTAATAATCAGAAAAATATCCACATTTAAATTTTTAACTAGGCTTATCTTTTCTTCCATAGTGGTTAAAAGAAAAACATTGTTCCCAGGAATAATTATTTTATCTGGATGGGGATCAAAAGTTATAATAATACTTAATCCATTATTTTTTTTGGCTTCGTTAACAGCTAACTTAATTAATTTTTGATGACCTAAATGAATACCATCAAAAACACCTACAGCAATATATCGGTTTTTTTTTGGTAGTATTAGATTTTTTGAGTATTTTATAATTTTCATAAACGATTATTTATTTTTATTTTTAAGAAACTCAATTTCTTTAGACAATTCGGAAAGAATTTTTTCCCTTACTTCTCCCAGTTTTCCCGAGCATAAACAGCCTGCTGAGTTTGGATGCCCGCCCCCCTTGAATTTATTAGCGAATTTACTTACGTTAAAGTTTCCTTTAGAGCGAAAGCTAACTTTTATTTTATTATCTTTAGTTTCTCTAAATAAGATTGATATTTCAATATTTTTTAAAGTTGTGGATACATCAATTATTCCTTCTATTTCTTCGTCATTAGCTTTGGTCTCGTCTAACATCTTTCTGGTGATAGATAACCACGAAATATAATTAGAATCATCTATTTCTAAAGTTAAGAGAGCTTCTCCCAATAATTTTAATCCAGAGAAGGTATTTCTATTATAAATATTATTAGCAATCAAGTAGGGCTTCATTCCAGTAAAAGTTAAATCAGAAACTATTCTAAATGTTTTAGAACTAACATTTGAATATCTAAACGAACCTGTATCAGTTATTATAGCTGTAAATAAACAGGCAGATATTTTTTTATCTAATAAATCTAAGTTTATAAATTTAATTAATTCATAAATAATTTCTCCGACTGAAGAGGCGGAGCAATCTATATAATTTAAATTACCATAATTTTCATTACTACTATGATGGTCAATATTTATTATAGTATTTGTATTCTCTAATATATTGGATACTTCTCCTGCTCTTTTGATGTTACCACAATCAAGCACTATTCCAACATCAAAATTATTCTTATTAAAATTGTTATCTTCTATATGGTGTATTTTATCACTTTCAGGTAAAAAATCGTAAATTTTTGGTAATTTATCTTGATTTAATATTACAGATTTCTTATTTAGTTTTTTTAAAATAAAATGAAAAGCAAGTTCAGAACCAATAGCATCACCATCTATATTTATGTGAGAAGTAATTAAAAAATTATCATTCTTTTCTAATACCTTAACGATTTCCTTAAAATTATTTATAATTTTCACCTTTCTTTTTATTTGATTGTTCCTGATGTATTTCTGAAACTATCTTTAATAATTTATATTGATATTCTATGTCTTCATCAATTTTAAATTCAATCTCCGGTACAAATCTAATTTTCAATTGTCTTCCAAGTTCACCTCTTATAAATTTCGTGGCACCTTTTAGCCCCTTTAAACACTTTTTATTATGATTTTCATCACCGTAAATACTAATATAAATTTTGGCATGTTTTAAATCAGATGAAGCTTGTATCTTGGTGATAGTTATAAAATTTATTCTTGGGTCATTTATCTTTCTATAAATTATATCGCTGATTACTTTCTTAAGAGATTTTTCTAACTGTTCTGTTTTTTTAAAAGATGATAACATAATTGTTCTCCCAAGATATTCAAGGGGAAATTCTTTTCCCTTGAAAACCCCTTAATTTGCCCTCACCTCAATATTTATTACACCCTTGAATATCTTGTCTTTAATATTCTTCATAATAATAAATCATATTCCTTATTTAGAGGTATAGGAATTATTGAAATTCCTATACCTCTAAATAATGTTTATTTCATATTTTGTTAATTGAAATTCATTTTGTTTTTCTAAAAATAGAATAATTTCATTTAGCACTTTATTAAGGTATTTTTTATCATTTCCTATACCAGCAATTCCTAAGGTGGTATTTTTCCATAGATTGGAATTATCTATTTCAGAAACTGAAACATTATAACGGTTTCTTATTCGTAATTTTATGCCCTTTAGCATGTTTCTTTTATCCTTTAGCGAGTGGCTATTTGGTAAAAACAAATTTATTTTACAAATTCCTATAAGCATATTACTTTTTTATATAACCCTCGTGGTATAGATTTTATATTTTTTGGATAATTTTGAATAATACTAATTTTTATCTTTAATTTCCTTGAAAATATAAAATTCAAGGATGTCTTTTAATTTAATATCATTAAATTTTTCCAAACCAATTCCACATTCAAAACCTGTATTAACTTCTTTGATATCTTCTTTAAATCTTTTTAATGAAGTTACTTTACCTTCATATATTAATTTTCCGTCTCTAATTACCCGTATATTGTCATTTTTAGAAATCTTTCCATTCAATACATAACTTCCTGCAATTGTACCAACTTTAGGAATTTTAAATATTTCTCTAACTTCTGCTTGTCCACAGATAAATTCTTTTATTTTTGGCTTTAAATAACCTTGTAAAGCAGATTTAATTTCGTCTATTAAATCATATATAACCTTATACAATCTTATTTCTACTTTTTCATATTTTGCGATTTTATATATATTTGCATCAGGACGAATATTAAACCCAATTATTATTGCAGCTGAAGCAGAGGCTAGCATAACATCAGTTTCGGTAATATTTCCTACGCCGGCATGTATTATATCAACCTTTATCTTTTCATCTTCAATTTTTATTTTTTTTAAAGTTTCTTGCAAAGCTTCTAATGAGCCTTGAGTATCTGTCTTTAAGATAATTTTTAAATTATCTATTTTACCTTCTTTTATCTCTAAAAATAAATTTTCCAAAGAAACTTTTGATGATTCTTCTATAACTTTACTTCTTTCTTCATTTTCCCTTTCGTTAATTATGATTTTAGCGAATCTATCGTCTGGTACAATTTGGAAATAATCACCTGCTCGAGGCATTTTAGAAAAACCTATAATTTCAACTGGAGTAGATGGTCCTGCTTCTTTAATGCTCTTCCCTTTATCGTCGATTAGATTTCTAATTTTACCGTAAGATAAACCTGCTATAAAGTAGCTACCGACTTTTAATGATCCATCTTGAATTAATACTGAACCCATAATTCCTCTTCTTTTATCTAATTTTGTTTCTATTAGTAAACCTCTAGCGGGAATGTTCGGATTTGCTTTTAATTCCAGCATTTCTGCCTGTAAAGAGATAGCCTCTAACAATTTATTAATCCCTTTATTTTGAAGGGCAGATATTTCCACCATTAAAATTTCTCCACCCCATTCTTCAGAAACTAAATCATATTTTGAAAGATCCTTCTTAACCTTTTCAACATTAGCATTAGATTTATCTATTTTATTAATTGCTACAATAATAGGGACATTCGCAGCTTTAACATGATTGATTGCTTCAATGGTTTGAGGCATTACTCCATCATCTGCAGCTACAACTAAAACTGCAATATCTGTTGCTTTTACACCACGTGCCCTCATAGTCGTAAATGCTTCATGACCAGGAGTATCAATAAATACAATCTTTTTATGGTCTATTTTAACTTGGTATGCACCAATACTTTGGGTAATACCCCCCACCTCCCCTTTGGTAACATTAGTTTTTCGTATTACATCAAGAAGAGTAGTTTTACCATGATCAACATGTCCAATTATAGTAACAACAGGAGACTTTGAAATTAAACTTGCAATTTTTTCTTTTTTTTGAGAACTTATTTTATTTTTTAATTTAGCGGAATATTTTATTTTAAATCCGCATTCCTGGGCAATATTCTGCAAAATATTTATTGGCACTTCTTTATCAATTGAATTAATTACTCCATAATTTATTGTTTTTTGAAATATTTCTGATAAAGAAACTTTAAATTGTAGCGCTAATTCTTTTAAATTGGGGATTTTGTTAATCTCAATTACTTTAACTTGTTTTTTTCTTTCTACTCCTTTTCTCTCTTTATTAGAAATAATTATTTCTTTTATTAATTCTATAGTATCTTTATCTAAATTACTCATATGATTTATAACTTTGATACCCTCTTTATTTAAAAATCCAATTAATTCTTTAGTTGGTATTTTTAAATTTTCTGCAAGTTCATAAACTCTCATTTTCATATATATCGCCTCCATTATCGCTTACATATCCCTTATTATATTTAATGACATTTTTTATTATGCCCTCTTAGTTTGAACATTAATGTTAGTTTTAAAAAATTCTATAAAAATATTTTTGTAGAACTGATTATTAAAAAACATTTTTTTCAAAGAAATTTTTTAGATCATCAATGATTTGTGCAGGAATATCTTTTTTAAATGTTTTATCTATTCTTTTTTCTCTTATGGCTATATTTAAACATTCAATATTATAACAAAGATAGGCCCCTCTACCCGATTTTTTACCTGTAGTATCGATTTCATAATTTCCTTCGGGTGTTTTTATTATTCTCATCATTTCTCTCTTTGGTTTTTTATTTTGACATCCTACGCAAGTTCTTAGGGGTACTTTTTTATTTTTTATCATTTAAGAGAACTTCCTTTTAAGATTCTATTTATTTTCTGAGTTATTTTTTGAGTCATTTTCTTCAAGATTATTATTAGAACTTTTACTGTTTTCTCCGTTATATTGTGATTCGCTTTTTATATCAACTTTCCAACCAGTTAATTTAGCAGCAAGTCTTGCATTTTGTCCTTCTTTTCCAATTGCCAAAGAAAGTTGTTGGTCTGGCACTACTACTATGGCGGTTTTTTTATTTTCAAAAAGATTTACTAATATAACCTTAGCTGGACTTAGAGAATTAGCGATAAATATTTTTTCATCATCGCTCCATCTAATGATATCAATTTTTTCATCTTTTAACTCAAGCATAATAGATTTTATTCGTGAACCTCTATCACCTATGCATGCGCCAACCGGGTCAATTCTATCATCTTTTGAATAAACCGCAACTTTTGAACGTTTTCCTGCTTCTCGAGCAACATATTTTATTTCCACTAATCCTTCGTGAATTTCGGGTACTTCTAATTCAAATAAACGTTTTAGTAATTCGGGATGAGTTCTGGAAACAAAAATTTTGGGACCCTTAGATGTTTTTCTTACCTCTATAATATATATTTTTATTCTTTTTCCTTTATAATATTCTTCATTTCTTATTTGTTCATTTGGTAAAAGAAAGACTTCCGTTCTGCCTAAATCAATAATCACATTTCTAGATTCTATTCTCTGAATAACTCCCGTGACAATATCCCTTTCTTTATCAATATATTTTTCATAGATTACATTTCTTTCGGCTTCTCTAATCTTTTGTACCATTACTTGTTTTGCAGTTTGAGCTGCTATCCTTCCAAATTCTTTAGGTGTGGTCTCTATTAAAATATTATCTCCAACTTTATAATTTTCTTTATCTGATTCCGTTAATTCGTCTAAAGATATTTCATTTAAAGATTTTGTTTCTTTTTTTACAATAGTTTTTTTATTAAATACTTTAATTTCGCCAGTATCTTTGCACATATTTATTCCCACGTTATGCATATTAGCTCCATAATTTTTTTTATATGCGGAAGCTAAGGCAGATTCAATTGCCTCTATTAAAATGTCTTTAGATATGCCTTTTTCTTTTTCTATTTCATCCAATACTTTTATTAAATTTCTATTCATATAATCTATCCCCTCCTCCCTCTCATTATAATGCCTTCAAGATATTCAAGGGGAATTCTTCCCCTTGAAAACCCCTTAATTCGCCCTCAACTCAATATTTATTACACCCTTGAATATCTTGTCTTTAATATTCTTCATAACAAGATTGTCAGGGGAGTAAACTCCCCTGAAACCCCTATACATTTTATTATTTCTTCTCGGTTTTATACAATACCTTTTCTGACAATCTTGTTAAAATCCATTCCTTATTTAAAAAAGAATTTACCTTTTACCATCTACCATCGGAATTTCTTTGAAATTCCGATGCTATTAAATATATATGATTTATTATACAACAAAAGAGTGGTTTAAATACCACTCTTTTGAGGAGAATAATCTTTTACTTAAACACATCAAATTATAACATAAAGTTAAATTTTTGGCAATATTTCGATAGGTACTGTTGGTGTCAAGAACTTGTTGGGACTTTTCTTACCTCAAAGAAATTATTTGATTTTAATTCACGAAAGTAAAGATAGGTCCTCGCGATGTTACCATAAAATGATTAAATAATAATTCTACCACCTCATTTTCCCTATTATTTTCTAAAAAAATAAGAGTATTATCTATCCCCATGACTTTACCTTAAAAGATGATTAATCTATACTCACTAATCTCTTTAATGATTTTACCCAGGGTCTATCCTGGT
>Ga0172366_10003732_pt1 | contig 11990 bp, 8 predicted proteins | sample LakKivSesite69cm_FD_114533 | JGI IMG/M metagenome (GOLD analysis project Ga0172366, IMG submission 114533) | Sediment microbial communities from Lake Kivu, Rwanda - Sediment site 69cm | ecosystem: Environmental > Aquatic > Freshwater > Lake > Sediment | place: Rwanda: Western Province, Lake Kivu... | reverse complement strand
GAAGCTATTAACTATACATTTAATGATTTTGGAAATTTATATGTAGGAAACTACGCTGGAGGCGGAAATTTATTTCAAGGAAATATTGATAAGATAAATCTTTGGAAACACGAATTGGATGATGAATCATTTATAGAACATTGTAAGAACTTTGATTCATATAAAACAAATAATGACAGTACAACTTATGATAATTTATATTTTAGATATAGTTATGATTATCCGGTAAACATGTATACTGGTTCATTTTTTGTTGTGAGAAATGCAAATAAATTATATTCACAATATAGTGCCTCTGCATATAATTTTGTACAAAATACAACTACACAATCAAATTGTTTAACTGTCTCTGCATCTTTATATCCATATCAATTTGATGAAATCGAAATCAATCAAAATATTAAATTAGGTCAATATGGCCCTAATAAATTTAAGAATCAAAAAATAAATAAAGCATCTCAAACTGTTGAAACTAGATTGATGTCTAATGAAACTAGTGCAGTAAACAATTTGGTAACTACAGATTCAAATTTATTAGCAGTATACATTTCTCCATTTAAAGTAAGAGACGATGACATTTTAAATTTCTTAGGTGAATATGATTTAATGGATTATATTGGCAATCCATCAAATATTTTTGCAGAAAATTATGAAAATTTACAAACTCTAAGAGACAATTATAACAAATATAATTTATCTGAACCAGTCTTGTATCAAGAGTTTATGACTCTTTATAAGAATTATTTTGATGGTTCATTCTTTGAAACTGTAAGACAATTATTGCCGGCAAGAAGCAAAATAATTGATGGTATATTAATCGAACCAAGTCTTTTGGAAAGAAATAAATACCAAAATCGACCAGTAAATAGTGCAATTGCTTATGATTTAAATAGTTCGTATCAACCACTTAGAAATTTTTCAGCTTCATTTGAAAGAAAATATACAAGTATTAAGCAAGTTAATTTAAATAAAAATGGATTAGATTTTCCATTAACTTCCTCAACATATGGATTATTGACATCATCAATGCATCCATCATCTTATCCATCGAATAATTATACAACATTTCAATTTTCAAGTTTAAATTATGATAAGAGATTGAGTGTATTTTCAATTAGCGGTTCATTTTTCGATAAATACGAACCGAATTATATTTATAAAAATAATAAAAAACTTTATTTATTTGGTAGAAATCCAAATACTAGTTTGGAAAATTCTGGTAGTAAATTGGTGAATACATATTCTTATTTAAATATAAATTCTTCGTCTTTGTTTAATACTTATGACAATAGTTCTTCAACGTTTGATACCGAATCTTATCCTATAGGACATTATTCATTAAAGAGAAGAATTTCAAGATTTTCAACCAACCAATACTTTGTAAATTCATCAACTGGTTCTTTTTATAAAAAATCTAGTCAAAATGTATATACAACAGTAGATGATAAAGGTAATCTAAATAATTCATCTCCAATAGAAAGAACTCAAATAAACTTACAAGTTTCTCAAAATTCATTGATAAGTTCATAAAAAAGATTTAATGAATAATATTTATTAACAAATATACTTATATTATATGGCATACTTAGATAATAAAACAATAACAGTTGATGCGATTTTAACCCAAAAAGGTAGACAATTGTTAGCAAAAAATGGTTCATTGAATATTACATCATTTGCACTAGCCGACGATGAAATTGATTATAATCTATATAATTCAACTCATCCACTTGGTAGTGCTTTCTACGATATTTCTATAAGAAATACACCTATATTAGAACCATTTAGCGATGAAACTCAAGTAATGAAGTACAAATTAGTAACTTTACCATCTGGAGTTACAGCAATTCCAGTAATTTCGATTGCACAAACAAATATTACAACTGACAGATTAAATACAAGTGAATTTATAATTTCTCCAAGTACGAATCCAACTTATAATACAACTCTAGGATATACTGCTATTTTAGGTAATAAAAATGCCGGTACATTATTGGTGACAGAAACAAATAGTATTAATTCTACCAGTGCAACGGTTCCAAGTTTTGCTGGTGATGCTGTTACTGCTTCTTCTCAAGTGGTAGTTGGTAGTAAATTTAAATTTGTGCCTAATAATGCTTTAATATCTACAATAACTACAACTTTAACCATTATTGGAAATGAAAGCGGAGGTAGTCTTACAATTCCAGTTACCGTAACAGTTCCAACTACAACTACTTAATAAAATATGATTTTTAAAAACTTCGAATCTACCGATATAGTAACAGGAAGAATTAACAAAGTGTCTTCCGGATTTTGGGTTGACGGTAATTACGCCGTTACACAATCATCTTTTACAACATCATCTACACAAGTAGTTTTGACAGGTTCAAATGCATATGATGTTCAAAACGGGTTATATTATTATAATGTTTACTATCAAAATCAACCACATTTTTCAATAACCTATGGTGATTATTATGGTTCCGGTTCATCTATAACAGATTCAACAACATTATACGTTCGTCCTACCAAAGCAATTTATAATCAATACAAAAACGTTTTATTAACTCCCGACGACACATTTTTTAATTTTAAAACAGGTAATTATACAATAGCAACATCCGCCGATTCAACTACATCTGTTACTAGTTCTGGTATAGTAGTATTAAATTTTTCAGCTGATAAATATAAAGACCGTATAGATGAAGGTCAAATTGAATTTAACATAAGTGGTTCTAAGGGACAATTTACATTTATTGATGATTCATCTGTAGTCAAAAAACAATTAGATGTGTATAATATTATTAGCGGAAGTGTAAATGATGGAGTTCCATCTGCATATTCAAATGCAGGTGTAATTACATATAATTCTATTGGATTATTTTACCCAAAAACTGGTACTGTAGTTTTAAATGCAGGAGCTGTAAGTTCTTCTGTTGGTGTGTCTTTGACAGGATCATTTGCAAGTGTTCCTGACCAAACAAATGTATATTCTTTAAATCAAAGAATCATCTTCCAATCAATTACTAAATGTACAACCAAGACATTTAAAGTAAGAAAATCTGAATATCTACCTTCTGCTCAATACTTCGTAAGAGTAAAAAATCAAGATTTTAATTATACAAATAATCCAACATTTATTGCAAATGGTACTACAGATTCATTAAATGGAACTATATTAGCTAGAGGTGCAATAAAAATAAATGATTTTGTTAACAATCCTACAACTTATATTACTACAGTTGGTTTATATGATAGTGATAATGAACTCGTAGCTGTTGCAAAATTGAGTCAACCTACACAAAAAACTTTTGATAGTGAATTGTTGATTAGAGTAAGACTTGATTTTTAAACTAATGGATAAATGATTAAAAGTTTAAATAGAGACGATGTTCAAGTTACCCCATTTGTTGCAAAAAAACTCTGGAATCCTACAAATATTGAAGCTACGGATTTGATATTATGGATGTCCGGGTCTCTAAGTGGGTCAATTTCTCATATTTATATCGATTATGGCGATGGCACTAGTTCTCCAATAACAAATAGCATTTGTAATTTAGCGTTACAACAACAAGAAGATGACTTCGTTCAATATCATCGTGGTTTAAATATTACAGGTACATTTTTTCCTGTTGGCAATCAATATTATAATTCATCATCTAATCCTGTTAATGTAGATGGTACTTATATGCGATTAGTGTATAATACTAATAAACAACTCTTTTATAATACTTACGATAATCCAATTCAACTATGGGGAGTGGAAAATTTTAATTTAAGTTCTACTTATAGAATTTTAACAGATGTGATTGATGTATTTACAATACCAAAAAACTATTTTGGTGAAAAAATTTCTCCTCACAGTGTAACAATAATTGATAGTCAAGATGATTCTACCTACTTGATTAAAGATGATGGAAATCAAAATTTAATACTTAGTGGAAGTTATTTTTCTACTTATCAAGAAATAGAATTTACTGACTTATGACAGATTCAATTTATAAGTTAAAAACTGGGTATTCAATTGCTGCAGACGGTGATTACGTAGCAATAGGAAATCCATCGTCTTTTTTATCTGGATCTTCTATATTAAATAATAAAGGATCAGTTGAAGTTTTTAACTATTCTAAAACTACTGATTTATATAATCCACATTTTATATTTTATAAATATATTACCCCGCATGAGGTATTTCTTTCTGCGGATACAAGTAGCGTGGATTTAACATATTTGAATGCAGACACTTCTTCTGTTCCTGTACTTGGTCTAAATATTGAAATAGATATTAATTGGAATCCTATAATTTATGATGATGGATACGGAACTTCTGTAGATATTTCAGGTTCTATAGTTGTAATTGGAAATCCATACTATAGATATTCCTTAATTAATGAATCTCAAGTTTATACTGGTTCTTGTGTAGATATTTATGATTTATTAGATTATTCAAGTAGTTATGTTTCAGGAACAATATATTATCCAAAATATAGTATTACAAATTCTTTTGATAATTTAGAATATTCTACATTTGGAGAATCGGTATCTATTTATGAAAACAAATTAGTAGTAGGATCAAGTAAAAATAATGCGGCTTATATTTATACTCAATCTTTAGGTATTTGGAATCATTATCAAACCTTAACAGGTACAGATTATTTTGGCGGAGTAGTAAAAATTGATCCTAGCGGATCAAATAGAATTGTAATCGGAACTAAATCAACAGGCAGTGCGTTAATACCATCTTGTATTTTCGTGTATGAGTTAAATCAATTAAATTCTCAATGGGAATTAAATGATTCCTTATGTGAAGAAAGAAGTATTACTGGTTCATTAAATTTTATAGATTTTAAACCTTACTTTCCTGGAACTCAACCGAGTGGTAGTAAATATGGAAATTCATTATCAATTTATGGTGATACTATTGTAGTTGGTTCTCCAGATGATATGTTTTATTATGAATGGAGTGGTTCTACAGTTCTAAGAAATAGAGGAGCAGTTTATTTTTGGAAAAAATGTACAGATGCAACTGATTGGTTTTTATTACAAAAATCTTTTGGTAGTGAAAATTTATTAGAATCAAATAATTTTGGTCAATCTGTAGACATATATAATGGTTATGCAGTAGCAACGAGTACTAAAGATGTTTATCAATTTAGTTCAAGTTATATTAAAAATACAATCGATAAAAGATTTGATTGTAATCCAAATGATAGTATAATTGATACTTTGGGTCAATTTGTTTTTTATACTTCTTCATTATCAAGTTCATTGTGGGAAGTAAAAAATACAGTAACTAAGAAGAAACAATACGGATATCCATATACTACATTTGGATATAGTTCAGCAATTACTGATAAAATAATATCAATTGGTTCTCCACTATTTTTAGTTAATCCTATAGAAATGACTTCATCTTTGTATGATACTATTAATGGTTATTCTTATATATACAATTTTAATGATTTAGTTAATGATTATCATATAGGAAATGTATTTTATAGAGATGGTAAAATAATATTATCTAACAGTGGTTCTATATTTGACAATTTACTAAAAAATAGATCAAATTTATTAGAATCTATGTATAATATTGAATATAAAAGCAATATTAAACTATACGAAAAACAAGTTTTGTGTAGAATTGAAACTGGAGAATTTAACTATAGTACAAATCCTACATCATTAGTTCCAAATACATTTGATTTTGATATAGATAATAACAAATATTTTGATTTTACTGATTTAGATTTAATTTTAAAATATATTAATTATCAAATTAATGGTTCATATAATTGGTGGCAATATATGACATTCACAAATGAAGAACAATCATTATTTAATCTTTATTCTGTAGAATATAATATATCATCCAGTTATACATCTACATACAATTCAACATTATTATCAAAGTATAATAGTTTTGATATTGACGGTAATAATAAAGTTAATTTGAATGATATGTATATATTATGGAAACATTTTAACAGTAACTTAAATCAAACCGAATTATTTAAGTATATAGAACCAAAATCTAATAGAAAAACAGTACAACAAATTGAAAGTTATATTGATGAAAAAATAGGTAAATTTGGTGGTAAGAGTATAAAACAAGACTTTTTTGGATTTAACTATAGTTCTTCAATTGATTCAACCGGTTCTTATTTAGCACCGTATATAACAACTGTAGGACTTTACAGTGGTGCAGATTTGGTTGCTGTTGCTAAATTGGGTATGCCAATTAAAAATAGTGGTGAATTACCATTAAATATTTTGGTAAAATGGGATATTTAAATATATTTATAAAAAGAAAGTATAATATATGCCAACACCAGTAAATAGAGAATCTTTAAATAAAAGTTTAGAAGAAAGATATAAGTCCCAAAAGTTTGGCGGAGCATTTAATGCCAAAGATATCAATACCAAACCGGACTCTATAACCCCTGGTTCATCCGCAAAAGGTCAAGAATTTACAATTAATGAAGGTGGGTTCAGAGTTAAGCAACCACTTGGATTGTCTGATTTAGCAGATGTACCCGATAGAAAAAATTCAACTTCTAAATCTCTATCTTCTTTAATAAAAGGTTTTAATAATAAAAAATATAAAGGTTAAACATATACTATATATTAGTATATGGTTATATTAGGTTTAGATTCATCTACAATCAGAAAAAAGAAAAATTATTCAAGATTCAAAAGTATATGAATTTATTAATCCAAACGGTATTATTTTAAAAATCAAAGGTTTAAGAAAATATTGTGATGAAAATAATTTAAAACGGGCTTCTATGTTACGAGTATACAGAGGTGAAAGAAAATCTTACAGAGGATATAAAAAATATGAATGTATTGGGAATTGATTTATCATCAACAGTTTGTGGATATGCTATTTCTGAGAACGGTAAAATTTCAGATACTGGATTTATTGATATTTCAAAACATGATACATATAAATCAAAAGCTAATGCAATTATTGATATATTAAAAAATAAATCGTTTGATATAATTCAGATAGAAGAAACACTGGCTAATTTTTCTTTTGGAAGAACTAGTCAACAGACAATATTAAAATTAGCTATTAACAAAGCAGTTATATGTTATATTCTAGAAGAATATTTTAAAGTTAAAATATTGTCTATAAATGTAAACACTATGCGTAAACAGTTGTTTGGTAAGTGTAGGATAAAGGGAATGAAATCCAAAGACTTTGTCAAATCTGAATTAGAATCACTTTATCCTGATGTAGTTAAATTTACTGTTCTTAACAAAAAGGGTAACTGGGATGAACGAAATGGTGATATGTATGATGGTATAGTAGCATCCCTTTTTAAAGATGAACCGGAAAAAAATAATAGAGTTAGCAAAAAAGATAAAGACGTTAGCCGAAAAAGGTAAAGACGGTGAAAAAAATACAGCTAAAGAAAAGTTACAACGGTTGTGTGAAAAATATAATATATTAGACCATGAAATTAACATTTCAGAAGAAACTAAGGACTATTATATAATCTTACGAGATTTAAATGAGAGAGAATTGTTAATCAATATATGTTGTATGATTTTGGATGTACCAGGATTTAAATGGAGAGAAAAAAACAACTGTATTCGTATTCATATTACTAACAATCAATATGAAGACATTCACAGTGCATTTGAATATTATAAAGAAATGTATAATGATTATAAAAGATATCTTATACAAGGTATAATTTCAAGACATGCAATCGGATATATTCCAAAACAACAAACATATACACAAGAAAATGTAGTTCAACCAGATATTCCGACACCACCACCACAAGAAACTGAAGATGCATCTGAAGATAAAAAAAGTGAAGAAACCTTTAAAAATAACGATAAAGAAGATAAAAAATCGGAAGATAAATCCAAAAAATCTGAAGATTGTGATGCGCCAATAGACCCAATTAAATTAATGAAAATAGCAGTTGCGTTAGATAAAAAATTATGGACGAAAAATGACCCAAATAAAAAATTGATAGAATAAATTTTGTGTAGTATAGTGTTGCGAATGTTGTTGTATCAAGAAACAATTATATCGGTTTTAAATAAACTATTAAATCAGATTCCTAAAATTCGTAAAGGCACTGATGCCGTGTATCATTGTCCATCTTGTAAACATTATAAAAGAAAATTAGAAATAAATTTACATACTGGTAAATACAACTGTTGGGTATGTGGATTTAGCGGTACAAGTTTTAAAACTTTATTTAAAAAATTAAATGCTCCTTCTGAATTTTACACTTCAATCGGTTTAACTCAAAAAAGTAGTTTTAGAAAAAATATTGCTGACTTTTCTATTTCTTTTGAAGATGAACCAGAAGAACAAAAAATAGTAAAATTACCTAAAGAGTTTAAACCGATTTGTGAACCTAATAACGATTTAGAATATAAACATGCTTTAAAATATCTAAAATCCAGAAATATAACTAAGATTGATTGTATTAGATACAATATTGGATATTGTACTGAAGGAGAGTTAAAAAACAGAATTGTAATACCTTCATATGATGGTAACGGTATGTTAAATTTCTATACAGCTAGAAGTTTCTTTGAAACCAAAGGATTAAAATACGTAAGTTGTTCTTCATCTAAAAATGTAATTGGATTTGAATTGTTTGTAAATTTTGAACAACCAATTACTTTAGTAGAAGGTCCATTTGATGCAATTTCGATTAGAAATAACTGCATTCCTTTATTTGGAAAGACGATGAGTAAACAGTTAAAATTAAAATTGCTAGAAAACGATGTACCGATGGTACATATATTATTAGATAATGACGCATTAAAAGATTCTATAAAAATATGTGAATTTCTAACTAAAAATAGCATACCAACGAAATTAGTAATGTTAGATGGTAAAGATCCAAGTGTATTAGGTTTTGAAAAAACTTGGCAGTTAATAGATAACTGTGATACTATGGACTTTGAAAAGTTGTTTAAGTTGAAACTAAGTATATAATATGGCAAAATATCTTAAGTCGGATATAAAAGAATTCAAAAATGTATTTCATATTGCAGATATTCATCTGCGTCTAACAAAAAGACACGATGAATACAATGAAGTATTTCAAAAGTTGTATAAAGCAGTAGAAAAGACACCGGCAGAAACCGTAGTTGCTGTATTAGGAGATGTCTTGCATTCAAAGAGTGATCTTTCACCAGAATGTGTTAAAATTACAACTGAGTTTTTACAAAATTTAGCGGATAGAAGACCAACTGTATTAATTGCTGGTAATCATGATGCTACTTTAGCAAATAAAAATAGATTAGATAGTTTAAGTCCAATTGTTGACGCAATCAATCATAAGAATCTATTTTACTTAAAAGATTCTGGTCTTTATATCTTAGGAGATATTCTTTTTAATCATTATAGTGTGTTTGACGAACCTGAAAAATATATCAAATTCAAGGATATTCCAAAGATATATTTAAATGAAACTCGTTATAAAATTGCATTATTTCACGGACCTGTAAATAATGCCATTACCGATGTTGGTTATAAAGTTGCTAGTAGAACCATTACAAATGAAATTTTTGATGGACACGATATCGTATTGTTGGGTGATATTCATAGACATCAAGTATTAAAACCATCAGAACCTACTATTGTATATGTCGGTTCTTTAATTCAGCAGAATCATGGTGAAGAACTAAAAGGACACGGTTTTGTATTTTGGGATCTAAAGACTAAAGTATTTAAACACTATGAAGTTCCAAATGATTATGGATTTTATACTGCTGAAATAAATAAAGGTAAATTAATTACCGATATTTCTGATATTCCAAAAAAAGCAAGATTACGATTAAAGTGTTTTGAAAGCGTAGCAACCGAAGTAAAATCTATTCTATCATCAATTAGAGAAAAATCCGATGTTACTGAAGTATCATATGTTCGTGTAGATTCACCTCATTCTTTTAGTAATATCATTGATAATACAAATTTCAATTTGACGGATGTTTCGGATGTAGATTATCAAAATAAACTTATTACAGATTATTTAGCAAATAAGAATGTTACTCCATCAAAGGATACATTAGAAAAAATCTATAAAATCAATAAAGATCTAAATGCATCTTTGGAAAAAGACTCTGTAGTCAGAAATATCAGATGGAAACCAAAGAAATTTGAGTTTGATAATATGTTTAGTTATGGTGAAGACAATATAATTAACTTTACTAAAATGCATAATGTCGTTGGATTGTTTGCAAATAATGCATCGGGTAAATCCAGTATATTATCCGCATTATCGTTTTGTATTTTTGATAAATGTGACAGAGCATTTAAGGCATCTCACATTTTAAATTCACAAAAAATGTCTTTCCGTTGTAAATTTAACTTTGAAGTTAATGGAGTAGACTTCTTCATTGAAAGAAAGGGAAATGCAGATAAAAAAGGCAATGTCAAAGTAGATGTTAAGTTCTGGAAAGAAGAGAATGGCAAAGTGATTGAACTTAATGGTGAGGCTCGTAGAAGCACTAATGATATTATCCGAGATTATGTAGGTACATATGACGATTTTATTTTAACCGTATTGAGTATTCAAAATAATAAAGTAGGATCATTTGTGGATATGGGTCAGACAGAACGTAAAGATTTGTTGGCTCAATTCATGGGACTTACTATATTTGATAATTTATATAATGATGCATCTGACAAGACTAAGGAAATTAATTCGTTGTTGAAAAATTTTAAAAATAATGATTATACCCAAAAATTGTTAAATCTAAATACAGATATAGAAAACTTTTCTGGCTCACTTAAAAATGAAAATGTTAATTTAGAAAAATTGACTAATCAACGTGAAGCTGAGAATGATAAATTATTAGAAGAGACAAAGAAACTTATTAATGTTAATACCAATTTAGTTGACATAGTCTCATTGGAATCCAAGAAGATTTCATTGGAAAACTTAATTGTCACTCAATCTTCTAGTTTGACTTTGTATAAAAATCAATTATCTAAGATGGAATCAACTTGTTTAGAGTATGATGAAATCATAAAGAATTATGAAAAAGATGATATTTTATCTAAATACGAATTGTTCCAAGAATTAGAAACTAAACTAAGTGAAAAAGAACAGTTAATTGAAAAGAAAAAGTTTGTAGTTACTAGTAAATTACAAAAACTAAAGAAGTTGGAAGAACATAAGTATGATCCAAACTGTACTTTTTGTACTACAAACGTATTCGTAAAAGATGCAATCAAAACAAGGGAAGAACTTGAATCTGATAAAGTTGACGCTCAAAATTTAGTAAAAGAATACAGTACAATTAAAAACAGTTTCAATGAAATCTCTTATGTTAAAGATCATTGGAAAAAATATAATGATACTCATAAATTACAATCTGAGTGTCAATTAAAGAGCAATAAATTACACAATGATATACTAAAATTAGAAAATAAAATTAGTATCGATCAAAATTCTTTAATTAATATTGATGGTCAAATCAAAGATTATTATGATAACAAAGATGCAATTGAATTTAATAAGACTGTTAAAGAAACAATTGATTTTATTAAGTCAACGGTTAAAAATATTGATTTTGATATTAAATCCGTTAATAATAACATAATAAATCTAAATACAAAGATTTCCGGCTTAGAAGAACAAAGAAAATCCATTCAAAAGTCAATTGAAGATGTAAAAGTATTAGAAGTTGAATACGAAGCATACCAATTGTATACAAATGCAATTTCAAGAGACGGTATACAATACGAATTGATTAGTCAAGCACTACCAACTATAGAAAAAGAAGTTAATAATATACTAAATCAAATCGTAGAGTTTACAGTTACTCTTCAAACTGATGGTAAAAATGTAACTACACATATTAATTACGAGGATAAAAAATGGCCTCTTGAATTGGCTAGTGGTATGGAACGGTTTGTTAGCTCATTAGCTATAAGAGTTGCGTTAATTAATATTAGTAATCTTCCAAGACCTAATTTTATAGCTATTGATGAGGGATTTGGATGTGCTGACGCTGATAAT
>Ga0172366_10003730_pt1 | contig 11991 bp, 5 predicted proteins | sample LakKivSesite69cm_FD_114533 | JGI IMG/M metagenome (GOLD analysis project Ga0172366, IMG submission 114533) | Sediment microbial communities from Lake Kivu, Rwanda - Sediment site 69cm | ecosystem: Environmental > Aquatic > Freshwater > Lake > Sediment | place: Rwanda: Western Province, Lake Kivu... | reverse complement strand
TTTGTGGGGGCGATTGATAACAGAAAAGTTACCCCGGGGATAACTGAGTTGTCTTCAGCAAGAGCCCATATCGACCTGAAGGCTTGCTACTTCGACGTCGTCTCTCTGCATCCTGGCGGTGCAGCAGCTGCCAAGGGTGGGGTTGTTCGCCCATTAAAGCGGATCGTGAGATGGGTTTAGACCGTCGTGAGACAGGTTTGTTGCTAACTTCTAGAAGCGTTGATGTTTGAAGGGAAAGACCCTTTAGTACGAGAGGAACAGGGGTCTGCAGCCACTAGTTTACCAGTTGTCCGACAGGGCAATGCTGGGCAGCCACGCTGCAAGGGATAAATGCTGAAAGCATCTAAGCATGAAACCCACCCTGAGACGAGACATCATAGAACTCGAATAGAAGATTCGTTTGATAGGGCTAGGGTGTAAGCATGAAGCTTAGGCGACATGTTCAGCCCGTAGCTACTAATCGTTCATTTGCTGGCTCAATCGTTAAACAGGTTGCGTATAAAATCACAAAAATTAGGGTAACGATGGTTTGACGGTCAAAGCGGTGGGGAAACACCCGGTCTCATTCCGAACCCGGCAGTTAAGCTCACCTGCGTAATCCTCTGTACCATGGTGCGCGAGCCCATGGGAAGATTACCCACTTAAGTGGGCTTGAACCTTTGGACTAGGTGGAGAGCCTTGTTTGATTCCTTCGGGAAACTTATGAGGTAAGCTCCACTGCCTGAAATCCTTAGGCTCTCGGTACGCTGTCAAGCCATCCTTACATTCATTTTTCTTTTTTGCATTGTATAAAATGATATAGCGTACGCTCTGCAAAATTCTCTGTTTTGCCGTAAAAATTTAAAAAAATCGTCAGTTATAGGATATTTGAACTATAAAACTTATATACTATTAATCAGAATGTAGATTCGAGGAATAATAGCTATAAGCTTGATAGAATCAAGCTGGGGAAGAGGCGAATTGTTGCGTCGTCGGTAGCAATCAATCACCTTTTACTATCAACAGGCGAAGGAGGATGAAAAGGATGAAGAAGAGCGTATTGTCAAAATTTATTTTGTTTTTTATTTGTGTGGTCGTTGCTAGTCCTAGTTTCGTAGCATTGACTGCCCAACCAAAGATGACTTTTCAACAAACTACAGTACAGAAAATTGTAATGGTTCCTAGTACTATTTCTGTTAGCGGGACTGTATACGGACTTCCACTTGATGGCACAGGGGCAGTTCCAGTCGAGGGTGCTAATGTTTTAATAGTTGGTGGAAAAATTATTGGTGGAATAAATTTTGCTTTCCAGAAAAGTGCACCCACTAATGCAAATGGCTACTATTCTTTTTCAGACGTTCCAGTAGGACTTTATTTAGTAATTGCTCGTAAACCTGGTGAATACCTCCCGGGAGTGAGGATCGTAAGATTGACCCCTTCACAACCAATTAAACTAAATCAAGATATACACATGATTCGTATAGGCGGTGGCAATGACAGCCAAGACTTCAGTCAATATATGATTACTTTACAAGCAGATGAGCAAGTCCTATTGCAACAGTACACGAATACACTTTCACTAAATGAACAGATTTTGATGCAGCAGGGCATAAGCACAATACAGAATAATTAACAGAATTTAATGCGAAATTAAAAGCCAAACTACCATCAACCAAAACTAAAACCCCTCTTTTTCTTTTTTATTTTGTTATAATCTATTTTTAGATTTTTATTAAAATATGCGAAAAATCGTCATCTTATAGGAGTTTTGAACTATAAAATTTATATACTAATGCAGTCTATATGTGGAAATAATTAAAGATATAGATGCTTAACATCATCTTTAGGGAAGAGGCAAAGTTAGGAAATACAAAATATTTTGATATTTCCTAGCAATTAAAATATGTTAACCAGTCAGATGGTTAATACCAACATATAATGGGGAGTGTGTGAATGGAAAAAAACAAAATTTTTAAAATAACTGCTGTCGGCATATTGTTTTTCTTTTTATTTGCCTCAGCGGCGCAAGCAAGTTATCAAACAATTGGAGCAACAAAAATAGCAGAAAAAATATCATCAAATTCTGGTGACGATGAAAAAGGTTTAGTTACATGGCAGGATGAATTTGATGATGCCTCAAAGATAGATCCAAGTCCACCAGGTCAAGGTCAATCAGATAATTATGTAGTTTCAAGTAGTAAAGTTTCCATGATAAACACGTATCCGGCATGGACCGATCCTGCATGGACAAAGATGAAACCTATTACAATTACAAATTCGGGTGGCCAAATACTCTCAGATTATGCTTTGCAATTGGCTATCAATCACGAGTCAGGGATGCAGTCGGCATATCAGGATATTAGATTTAAGCATGAAAATAACCCAGCAACTTGGTTGGGCTATTGGATAGAACGTTATAATTCGACAGTAGCTCGTGTTTGGGTAAAAATACCAACAATTCCAACTGGAACAAGCACATTGTACCTGTTTTATGGAAATCCATCTGCAACAAGTCAAAGTAATTTTGATGATGTTTTTACTTGGCAGGATGTTTGGGGTGATGATGAAAAAATTACAGTTCACTCGAACAATGAAGGAACTTGGGATCCAGATGTAGCATATGGAAATGGCGAATTCTTAGTTGCATGGGAAGAAGGACAAGCATATTTCCCGCCTTACACTTGGGGATATAAACAGGAAATCAGAGCTTCGATGTATGATTCAAATGGAAACAAGTTAGTTGATGACAAACAGATTTTTAATGATGGCACCACCTACTACAGGAATGAGAACCCGTCTATTGATTATGGTGGAGGAAAATATTTCGTTGCCTGGGAGCACTATGATACCGTTGCAAACCCAAGTGCAACTACAATGGACATTAAAGCCAGAACTGTAACAAGAAGTGGTAGTTCATTACAGTTAGGAAGCGTTATTACTGTCTGTAGCGCAGCAGATTGCCAGGCAGATGCTAATGTTCAATTCGATTCGGCAAATACTCGTTTCTGTGTCGTATGGGAAGATGCAAGAAGTGGAGAGACAAACTATAACATATACGGAAGGTTATATGACACTAACGGCAATCCAGTTGGTAGTGAGAAAAATATTTGTACCGCAGCAAATAGCCAATGTGAGCCATGGGTTGCTTTTGATCCGGTTCACGCGCAATACATGGTAGTATGGGAAGAAGGAATAACAGGTAATAACGGTCCATTTAGTATCAAAGCCGGTTTATTTGATGCAAATTTGAACCAGATCGGCAATACCATCACTATTGCAACCGGTACCGATAGTACTGATTACAACTACCCCTGTGTCGAATTTTGCCCGGAAACCCAGCGTTTCCTTGTAACCTACAATGATGATGACATAAGCGGTGGCGACTACTGGGGTAATGTCTGGGGTAAAATATACGATGCTGCTGGCAACCTCCTTTATACGTTCGCAATCAAAACTGGTGATTTTGTTAGAACAGATATTGTGCCATATTTGGGAACATCTTTCTTTGTTTCCTTCAACAGCAAAAGCCCGAGCGGGGAATCAGGACTGATATGGGGTAAGTTAGTCTCATCTGATGGAGTTGTTTTTACAGGAGATGTACAGCTATCAGCAAGTACATCTGCTGAAGCAGATTGGGCAAATATGGCTGTTGGAAATGGAAAGATATGTGTTGCTTGGGAAGACATACGCGTCTTTTATCCTTCTCCATGGAACGGCATGCCCGATGCCTATTGTAACATATGGAATTTGAATATTCCTACAGGTTCAGAAGTTACATACAGTGTTGGAGAAGAAAAAGAATTAATCCTCGCGGCTCAACTTACTTCAATAGAAATTGCACCAGAAAATCTTTTGGCATGGCATGATTTCAATGCAGATTTTGATGGAACTATCACATTTGATATACTAGATGGCACAGGCAATACTGTACTAATAGAGGGAATAAGTCCAGAGCAATTATTACAATCAATAAATCCGATTCCTGCAATACGATTGAGGGCTCACTACACTAGAAGCAATCCATCTTATACACCGACGCTTGATAGCTGGATTGTACGATATATTGGGCAGGATCTTGTAGCACCAGTAACGGAGCTGGATCATATTGTTGGCCAGCAAGGTCTTAAAAGTTGGTACACCAGCGAGAGCGTAACAGTTTGGCTTCATTCTTATGACCTGCCAGAAGGTACAGGAAGTGGAGTAAATCACACATATTACACTCTGAATAGTGGCCCGACTGAGGAATACATCGTAGGCAGCGGTCTTCCTCTTGTCGTCACTCAGGAGGCAAGCTGGACTGGCATCTGGGATGTCAACTTCTGGTCTGTTGACCGTTCAGGGAATGAAGAAGATAAAACAAAGCCAGGTAATACTATCCAGATAAAGATAGATGCAGAACGCCCCTATGTGGAGATAACTGAACCTGCAGATGAACAAAAAGTTCAGGTACCATTCTGGATTCGAGCAGATGCATCAGATAATGCAGTTGTTGATCGGGTCGAATTTGATATCGAACCATTCGGACAAAACCCAGGCCTACCATATGTTGATACCGAAGCACCATATGAATGGCTATGCAATGTTGGCGACTCATATGGCATGCAAACCACTTCAGGTGGAGATGCTCAGCCTGCAGGTGTTAACAAAATGATACGCGCACAGGTCTTTGACGAGTCTGGACAAACTTGGATATCAGAGAAATGGATATTCATTAAGAGTTCGGGCGAAAGCAGTATAGAAATGTCCTCTCAGAGCAGTAGTCAAATGCCAGGTTCACAACACCAACAACAGCAGCAAGGCTCAACTCCAATTTACATTGGACAGCATGCTTTGATACGGCAAATCTTAGGACTGAAATAAAAAGCAGATCGTTTAATTTGTGCCTAAACTGAAGCCATCATAAATTGCTATTTATCAATAGCATTCGCTAGATGCGAATACTTAAATACTATTATTTCTTCCTTCTTTATATTAATCTATTGATTAATCTTGTTGGGGGTAGCAATTAATGAAATTCAAGATTTTAACCATCTTGATTATTGCATTCTTACTATTTAGCGGCATAGGTGTAACAGCCGTCAATCTGGAAAATAACAATGAACAGAGTTTTTCTAGCAAATTGATGTTTTCAAAGAAAACAATTACATACGATGGCGAATATTTTTCGATTGACTTGGATAATACAAATTCATTTTTAATGGACTCAGGCAAACCGATGTTGCCGTCTTATACCAAAACATTTACGTTTCCCATGGGAACTAAAATCAAGAATGTAGAATGCACAATATCTTCGGATGTTAACCGAGAGATAATCTATGGAAAGATTGAACCTACGCCAGAGGCAGTATCAATGATTCTTCAGAATAAATTAGGATTAAATGATTCCGAAACGGAAATTGTTGAAGACGCATCTGTTTATGCTAGCTCCAATCTCTATCCTGATAGATGGTATGATTACAGCATTGGTTGTGGTTTGGATGGAGATGAACGCGCCATTTTCTTAACAGTGAGCCTCTATCCTCTGCGATATTCTCCTGCTGAAAATGTCATATACAATGCAAATGATGTTGATGTGGAGATAACTTTTGAAAAACCAATGAATACAGCAAAAGCTACCGACAATTATGACATGGTAATTATAGCACCAAAAAAGTTTTCAACGAAACTTCAAACGCTTATTAAACATAAAAATAACATCGGCGTCTCTACAGTGCTTAAGACAACTGAGGACATATATGGCAATTATGAAGGCCGAGATGAACCCGAGCAAATAAAATATTTCATAAAAGACGCAATTGAGAATTGGGGCGTTAAATATGTGCTTCTTGCCGGCGGTAGGAAAGGTCAAAAAAATAGTTGGTATGTGCCGGTTAGATATGCAAATTTAGAAGATATTGATTGGTATTTTAATGAAACATCATACATAAGTGATCTATATTATGCAGATGTATACAAGTACAGCGAATCTTCAGATGGGCAAGAATTTGATAGCTGGGATTCCAATGGTAACGGTATTTTTGCAGAATGGAAAGATGGGTCGCATTTTCCTGAGGACGAGCTTGATCTTTATCCAGACGTTATTGTTGGTAGACTTGCATGTCGGGACATATTTGAATTGGATATCATGATTAAAAAAATTATAAAATACGAAACTAGCGCATCTAGCCAAGATTGGTTTAAGAAAATGATGGTTTTTGGAGGGGATACCTTTCCAAATGATGACAATGAGTATGAAGGAGAGCTAGAAACTGACCTTTCATCAAGCTACATGCAGGCTATTGGCTTTGATATTACAAAATTTTGGGTTTCCAATGGAGCATTAAAGAGCCAAAGAGATGTTATACGAGCGATTAGCCAAGGTGCTGGTTTTATGCATTTTGCAGGTCATGGAACCCCCATAGTTTGGTCAACCCATCCAGTTCATAGCGAAGATTGGTTAGATGGCCTTTACAACTCTGCCATGTACAGATTGAGGAATAGGAATAAACTGCCGGTTATTGTTGTCGGCGGATGCCACAATAGCCAGTTTGATGTAGCATTGTCAAATTTCATTAGAGATCTTAAGAAAGAAGGTAAAAATTTCTTTTCAATAGGGGAAAATACACAGCTTGGTGCATTTTGGAGATACACATGGGTGCCAGAATGCTGGAGCTGGAAGATTGTTACAAAACGAAATGGAGGAGCCATTGCAACGATTGGCAACACGGGTCTAGGCTACGGATATCCTGGCAATTATACACTTAAAGGTCTCCAAGGATGGATCCAACCAAGATTCTTTTACGAAATTGCTGTAAGCGGAAAAAAGACCCTTGGGGAAGCACACAGTCAGGCGATAACAGACTATGCTAACAATTTCAGAGTGCATACCGATCGCATAGATTGCAAGGTTATTCAGGAGTGGACACTTCTTGGAGATCCAAGCCTGAAAATAAGCGATTAACCTATGCTTTTACGTTCGTTTTCTACTGAATAAAACTAAAATTATTTATATGCTGACATATATAATGAAGTTATATTTTAAAGGGGAGTAAATATGGAGATGAATAGAGGAATATTGTCCTTTGCCATTGTTTTAATAATGGTGTTGGGAAGTTTTGGAGCAGTTGCTACACAAAATGGGAACAATGATCCTGCACTAAATTATGTGGCTGGGGAGGTCATTGTAGGTTTTTATACACAACTGGAAGGTTTGGATCCTATAAATGTGGAAGAGATTAACAATTTTAATGGTCACGTAATTAAGGAAAAGATTGTTGTTTTAAACGCCGCAGTAGTTGAGGTTGAAGAGGGCGGAGAACAATCTTTTATTGACAGCGTCGTTAGTTCTCCTTGTGTAAAATACGCTGAGCTTAACACATTGGTTTATGCCTTTTACACGCCTAACGATCCTCAGTGGGGACAGCAGTGGGGTCCCAAAAGAATTCATTGCGAAAAAGCGTGGGACGGCGGAACCGGCAGTAGCAGTGTTAAGATAGCTATTGTTGACACTGGCATTGATTATAATCATGAGGATATCGCTGCCAACTATGTCTCTGGGGGGTATGATTGGGTTAATAATGATAATAATCCCATGGATGATAATGATCACGGTACACATTGTGCAGGTATTGCTGCTGCTGTTATGAACAATAACATCGGTATTGCTGGTGTGGCTCAGGTAAAAGTTATGGCCGAGAAGGTTCTTAACAGCGGCGGTTCAGGAGACTCGTCTGGTGTTGCTAGTGGTATAACGCATGCTGCTGATAACGGTGCTAATGTTATCAGTATGAGTCTTGGTAGCAGCAGCCCCTCTTCTGTCATAAGGGATGCCTGTGACTATGCATATAGCACAAAAGGTGTCGTGGTTGTTGCCGCTTCTGGTAATGACGGTCAACCACAGGTAAGTTACCCTGCTGCTTTTGAGGCCGTTATAGCTGTTGGTGCAATTGATACAAATGATCAAAGATGCGACTTTAGCAATTACGGAGAAGACCTTGAGCTTATGGCGCCAGGTTATCGTGTTGTGTCGACCATAAGAAGCAACAATTATGATTTTTTTACCGGAACTTCTATGGCATGTCCTCATGTTGCCGGTGTAGCTGCACTTGTTAAATCATTGAATCCGTCGCAAAACAATGTTTGGATTAGACAAAAGCTTGTTGATACAGCAGAGGATCTTGGGCCGGCTGGCTGGGACGAGGAATACGGTTACGGTCTTGTTGATGCATCGCTTGGTGGCGGAGTAGGCAACTGGCCGAAGGTAGATATTAAGATTCATAAGGTGGATGTTACAAGTGATCCATTGGAATGGTTGACAGGTGGAGCACCAGAGTGGTACTATGAAGTAAGGGTTGATTCGAGTTCAGTTTTTGAGTATAACGGTCAGGAGCAAGAAATTCTACCGGGCTGGTGGATATTTAACTGGAACAGCCAAGATACGTGGACGCCAGATAAAACATACAGCTTGCCAGCTCAAACTCCCATAGTGACAATTAAAATAAAATTAATGGAACACGACGGCATAATTGAAGGAGGTTCTGACGATTTAGCTGATGTAAGTTCCTATGTTGGTGGTGGAGTGGATAACTCAATAGATGATCTTAGAGGTGCGATATACCAGGGAACATATAATCTTGTAACTAACGAACTGACAGGTGATCAAGTGGTACAAGATGGCGGGTATCTTTTGACTAACGGTGAGTTTGATGGAGATACTATAGATGAAAATGATGCAAAAGTTTGGTTTTCAGTAACCGATGATTATACTCAACCCAAGGCGGATTTAGATGCATCCGCGGACTTAAATTGGAATATGATAAAACCTGGTGCAACAGTCACCGGAGATCTTTACATAGAAAATGTTGGCAAGTCTGATCCGTTTGGTCAAAATAAGCTAGGCTGGGAAATCACAGAATGGCCCGAATGGGGCACTTGGACATTTTCTCCAAAAAGCGGAAGCGGTTTGAAACCAGAAGACGGCCCGCTCACCGTTCATGTATCTGTAGTTGCACCAAGTCGACAAGAATATAAGTTTACTGGGAGGATAAAAATTGTTAACACACAAGATTCAAGCGACTACGTATATATCGATGCAGTTCTCAGAACTCCACGGAACAGAGTAGCAATCGGTGCTCTATTTACCAAATTGCTGGAGCGTTTCCCTATTTTAGAACAAGTTTTCTTATTCTTTAATGCTAAAAATAATTGGCGACAATTTAATTGATAAACTTCCAATAATCTCTTTTTTCTTTTTCTACAATTTTCTTATTTTAAATTTTGATTCTTTTCCATAGCAGTACAAATGCCACAGAAATTATGAAAAGAATAATTTCAAAGCCAGGAGTATTACTTTTGCCACTGTTGCCATTATTTGGTTGCATACTAATATTTGCATAGGTCGTATCTGTATCTGTTTCCCCTTCGTTATCTGTTACTGTTAGCGTTATCGTATAATTTTTAATCTCTGTATATGTGTGTGTTGGCTTATCGCCCATCATAGTTGTACCGTCTCCAAAGTCCCATTTATAGTAAGATATGGTGTCGTCATCCGTGCTTCCTGACCCATCAAATGATATCGGCGTGTTTGCATATCCTAAGTACGGACCACCAGCATCCGCATTTGGTGGTTCATTTGAGGAAGGAGATCCCTGCATTATGATGACAGTTGCCGAAGCTTCATCAGACCAAACCTCATTGTCGTCTTTTACTTTGAAAAAGATTGTATGCGCTCCAACTGAAAGAGATGAAATACTAAAAGAGCTAGACGTACCGAGCTGCCCGTCTACACTTGATCTCCAATTATAACTGGCTATACTACCAGATGATATTCCGTGACCAACAAGGTATATTGATTGTCCATATTTTGCTGGATTGGGAGATATTGAATCTATGTAAGCTAAAGGCTTTTGTTGATCTAGATTTATCGTTAGAGAAATCGTTTTTTCATCAGACCAATCTCCACTGGTATCTTTGACCTTAAAGTAGATAATATGAGATCCAAGTGAAAGGCTAGAAGTATCAAATGAACTGTAGCTGCTAAGAGGTCCATCCATACTTGATCTCCAATTGTATCCAACTACAGTTCCGTCACCGTCAGGGTCTGTCCCATGTCCACTGAAAGATACTTCTTGTCCATATACTGCTGGGTTTGGGCTTGCCGAATCTATGTACGCGACAGGTCTTTGATTTTGAGGAGGCGGTGTTTCGCCTACAAAGTAACCTAGTGGATATGGATCTTGATTACTCCCACCTGGGATAATATAAGGTGTATCACCAATACTGTCGTGGTCGGCATCTTCACCAGTGTAATCATCCCAGTAATTTCCTCTAGATTCATAGCTCCAAGTGTTAGATGCCTGATCTCTGGCATTACCAAGTTCATTTTCCGAAAAATCATTACGATATAATACGTTGCTGCTAGAAGAAATCAGAATTATACCGTATCTGTTGTTGCCTTTGATGGTATTTTGATATATGTTGTTTGACGATGAACCCTGATAAAAATTGATTCCATCGTTATTATTGTTTTGAATTATGTTATTTTTTATTTGATTGTTGCTAGATGCAAGCAAATAAATTCCATTTGCGTTGTTGTTTTCTATAGTGTTTTCGCTTAAGGTATTTCCACTGCACCCTATGAGATATATGCCATCGGCACTGCTTTTAATGATATTATTTGTAATTTTACAATTTTGAACACCATTTGCAATAATGGATTTCATATCACTGCCAACTGCGTTCTGTATTGTGAATCCTGAAATATTTACATAATTTGCAGCTATTGTTATCACATTTCCAGCTATGGCACCACTAATAATTGTGTTTTCTTTGTTTTCACCGGTAAGCGTTAATATTTTGTTTATTTGTAAATTTTCGTTGTAATTGCCGCTATATACATATATCGTATCACCATCTAAAGTCGAAGGAGAATCTATTGCCGTTTTTATACTTGTATAATCTGCCCCTCCGCTGTCATCAACATAAATGGTATTTCCAGAGGCCTTGCATATTCGTATAGGTTGAATAAGACCAAAACCAACCAGTATAACAACCACTACCATTATTGCGAAAGCACTATTCATAGTCACCATCCACTCTAAACATAGTATGTGTTTAATGTAATATTTATACTTATTGCGTAAAAATATCAAATAAAACTTCATAAGTTTTAGTCTTTAAAAGATAAACGCCCCGGCTGGGATTTGAACCCAAGTCGAAGCCTCGACAGGGCTTCATGATAGGCCACTACACTACCGGGGCAAATACTTCAGTTTTCTAAAGTGGGTAAATAAATACCTCTCTTTAATCTTTTCCTCAACGATTCATATCATGTTGCAGTATTTTACAGATATATATTCTCAGAATTACAATTTGTAAAAATTACACAAAGTATTTAAATAGTTAAAACTACAGATAATCATCTGTGGATGAGTAAAGAGGGCTAATTATTTGTAATGTGTGGTGAGGTTTATGGCCAGAGAATTTACAAAAAATATGTTTGTTATGCTGGTTTCCATAATGGTTGGCGCAATTATCATAACCTTTTTTGTTGCAGACATTGTAAATCATTCAAAAATAGAAACATTAAATATAGAACACGTAGCTGAAATTAGAGATATTAACAGTATAAATGAAAATTTTACAAATTATTACCTTCAGGGATCTATAACAATGGATTCCGCTCGTGAGATTAGAGAGGTAGCAAATTATCATTTTGATTTCGCTTTATTTTGGTATAATAATGCATTAGTAAATACTACCGGAACTTTCACTCAAAAATGTATAGAAAATTGTACTGACGCCATGGTCACTTATATGACATCTCATCAAAAATTTGCCGATTCAAAACCGTATTTTGAAGAAGCAAAAACGTTCACTGATAAAGCACGCTACATTGAGGTGCTTGGTTATTATATCTCGTTTGCTCAATCTGGCGAAAACATTACTTTGCTAAGATATAATGCAAGCAATTATTTGAAAAGAGCTGCAGAAAATCTATCTCTTGGAAATATGGAAAATGTAACAATTCTAATG
>Ga0172366_10003728_pt1 | contig 11996 bp, 17 predicted proteins | sample LakKivSesite69cm_FD_114533 | JGI IMG/M metagenome (GOLD analysis project Ga0172366, IMG submission 114533) | Sediment microbial communities from Lake Kivu, Rwanda - Sediment site 69cm | ecosystem: Environmental > Aquatic > Freshwater > Lake > Sediment | place: Rwanda: Western Province, Lake... | reverse complement strand
GCGCAGGAATGCGACCGCCGTTTCCAGCGCGAGATACACGCTCTGCTTGCAGCAACGCGGACCTCCCCCGTCGGCGATGGCCTGCAGGGCCTCGGCCGTGGCTTGCAGGGCCAGCGCACGCTCGTGGTCTTTCAGGTAAGAGGCGCCGGTCAGCATGGATACCAGCGCGCCCACGCTCGCCGCCGCCCCGCACTCGCCGCGCGTGCCGCACGTGGCGTAGGGAATGTCGCTCGTACGCTTGATGGCCGACGACAGCCGGCCGGGCCTGAGCGGACGCTGGCCGGTGTTGGACAGGGCGGCCAGTATGGCCGGGGCGACGAGCACGTGGTGGGCCGGGCCGTGCATCACCATCGCCGGATGCTTCATCGCCAGGTTCACGATGATGCCAGGGTCGGTCTCTCGAGTGCCGGCGCAGATTCGCTCGATCGCCTGGACGGGGTCGGCCAGTTGGCAGTCTTCGCAGACGTGGTGCCCGTTGGGGCACAGGTACCCGGCGCGCGTTTCTTGCCCGCAGAAGGAGCAGGTGGCGACGGCGTTTGTCTGGAACAACTCGGCCCCGCACAGAATACAAAGGTACGATGAGGCAACCATTTCTTGAGCACTCCTCATCCAATTGGCCGGAAGGCGTCCAGAATACTGCGCGGCGGGAAAGTGATGGCCTTCGGCGGGCACACGCTGATGCACGAACTACATCCCACCTGGCACTTGAAAGGCTCCACCACCGTGACTTTGCCATCGGAGGTGGGCTCAAAGACACCGAACGAGCAGAATTTGAGGCAGGCTCCGCAGCCGTCGCATAGATCGAGGGCGATGGTCGGAAACCAGGGGACGTGTTCGCGCGGGTAGCCGCGCCACGTGCCATAGTTCGCCTCCTTCGGCGTGCAGCCGCACAGGCGCTGCTCGGCGTACTTGCGGTACTCCCGCACCATCGCCTGGGCAAAGTCGTCCACTGCTGGCTTGGGGATATAGTTGTACCTCTTCCGTGCCTGCTCGACCAGCAGCGGTCCCACGTCGGCCTCATCGGGCCGGTGGCTCTGCTCGTACAGTTCGTCGAATATCTCGTCCAGCCCCTGAATACTTGCCGGTCGCTGCCCTACCAGGATTTGGCGATGACTCAGTTTGGCCATACAGCCCTCGCTTCTATGATCTTCACGCCGGAAAGTTTGTCAACCCAACAACTCTGCCAGCCGCCGGCCACCCTCGGTGAACGCACCCTCTTGCAGGTGAGGGCATTCGGTCAAACGATGCTCACTCATCAACAATCCACAGGCAAACGCCATGCAGGTGGCTTCGCCGCACGCCCTGCAGTTCGACTTGGGCAGCAGCCGGTACACGTCCAGTGGCCCCAACAGCCTGCGCCGTTCGTGGAGCGGGGTGATCTCGTCCCGTCGCTGCCAGGTATCGTTGCACAGGTCCTTGAACCAATCAAGTTGTGCCGCTGCGTCCTCGGCCCCCTCCACCTTGGCCATCGTCACCACGCGGGAGTAGAAGGTGAGGATGCGCTCTCCTCGTTTGATGGTCACCGTTTCGGTTCCCGGGTTGTACATCAGGTTGGGTATGGTCGCGTTCAGGTAAGGGAAGACGGGCGAGATGTCGTCCGAAAACTCGGCCACGACCCGGTTCTTGCTCGGGTCGGCGATACAATCCCGCACGTGGGTGATCGTGAAACTGTGCCACAGCAGGTCGTTGTTGCTCATCGGCTTTCCTGAAAAGCCAGCGTTGCCTGCAGTGGCTCGATGATGCCCTGCAATGCGGCCACCACATGGTCCACCTGCTCGGCGGTGTTCCCTCGCCCCAGGCTGAAGCGGATGGCGCCCTGAGCGATGCCCGGCTCCAGCCCCATCGCCAGCAGCACGTGTGAGGGATCCAATGCGCCCGCAGTGCAGGCCGAGCCGCTGGAGAGGGCGATTCCCTTCATATCCAGCCCCAGGACGATGGACTCTCCCTCGATGTACCCGAAGCAGACATTGAGCGTGTTGGGCAGGGCCTGAGTCGGATGCCCGTTGCGCCGCACGCCTTCGACGTTGGCCACGATTCTGTGCCACAGTCGCTCCCGCAGGCTCGCCAGGCGGCCGGCCTCCTCCTCTATCTCTGCCAGCGCCAGTTCCGCCGCCTGGCCCAGCCCCACGATGCCGGCCACGTTCTCCGTCCCGGCCCGGCGATTGTGCTCGTGGTGGCCGCCGTGCAGCAGCGGGTCGAGCCGGGTACCCTGGCGCACGTACAGCGCGCCCACGCCCTTGGGGCCGTAGATTTTGTGGGCCGAAAGGGAGAGCAGGTCCACTCCCAATTCGTCCACCCGCGTGGGCAGTTTGCCGAAGGCCTGTATTGCGTCGGTGTGAAAGAGCACCCTGTTCTCCCTGGCGATATGGCCGATCTCGGCCAGGGGTTGGATGGTGCCCACCTCGTTATTGGCGTGCATGACGCTGATCAGGATGGTGCGGCCGGTGATCGCCTCTTTCACGTCATCGGGGTCAACAATGCCATATCCATCCACCGGCAGGTAGGTGACCCGGAAGCCCTGCGCTTCCAGGTACTGGCAGGTATGCAACACCGCGTGGTGTTCGATCTGGGTGGTAATGATGTGGTCCCCTTTTCCCCGATAGGCATAGGCGACCCCCTTGATTGCCTGGTTGTCCGCCTCAGTACCGCCGCCGGTGAAAACCACCTCCTCCGGCCGGCAGCCCAATGCCTCGGACACCTGCTCCCGCGCCCGGTTGAGGCCCTTGGCCGCCCAGCGGCCGAAGGTATGGATGCTGGATGCGTTGCCGAACGCCTCGTCCAAGTAGGGCGACATCGCTTCTCTGACTTCCGCCCTCAACGGCGTGGTAGCATTGTAATCCATGTAGATCGCTTCCATCAGCCTGTCACCTCGTAGGGTGCGGGTTTCGCACGGCCCTGCTCTCTCACCCAACCCTGCGCCGCCACCTGCACCGCATCCCACGGACTGCTGAGAGGCGGTGTGTAACTGAGGTCTGCGTCGTTCAACTCGTCCACCCCCATCCGTTTGAACAGCCCCATAGCGAACACGTCCGCCCGTTTGGACACCTCTGTCGCCCGGTGGCCCACGATCTGCGCGCCCAGCAGCCGGCCTGTCCGGCGATCGCCGGTAACGCGGAGGTGCAGCCGCTGCGCGCCGGGGTAGTAGACCTTGTGATCCCAGGTTTCGACCTGCACGGTAAGCGGATCGAAGCCCGCCTCGCGCGCCTCGGCGTCGCGCAGTCCCGTGCGCGCGGCGACCAGGTCGAACACCTTGACGACCTGCGTGCCCAACGTCCCGCTGAAAACAGCCTGCCCGCCGGCAGCGTTCTCCCCTGCCACACGTCCCTGCTTGTGCGCTGTGGAGCCCAGAGGCAGATAGACGTCTCGCTCCAGTAGCCGGTGGTACGTCTCGGCGCAGTCCCCGGCGGCGTACACGTCCGGCACGTTCGTCTCCATCGCCTGGTTGACGCGGATCGCACCCCAGCGACCTACTTCGATGCCGGCCGCGGCCGTCAGGCTCACATTCGGCCGCACGCCGGTCGCCACCAGCAGCAGGTCGGCCTCGGCGCGAAAGCCCCCGGAACCAGCGACGGCCAGGCGTTGGCCCCGCCGGTCAATCGCCTCCACCGCCACGCCCGTGGCGACCGTGACACCGTGTCGGCTCAACTCCTCGCCCACGAGCAGGCCCAGCGGCGGGTCGAGCGTGGACAGCACGGATGGCAAGTATTCGACCAGTGTGACCTGCATCCCACGGTGGACCAGGGCCTCGGCCATCTCCAGGCCAATGTACCCGCCGCCCACTACGACGGTGGAGGCTGGCGACTGCGCTGCCACAAAGTCGTGCAGGGCGAAGCCGTCGGCCATCGTGCGCAGGAAAAAGACCCCCGGCTGCTCCAGCCCCCTGATAGGAGGGTGGGCCGGGACGGCGCCCGTGCCGATCACGAGTCTGTCGTACGGCATCCGGCGCGATTGCCTGTCACTGTCCATCACCGTGACCGTCTTGCCGGCCGGGTCAATGGCGTGGGCGGTGTGCTCCAGCAGCAAATGGATGCCCTGGCCTGCGATGTCCTCAGCCTTGCGGTGGGCCAGGTCGTGCCAGTCGGCGATCTCTCCGCTCAGCCAGAACGGCAGGCCGCAGATCGAGTAGTTGGGATAGCGGTCGGCGACGACGACGGTGAGGTCGCACGCCGGATTGACCTCCCTCGCGCGCAGCGCGGCGCTGATGCCGGCGTCACTCCCGCCGATGATCAACAGGTGTGGCATTGACCTTCTCCTTGTTCGCCTGAGTGTACTTCTCCGTGCGGCCATTTTCCCTACCTGCAGCGCATACGCAGTGCGGCCTCGACCTTGGCGGCGATCACCTCTTTGACAAAACAGTAGATCTCCTGTGGGTCGTCCCGCCGCGCCAACTGCAGCACCCGGCGCACCTCGTCCTCGTCCAGCACGATCAGTGTCTTTTCGATGCGCTGCTTGGCCATTTTGCGTCTACACGATCTCCCGCAGGGATTCGAGGGCGTAGCGGACGTCCTCGGCGGTGGTGAAATAGCCGGGGCTGAAACGCAGCGCGCCGCAATCGAGCGTTCCCGCTGTGCGATGTGCCTGCGGCGCGCAGTGCAAGCCGGCGCGCGTCGCCACGTCGAACACCTGGTCCAGCACGGCGGCCAGTTGGTCGGGCGAATACCCCTCGGCGGTGACGGAGACGACCGCCGTGCGCTGCGCCGGATCGCGTGGCCCCAGTATACTCGCTCCCGGTATTTCCCGCAATCCCTCGCTCAGCAGACCCGCCAACTCCATCTCGTGGGCGCGGATGCGCTCCACGCCCTGCTCCAATACGAAGCGCACGCCGGCCAGCAGCCCCGCGATGCCGGCAGCGTTGTGGGAGCCGGCCTCCAGCCGCGCCGGGAGCGCCTCCGGCATCCTCTCCGACGCCGACTCGACGCCCGACCCACCCTCGACCCACGTTTCCAGCGCGAGGCCGGGCCGCACGACCAATCCACCGCTGCCGTGCGGGCCGTACAGCCCCTTGTGCCCGGCAAAGGCCAACAGGTCAATCTGCATCGCTTCCATATCAATCGGGTACGCCCCGGCGGTCTGGGCCGCGTCCACCAGGAACAGAACGCCGCGTCTACGGCAGATGGCCCCGATCTCGGCGACGGGTAGGATCGCGCCCAGGACGTTGGAGCCGTGCAGCAGCGCCACCAGGCGCGTGTTGGGGCGCAGGGCCGCCTCCACGTCCGCCGGATCAAGCGCGCCGTCGGGCGCGCAGGGGACGGCAGTCACCTCCACGCCGCGCCGCTCCAGCGCCTTGAGCGGCCGCCACATGGCGTTGTGCTCGACGGAGGAGGTAACGACGTGATGGCCCGGATTGAGCAGTCCTTTCAGCGCCATGTTGATGGCCTGGGTGGCGTTCATCGTGAAGGCAACGCCCTGCGGGTCGGGCGCATTGAGCAGCCGGGCCAAGGCTTCACGGGTCTCGTCGGCGATGCGCTGCGCCTCCTCCTCACGGCGGTGGCCGCCGCGGCCGGGGGTCGCGCCGACCTCGCGCATAAAGCGCTCCACGGCCTGGTAGACCGCTTCCGGCTTGGGCCAACTGGTGGCGGCGTTATCCAGGTAGACGGTCATCTTTCTCCTCTATCGGGATGCCGCGCCGCCGGGCGGCCTCGCCCACGCGCGGCGCCACCACGCGCCGGAAGAACGTGACGGCCCCATCCACGTCGCGATCGAGCATCACCTGTTTCAGTTCAATGATCTCCGGCCCTTCCAGGGTCAGCCAGATGTGGCGCGGGGACTTGATCATCTCTTCTCCTACGCCGTGCGCCGGGCCAGCGCGCGCACCGCCAGCCAGAACAACGCCGCCGTGAACGCCGCCAGCGCGCCCAGGTCGAGCGCCGTCGTGGGCAAGGCGCGCCCGTCCAGCGCCGCCCGCAGCGTCTCAACCGCGTAGGTCAACGGCAGGGCGCGGGCCACCACCTGCAAGGCAGGCGGCATGGAGGACAGTGGAACAAAGATGCCGCCCAGGAACATCATCGGGAAGCGGACAAAGTTGGCCAGCGTCTGCGCCTCAAAGACCTCACGCACCGCCACCGAGACGAACGCCCCCAGGGCCGAAAAGGCCGCCGCCGCAAGCAGCAGCGCCAGGGCGAGCAGCGGCCAGTTGACGGATCCCGCGCCAAAGACGGCCAGGGCGACGAGCAACACGACCGCCGTCACCGTCAATCCGAACGTCATGCCGCCCAGCAGTTTCCCCGCCAGCAGCGCCGGCAGGCGCACCGGGGCCAGCAGCAGCCGCTCCAACGAGCCGATGCGCCGCTCGAAGACGATGACGATGGCCTCCATCGAGCTGGTGCCGAAGAGGATGGTCAGCGCCAGCAGCCCCGGCACCAACTGGCGCAGCTCGCCCGGGTTGCGTATGGCGAAGGCCAGGACGAAGGCAAACGGGAACATAATGCCCCAACTGATGTTGGGCGGTTTGAAGTAGTAAGCCCGCAGGTCTTTCATGGCGATGTACCACATCCCGCGCAGGTCATCCGCCAGCATGGGCCCCTCCTTTGCCGCCTTTTTCGGCCAACATCGCCTCGGCGCCCAGGCCGGTCAGGTGAACGAACACGTCTTCCAGGGTCGGCTGGAGGGTGTTGACCGAGAGCACACGCCGACTATCGGCTGCAGCCTGGGCCAGCACCGCCTGTACCGCTACGGAGATGTCGTCACTTTCGAAGCGGACAGTCTCCACACCGCCACTGTCGTCTGCCAACACCGCCTCTACCACTGCGCGTTTCTGTACCCGCGCCTTCAGCCCGTCCACCGTGTCCAGCGCCACGATGCGCCCGTTGACGATGATGGCGATGCGGTCGCACAGCCGCTCGGCCTCCTCCAGGTAGTGCGTGGTCAGGAAGACCGTCACCCCCTCGTCGCGCAAGTCCGCGATCATCCCCCGCAGGCTGCGCGCGCTCATCACGTCCAGTCCAGTGGTCGGCTCGTCCAGGAACAAGAGCGGCGGGCGGTGGGCCAGCGCCGCCGCGACCGTCAGCGCCCGCTTCATCCCCCGCGAGAGTTTGGCGAAGGAGGTGTCCCGCTTCTCGCCCAGGCGGAAGCGGGCCAGCAGCTCCTCGGCGCGGGTTTTGCGCTCCCGGCGCGGCACGCCATACAGTTGCATGGCGAACACCAAATTGTCACAGGCTGAGAGCTCGTCGTACAGGTTGGACGTCTCCGGCGCGACGCCGATGCGCTTCTTGATACGCGTCACGTCAGTGGCCAGGTCGAAGCCCAGCACGCGGGCGCGGCCGGCGGTGGGGCGGGTCAGGCCGGTCAGCATGCGGATGGTGGTCGTCTTGCCCGCGCCATTGGGGCCCAGAAAGCCAAAGACCTCCCCTTCGCGCACGGCGAACTCAATGCCGTCCACGGCGCGCACCGGCGCGGCGCCCCGGCCAGCCGGGTAGTGCTTGGTCAGTTCCGCAACCTGAATCACATCGCTCATCATAGACCATCTTTCAGAACCACGCTCAGGAAATCTCGCTCGGGCTGCCAGACGGCGGCCCGCACAAAGTGCTCTGTCCCGAAGAATCGCCGCTGCTGTTCGACAGGCGCCTGCATCATCGGCGAGGCGCCCAACTGCGTGGCGTGGCAGCGGATGGCGGACAGTTTCTGCTTCCAGACCGGCGTCACGTCCACGGCCAGGGTGATCTCCTCGTCCGGTGTGGTGTGCAGGTGAGCCAGCCCCAGGGCCTGGGCCACGGAACGCGGCACGGCCAGGTGATAGAGCGCGGTTGGCGCATCTGGCCCCAATACGTTGGCCCGTTCGAAGGCCAGCGCCGTCCAGCGGCTCACCGCCGCGTGGTCAGGATGGCCGGAGAGTCCGTCGGGCGGCCAGGTGAGCAGCGCCTGGGGGCGCAGTTCCCGGATGGTCGCCACCACCTGCGCCACGGCCTGCTCCTCGTTCACGTCGGACAACGCGCCGTCGCAGTAGTCGAGCAACCGGGGTGGCTCGACGCCCAGGGCAGCGCAGGCGCAGCGCAGTTCGGCCTCCCGCACCGCGGGCAGTTCATCGGGCGCGCACAGCGGCGGGTCGCCACAGGAGCCGCCCTCGCCGCGCGTGGCGGTGAGCAGGTGCACGCGCACGCCGCGCCGGGCCAGCAGCGCCAGCGTCCCGCCGGCGCGGAACGATTCGTCGTCGGGGTGGGCAAAGACGGCCAGCAGCGCCAATGGCCCGCCAGGCGTTGTCTCATCAGCGCTCGACGCCGTGGACTCGCTCCCAGTCATCATGGTTCCTCACGCGAATCGCTCTTGCCTCCCATCAGCGGCTCGATCAAGCGCCGGGCGCAAGCCTCGAGGCAGCAGCGGTTGACACTGTATATAGACGTACCGGCCCTTCTTCTGGGCCAGCACCACGCCCGCGCGGCGCAGCAGCCCCAGGTGGTAAGAAATGGTCGGCTGGCTCAGATCGAAGTGGGCCGCGATCTCGCCCACGTTCAGCTCCCGGTCCATTAACAGTTCCAGGATGGCCTGGCGGGTCTCGTCGGCCAGAGACCGGGCAAAGTCCTCGTACCGGCAGCAGGTGATCTCATCCACGCTCTCGCCGTCCGATGGCCACCATATCGCCCGGCAGCAGACCAAGCAACTGCACCCACTGGCCGGCATACTGTGGCTCCTGAATCACCGGGCAGTCGGCCAACTCGACCTGTCCGAGCGCCAGTTTGAGGGCAAACGTGTAGCAGGTCGGCTCCCCGCAGGCCTTGCAGTTGGTCTGGGGAAGCAGTTTATAGACCTCCATCGGGCCGGGACGGCGATGCATCTGGTAGTCCGGCTCGATCTCGGCGCGCCGCTCCCAGGTGCGGTTGACCAGCCTGATCAGCCCATCCACTTCCTTGATCGCCGCGTCGCGGTCCTCGACGTTGCTGACGGCGATCTGATAGGGGTGGAAAGCGACGTTGTGGCCGGCTTTCTTCCAGGTGAGGGCGGGTGCAGCGGCGTTGTAGACCGCGCCGCACAGGGTAGCGTTCAGGTACGGCAACGCCTCGCGGATGTCGGTCACCAGCCGGGCGATGGCGCTGAAGCGCTCCGCGCCCGGCTCACACGGCGGGGTAGACACTTCCAGGTCGTACTTGTCAATCAAAATCAGCATCGCCATACCTCTCTGTCCAGAAGCACGACCTGCCCCCGCCGCGCCAGCATCACCGCCTGGCAGTAGCGGTGATGGAGCAGGATGCGCTTGATATCTGGATCGTCGCCATAGTCCGGCGTGAGAGCCACTCCACTGCCCTCGAAGGACACCACGCGCCCCTGGGTATCGAAGTATAGCGTCAGCACGCCCAGGTACTCGCCCAGCGTACCCGAGGCGTGCAGCACTACCTGGCCTTCGGGCCCCTGAACCGCGGTGGGATGAATCTGCCAGCTTCCGTAGACACCGATGATGGCGTCGATGCCAGGTACCTCGTGAACCAGCAGTTCGTTCGTCTCCTGGCTGAGGTTGCCGAGGACGATGATCACGTCGGCCTGCTTCTGCACCTCTTCAACTGTGCGCCGGATGGCCTCTACAGCATCCCCTACCTCCAGGGACATCCCCAGCGCCTGGGCTCGCTGCTCCATCGTGGCCTCGTTCGTCGCCCCGACGATGGCGATGCGGGTGAGTACACCCGGAGTGCGCCCCTCCACTTCCTGGAGGAGGTAAGGCCGTACATTCGTCAGGATCCCGGCCGCTGCAACGTTGGTCGAAAGGATGGGGAAACCGGCCTCCTGGAAACGTGCTTGCGCGATAGGCGCAGGAGCAAGATCCTGCGCACCCAGGGCCATCGCATCGTATCCCATCGCGGTCATCGCCCTGGTCAGCAGCGCGCCCTGCCCATCGTCGTTTGCCGTCTCGATCGCGCCTGTCGCGAACAGGCTATCCCCACTGTCGAGGAGAATCACGCCTCCGGGGGCGTGCTCTCTGAACTGAGCAATTGCGGTGGCTCGCCGAGCCAACCCTCCCTTGGGAATCCCTCAGCCGCAGGGCTCGGTTTCACCATACACTTGGCCGGTATGCAGGATCGTCAGGGTGAAGGCCACCTCCGGGCTGTCAACGGATTCAGGGAGCGGATTGGGTATGGCGGTGGGAAGGCCAGCCTCCTGCGTGGGCTGCGTGCGGGTTCCCCCCGGGTTTCCCGGTGTGGGGGCCTCCTCTGCCTGGCACGCCACTGCCAGGACCACGAGCACACATAACAGCAGCGCTAGGGCGATTACGACCGGACGTTGACCAAAGACTTTCATTCGCTTCTCCTTGAGTCGTGGTGTGGCGCCGGACGCGAGGTCGCCCATCCGGGCCAGCGCACGGTCAGGCGATCCATAAGAAATACAGTCCCACGCCCAGGATGATGACGGCGCTCACCTTCTCAATCACCGCCGACCAGCGCCCCAGCGAGCGGAACTGCTTGAGCGCGCCGATGAACGTCCCGGCCAGCACGATAGGCACCCCGCGCCCCAGCGCGTAGACGAACAACAGCGCCGCGCCGTAGGCCAGGGCTCCTTGCCGGGACATCGCGTAGGTCAGAATCGCCGCCAGCACCGGCGTGGCGCACTGCGAGGCCACCAGCCCGGAGACCAGCCCCAGCGCCAGCGCGCCGGGAATCCCCCTGAGCGTGATCCGCTCACGCAGCCGCGCCAGACCGGCCACCTCCGGTAGGCGGATCGCGCCCCACATGTGCAGCGCGATCAGGATGCAGATCCCGGCGACGGCATAGTGCCAGAGGCGCGAAGCGCCACCGACCAGCCCGCCGACCAGCGAGGCCACCACCCCCAGCGTCATAAAGGTGAGGGCCAGCCCGGTGGCGAAGGTCAGCGAGAGCGCAAAGGAGCGCCCGCGTGAGAGGTTGGCAGAGCCACCCACGTAGCCCACGATGAGCGGGATCATGGCCACGTTGCACGGGCCGATGCTGGTCACCACCCCGCCCAGGAAGACCAGCAAGTAGGCCAGTAACGAGCCGTCTTGGAGCACCTTGGGATCGAATGGCATCGTCCTACTCCCCGGCTAACTTCAGCAACTGCTCGCGCAGCGCCTCTGGCTCCATCACGCCGACGTGTCCTTGGGCCTGGCCGGCGCGGTCAATAAAGATCAGCGTGGGAATGTAGCGCAGGCCGGCGCGCTGCAACAAGTTGCCGTTGCGCTCGTCGTAGACGTTCACGTCCACCAGGGGCGCCGACTCGGAGAACTCGGGATAGACCTGCTCGACGATCTCGATCATGCGGATGCACTGCACGCAGTTGTTCGAGTGAAAGAATACGAACGCCGGTTCCCCGGCGGCCAGGAGCTGATCGAGCTGCGCTTCGGGCAGGAGCGCCGGCGTGGGCTGCGCCAGGACGGCTGCTTCGGACGTGGGCAGTATGACCCCGGCAGCAGGATCGGCGGGGTCGGCGTCCGGTTTCCGCGCCTTCAAGATGAGAACGCCCGCGATCAACGCCAAGACGCCGACGACGGCGATCACCTGCACGCCGGTCGTTTTCTGTGGTTGAGGTTTCCGTTGCTTGTGGCTCACGATACGTCCCGGTGTAGGCATTTACCTGCGCTCGTCTGCCGCTATCAACAAGACGGACAGGCCAGGCGAAATCCAGGACGCACGATCAGCACGGAACAAGGAGCGTGCGCCGTGAGGCGAGAGGCTACGCTTCCGAGGAGGAACTCCTTGATCCCGGATTCTCCCAGGTTTCCCACGACGATCAGGTCGGCCTCTTTCTCCCTTGCGTGGTGAATCAGGGTTTCAGCCGCATTGCCGTAAAGCACCTCACAATGCACCGGAATCCCTGTTTCACGGGCGATGGTCAGCGGCTCCTGGAAGACCGGCCACTCCTCCGGCAGGTCCGGCCGCTCCGGATACTCTGCGGTCCCCACCTGCCCGGGCTTGAGGGGGACGACGTGCACGAAGGACAGCTCCTCGACGGCATAACATCGCGCCAGCTCTATCCCTGCCTGGGCAGCCGTCATACTGTATCCAGACTCATCAATTGCCACAATCACTTTTCTCATTAGAGCACCTCCAGTTTTCAAATTG
>Ga0172366_10003727_pt1 | contig 11997 bp, 11 predicted proteins | sample LakKivSesite69cm_FD_114533 | JGI IMG/M metagenome (GOLD analysis project Ga0172366, IMG submission 114533) | Sediment microbial communities from Lake Kivu, Rwanda - Sediment site 69cm | ecosystem: Environmental > Aquatic > Freshwater > Lake > Sediment | place: Rwanda: Western Province, Lake... | reverse complement strand
CCTCCTTCGCCATGAAGTGTTGAGCCATATCGTCTATGCCCTTCTGACAGACAACAATATTCGCACCAGCCTTCTTAACCTTCTCAACCATCTCACGAAGCATGATGGTTTCTTGGTCTAAGAACGCCTTCATTTGTGTGGGATCTCTTATCCTGATCTCTGCACTAAATTCGGTCTTCTCAATCTCAAGTGGAGCGTTCACAAGGGCGATCTTTGCCTTTTCTACACGTTTAGGCATACCTGCATGAATGACTTCCTTGTCTAGGATGATGCCTCTTATGAGCTCGGTGTCAAGGAGACTCTTTCCCTCTTTCTTTATGATCTGGACATTGTCAATGTCAGCAATCCAGCTGTCTCCACGTTTTTCAGCTATTTGTTTTACAGAGTCGATCGCGATATCGGCCAGATGCTCTCTTGCTGTGCCAACTACTTTGCTTGCCATCGATGTTACCGCAACCTTCTTTAGAATCTCTTTATCATCCAAATCCACGGTTGTGCTTATCTTATCTAGGATTTCCATAGCTTTTTGGTTTGCTTTTCTATACCCACTGACGATCACTGTAGGATGTATGTTTTGATCCAGCAGTTCTTCTGCCTTTTTTAAGAGTTCCCCTGATACAACCACCGCGGTTGTAGTTCCATCTCCAACCATGTCATCCTGGGTCTTAGCCACCTCAACCATCATCTTGGCAGCTGGATGCTCAACATCCATCTCCTTAAGGATTGCCGCGCCGTCATTAGTAATAGTTATGTCACCTAAACTGTCCACCAGCATCTTATCCATGCCGCGGGGTCCAAGTGTTGTTCTAACAGCTTCAGCAATTACCTTCGCTGCCATGATATTGTTTCTTTGCGCTTCCTTCCCTCTACTCCTAGAAGTCCCTTCCTTCAAAATAAGTACGGGCTGCCCAGCCGCAGTTTGTGTTAAATACGCCATACTGACCTCTCCTCATCTCCTTTTCATTTTCAATCCTTTCATTTGTTTAAATGAACAAAAAATATATAAGTTTTACTAAAAATATAAATTGTGAACAAGAAGACTTTAGGTTGATATGGATTAGGATGGTTTATTCTATGGCTTTAAGAGAAAACGCATTAGCTGAATATGATATCTTGGCTATCAGAACGCCTCCAATCGTAGACTATGAGAGGGACCTCGAATGGATATGTAGAAGCTTCGGCTTCCTAGAGCCCAGAGATAGAAAGAAGACAGCTCACAATATCTTCAAATCTCTCGTCGAAACTGCAAGACATGATGAAGGCTTGTCAAGCGATAAATTAGCTGAGAAACTAGCTTTGACGAGGGGAACCATCGTTTACCACCTTAACAAGATGATGAAAAGTGGCTTAGTAATATACCACGAAGGTCAATATGAGCTTAGAAGAAGAAGCCTAAAAAACACAGTAGAAGAGGTCCAACGTGACGTAAACCGTATATTTGAAGACATCTACAAAGTTGCCGAAACCATCGATCAGACTTTAGGTCTCTTCTCAAGATGAGAATATTATACATTAGACTCTTTAAGCTGCCCGTAAGTCATAACAAAACATGGCGAAACTGATAGAAACTCTAGGTTTAGGAGCAACTTCCACGCCGAATAAGCCCCCACAAGCAACCTTCCAATCTATAAATAAAGAAGAGCCTAAACGCCTGTAAAAAATTAATTAATCCATAAAGCAATATTAACCTTTATATAAGGTGTAATGAAGAGAGTCTGGGCAACCCATATTCACTCTTTCTATTCATTGTCAAAAAGAGAGCTGTATACCTTAATTGCACTTTTGATGAGTGTGGTGGCGCTTTGCTTTAATATACTTCTGAAGTTTATCTATCATGCTCCGCCTTTTTTGTGGCACTCATACAATTCGTCTTATTGAAAATTGGCGTATTCAGAACTGATAGAATATGAAATGCTTTTGCCTGTTTTTCTGATAATAGGGTAACAGAAAAGCCAACTTTACAATATATGTTTATCAATATCTAGGCTTATTCGCTTATTTCTTAATTTTTCCTGTTGTTGGGTAGAGGGTTCTTTCGTAAGTGAACAGATGAAACCGTTCTATATGCAGATAAGGTAAGGTTGAAGTGTCTAGGATTAGGCACGGTTTCAAAGAGACCTTAGAAACGCTCATAAAACGAGGAAGCCTTGGTATTTGCGAAGTTTCTACTGAACGAGTGTAGAGCATGGACTCCTGGAATTGGTGCATTATCTTGAGTTCAGATGATGGTGTTAGTTGCTTTGATTGAGGGAGATTGTCTTGATCGTTGAAAAGTTTTTCTTGAGGCTTTCATAGGGCAATATCATTGATTTCGAGTATTGCCTTATATCATTGATTGGGCGTATTGCTTTGTGGGGATCATAGTATGCCTTCATTGGAAAAAAAGAATAAACAAAAAAAGAAAAAACATTTAGCGAAAATTGGGAAATGACGCAAATTCCATAATTCGTGTTCACGGAAGCGAGAGAAGTTAATAGGCTTCGCCGAGAAATAGAGGAGCGGAACCGTCAGCTTCAAACCCTGCTTAATAGTGTGGTAGCTGAGAACACAGAGTTGAAGACCCGCATCTCAAAAGTGGAACGTGAAATCGCCGAACTCATGAAGCTCTTGAAATGAGTGCATGTTTCTAAGCGTTTACCCCTAGCTTAGACCATCTACGAGAGAGACATTCTTAGCTTATGATGGTTGGGTCATCAACCATATCTCTTACATAGGCTGAGAGATTCTTCTCTTCTCTGCCCTTTAGATCTTCTTTTCTGACGATAATCTTCTCAAAGTGTGAAATATTACGCAGTAGTAGTTGCAGTTCGGATGTAATTGGTACTGCAACTCTAACAAATATTAGATCATCTACTATTCGACCACCTTCGTCTAGCCCGTTAATTTCAACGAGGGTAGGCATATAGAGCACCTGCATTATGTCAAAATCTAGACGAACAATAATGTATATCTATTCATCTATATATTATTTAGACCGTAAGTGTTACGGCAATAGGCTAATCACACCACTTCGTTCTTGATTTTGGATTATTACATAGACGGTACATGACACAAGAGCCATCTGCAAAGTGATGGGATCTATCAGCAGAAGCCCGAACCTACACGCGTTATCTTCAATCTGTTTCAAAATACCTGTTATGTGTGAGTTATTTATTATTGTGTGATGGGAGAGAGTAAGAGTATATATTTACCAGATATTCTATTGCCCTATTCAAACCTACGTTTTTCTTTTGAAACTTAGCATATAGGAAAGATATTGAAAGTAGCGTTTACTGTCTTCAATTCTGGCGATAGGCTAATCATGAATAATTTGGACGCTTGAAGCCTTAAAAGTCAAGAAAACTTCTGTGCCTAAATTGATCTTCATCTCATCAAAAGAACGCTTGGTTATTTGAACTATGAAAGGTTTTCCAACGTCAACTTTTAGTCTGACAACAGAATCAGTATCTGAAATCTCGGCGATTCTGCCTTTGAAAATATTTCTCGCGCTGGAAACGAAGCGCCTCTTAGAAAGGATTATATCCTTCGGGCTTATGAAGACGGAAACTTTTCCTCTTGCTTTTGCAGTTGATTCTATCTGCATGTCTTTTCCGACATCTACCAAGGTCGTTTCGTTTACAGTAGGCTTAGCTGTCCCCTCAAAAGTGTTTTCTAGAATGGCAAAGCTCGTCAAAGTTTTCGAGAGACTTCCGAAGATATCTGTTGCCGTTCCTACTTCGTTTATTCTTCCATCTGTCAAGAGAGCGACGCGTTGCGGGAGTTTCTTCGCTTGGAAGATATTATGAGTAGCCATGACTATGGTGGTTCTCAATTCACGGTTAACTGTAGTTATTATCTCTTCTATGATTGAGGCGTTTTTTGGGTCTAGGTTTGCAGTTGGTTCGTCCAAAAGTATAAGTTTGGTTTTAAGGACAAGAGCTCTTGCTATGGCGACCCTCTGCTGTTCCCCTCCAGAAATCTCCTTTGCATGCCTTTTCTCAAAGCCTTCCAGTCTGACAAGTCTCAGTGCATCGCTCACTTCTTCACTAATCTTGCTTTTCGGCGTTCTTCTTATTTTCAGGCCATATGCAACATTATTGTACACGGTTGCGTTGAAGACTGCAGTCTTCTGGAAAACCATTGTGCTCTCCGTCCGCATCTGGAGCGCATCTTTGTTATCTGTGACTCTTCTACCTTCAAAGTATATTTCGCCACTTGTCGGTTTTTCGATGAACGCCAAGATCTTTAGTAATGTCGTTTTTCCAGAGCCACTTGGGCCAAGTAGAGCCAGTATCTCTCCGTTGCGAATTTTCAGGTTTATGTTATCTAGCGCCGTTATCCCGTTGAAAAATTTCGTTATGTTTCTCAGATCTACCAGCCAAGATATCGGGCTCTCCATTTCCAGATCTCCAATCTGTACCTCTTTTAGGCAGAATATCTACGATGAGGTTTATTCCAAAGACTATCGTAAGCAGTATTATGGATAATGCTATACTTAAGGGTATGTTGCCTTTAGCAGTTTCATTTGCAATCGTCGTTGTCAAAACGCTTGTGAAACCAAATATATTTCCACCAATCATCTGGGCTACTCCTAGCTCCGCAAAAGCACGGTTGAAACTTGCCACAGTTGCCAATAGAATACCATTCAGAGCTTCTTTGAAGACTGCGAAGAACGCTTGATCCTCAGATGCGCCCAGCGTTTTGGCTAGGTCTATTATTTCTGGACTTACAGCCTCGAGGGCGTTCGCTGAAAAACTGACAACAATCGGCGTTATGAGAACGGCTTCACCGATAATTATTGCCGTCGGAGAATACAATATACGCAGGAAACCAAGGGGACCTGACTTCGAAAGGATGAGGTAGAAAAAAAGTCCCAAAGTCACTGTAGGAATTCCAATAAGAGCTTTGAACAGGCTTTTTAGAAAGAATCTGCCTCGAAAATCCTTAAGCCCTAAAAACACTGCGGTAGGTATTCCCCATAGGGCTGAGATGACAGTTGCTGCTCCTGAGACGTACAATGTACGTAGTGTGATCTCGAAAACTGTGGGGTCTCCAGAAAAAATGAGTTGAAATGCTTTCAAAATGCCTTCTAGTATCTCATTCAATAAACATCACCACTGTTATTGTTAAGGGCTATGTGGCTATTAACCGTAAAGATCGTTCTGATTATAGCGGTATTCTGGTGGACATTCTGTACCGTTGAAGAAGGCATATTCCCTTATCCACTGTGCTATCCCTGATGTTGAGTCCTGCGCCAAAAGTTTGACAGCGCCGTAAAAGAGGCTCTCACCATATTGGGCTTTGCCATAATTCTCTATGATCTGCTGACCATCATCCGAAACAAGATACTTTATGAAATCTATCGTGTCCCGAAAGTTTATCTCCTCATGAATGGTCTTGTTCGCTGGCAAACTTGGCACAACCGCTATTACACTGTAAACATTGAGCAGGTCTTTTCCTTGGCTTATAAGAGGCTTTAAACTTATTGTACCAGCCTTGTAATACGCGAGATACGTCCCCGTGTCTGCAAGCGTATAGGCTGAAAATTGCTCTGTCATAACTAATGTTGCACCCATGCCTGATCCGGCGCTTGCATACCACGATTCTTTGGATAGCGTAGCATAGTTGTAGCCAGCTGTTTTCCACAGGCTTTGTTCTTTGGAGTGGGTTCCTGAGTTGTCGCCTCTAGAAATCCATATACGGTCTGTCTGGTTTCTACCGTAGTCGACGATGCGCTTTAAGGCTGTGATTGCGTCTGTTCCGTTTATTTTGGCTGGATCTGATGCTGGACCAACTATTACGAAGAAGTTGTAGGCGATTATTTTTCTGCAGACGCCTACTCCTTCCTCGAGAAAAGTCTTCTCCATTGAAGGAGAGTGAACAAGTATAACGTCTGCGTCTCCTTTCTCTGCATGTTGTATAGCTATGCCTGTGCCTGCGGATATTATGCGTATGTCGACTTGGTGTGCTGCCTCGAACTCTTTTTCTAACATCTCTAGCAGCCCTGTGTCGTAGAGGCTTGTTGTTGTAGATATTATAAGGCTTCTTTTTAAGAAGTACCGGTAGTAGATTATTGTTCCTGAGATTACGAGTATGGTTGTTATAAATGCGACGAGGATAATTTTTGTCCAGGTGTTCACCGCTATCACCGTTATGTATGACTGTATATTTGGGCGATATGCTTATATAAACTTAACGCTTAAATCTTATGCAATGGTCAAGGACAAAATCAAGCCTTCATTCAAGATATGGCTCGAATACGAAGAGCAACATATACTTGGAAAGGGCGGGGCAAGCATTCTTAAAGCAATAAAGACAGAGAAGTCTATTTCTAAGGCCGCCGAAAATCTTGGAATGTCATACCGATACGTCTGGAACTACCTTGATCAGATGAACCGTGCTCTGAATAGACCCGTTATTAAGACTTTCCGCGGTGGAGAACACGGTGGAGGAGGAGCTACGCTTACAGATTTAGGAGAAAAAATATTAAAAGAGCATAAGCGTATGGAAAATTATGTAGGCGAGCTTTTGGTAGATAAAGAATATTGGGAGGCTGTTGGTTTGAAGATTAGTGCGCGGAACCTTTTGCAAGGTTTAGTTGAGGATGTTGATAAGGATAAAATAACAGCCAAAATTAAGGTTAAGATCGAAGCACCAACAATCGTAACCGCAATTATTTCAAGAGAAGCTGTTGAAGATCTAGACATAAAGCCTGGCGACCATGTGAAAGCAGTAATAAAAGCCACAGAGGTCATGATAGCAAAAGAAGATCCTACTCAAAAATAGAACTATGATCATACTAAAAGCAGATATCCTCTGTATCCTAGATAACACATAATGAGCACATAACAGTCTGAACGAAAAATTCCAAAATTGTTCTGATATTTCCTATTATCGGAATGCACCTGAGAGCTGTATTATGTAGAAAGTTCCAAGTCTTTTTGCGGGTGTTTTTATACTGAGGGTAGAAGCACGCCCGGGGCTCCATTTAGAGCCTCTTCGGTCAGAGTTTTCCTCACCATTACAGGCTAGGTTGAAGTCGATAATCCTTTGGAGGTTTATTTACGATTTCAGTTTTTGCCATCAACCAGTTGAAGAAGAGAGAAAAATCATAAATATGAGAATTTATAGATGACGTTTTTGTCTGAAGATTTAGGGGTGATGGTGTGAGGAGGACTTCGGCAGTGCTTACTCAGCCTGAGAAATTTGAGCTTGCGGAAGATGAAGTGCACGTTGGCGATGATCAGGTCTTAATTAAGGTTGAAGCTTGTGGGCTTTGTACGTGGGAGCTTTTCCATTTTCACGGAAAATTCGGTTTTCCGCAGAGGGTGGGTCATGAACCCTCGGGAATAGTGGTGGAGGTAGGGAAGAAGGTTAAGGATTTCTTTATTGGTGATCGCGTGACGGGATTCTTTGGGCCCGGTTTCGCTACATACGCCGTCGCCTCGCCGTCCTCTCTAATCAAGATTCCAGAGGGGGTGAAAACAGAGCATGCATTGGGAGAGCCTCTTGCATGTATATCGAACATTGTAAGGGCGGCTAATCCAGAGATTGGCGATTATATCCTGTTTTTTGGATGCGGGTTTATGAACCTGCTCGCCTTGTCCGCTCTAGTTGGCAGAAGCCCTGCGGATTTCATCGTAGTTGACATATCGGATCCGAAGCTAAAGCTTGCTGAGGAACTGGGCGCCACAGTAACACTTAACCCCAAGGAGGTAGATGTAGTGACCGAAGTCAAAAAAACAACTGACAATAGGGGAGCCGACATCGTTTTGGAGGCAACCGGAAAGCCTGGAGTCGTTAATCTAGCCAGCGAATTGCTTCGGAAAAGAAGGGGAAAACTGCTCCTTGTCTCAAGCCACTCCGGCGGTGAGAACGTTAACATAGAATTGTGGGAAAGGGGAACTATAGTTCTGAATCCCCATCCCGGTTACTCACTAGATCGCATGGACGACCTAAGGAGGGCCATAAACGGCTTAGCCCGGGGTGTCTTCCCTATGGAGAAGCTCATCACCCACAGGTTTAGACTCGTTGACATCCAGAAGGCTTTCGACACTTATTCTAGGAAACCGGAGGGTTACATAAAAGGCATCGTTGTTCCGTAATAACGTCACTATTTTGCATAAAATGCATTAAATGACTAGAAAGTTCTTTTTTGGCCTTTTCTATGATTTCTATTGTTTCTTTCTTATGGTTATGTGCCATTTCTCATTGTTATCTTTTGCTATTCCTTTGATATCCATTTCCAGTTCTTTGGCCGCCATAGTTATATTTACTTTTGAATCCTCGCCTGTTACTATTATCTCTAAGATTTCTCCGCCTTCCATCTTGTCCATTGCTCTTCTTGCCTTTACGAGTGGAACTGGGCATACTTCACCGCTTACATCGAGAATCATACTCGTTTTTCCTTACCTAATCATCTTTAAAGTTTATTTTCAACTCCTTAACGTTAGGTAGTTTCTCAAGCCGTTCATGTATCTCTTCTACAATGTAGTTCCTGAACTCGTTATTCTTGGGTATACAAAGGTCAATCTCCACCTTCCCATCAAGAATCCTCATCTCCTCTACCATTCCGGTAGATACGATATCTCTGCCAATCTTCGGATTCATAACATGCCTCAATCGGCTTCTGATAAAGCTTTCATCCAACTCAGGAACCTCAATTAGGCCCCGCTCCTCCTCGTACTTTCTAATAGCCGACCTTAAACCATCTATAGAAAGCACGGCGCAATGCATCTTAACAGGCGGTAGACCTCCTAGTGCATCAGCTATTTCCTTGAATGTTATCTTCTTAGCTTCTTCCAAAGTTTTTCCTTTAACCAGCTCAGTCATCATTGAGGTTGTCGCTATATTGGCGGCGCAGCCGTAGGATAGAAACTTTATGTTATCTATCCTCTTTATTTTTTCGTCTATCTTCAAGAAGATCGTGATCATGTCTCCGCATGCTAGGCTGCCCTCTGTAACTTTAACATCTGCATCAGGCATCTCTCCCACATTCTTAGGATTCTTAAAGAGTTCCAGAAGCTTCGGCGAGTACATACGCTCATAAAAGGACAACTCCATTTCACCTCCCTACAGGGCTTATTACCCTAAGCTGCTCTATAACATCCTTTACGTTTTTAATTGTATAATCCATCTCCTCAAGAGTGTTATATTTGCTCAAAGAAAAACGCATGGAGCCATGGGCATCTTCATGCTTCAGCCCCAAAGCCAAAATGACGTGGCTCGGCTCTAAAGTCCTACTGAAGCATGCGGAACCCGTTGTTACTATGATTCCTCTAATATCCAAGTGCAGTAGTACGGATTCTCCCTCCACAAACCTAAATGCGATGTTGACATTGTTACATAACCTCTTATCCCCTACCGGGCCATTCAGCCTAGAATCAGGTATCCCAAGTAAACTCTTCATCAGATAGTCTCTCAGTCTTCTCATATGTTCCAGTTGGCCTTTGTTTATGATTTCTATTGCCTTCGCAAAGCCCACGATGCCCGGTATATTTTCGGTTCCAGATCTCAACCCAAACTCGTTGTATCCGCCTTCTATCAGCGGACTTAACTTTACGCCTTCTCTAACGTATAGGGCTCCGACCCCTTTAGGCCCATGAACTTTGTGAGATGATATGGAAAGCAAGTTGATATTCATCTTCTTCACGTCGATTGGAATCTTAGTGAAGCTCTGGACAGCATCAACATGAAATAGCACCCCCCTGTCCTCACAGATTTCTCCAATCTCCTCTATATCTTGGATTGTTCCTATCTCTTGATTTGCATGTTGAACTGAGACGAGTAGTGTTTCCTTATTTATCTCATTTTTTAGTTGTTCTAGGTCGATGAATCCCTCTCCATCAACATTGAGGTAACTAGCTCTAAAACCTGTTCTCTCAAGGGATTTAATCACATTCAAAACCGACGTATGTTCAATTTTTGACGTAATCAAGTGCTGCTTATCCCTGTCCGCTAAAGCCGGGCCTCTTATGGCTAAGTTGTTGCTCTCAGTCCCGCCTGAAGTGAAGATGACCTCCTCAGGATTGGCACCAATGCTTCTAGCAATCTCCTCCCTAGACCTCTCTAAAGCCTCCCTTGCCTTCAATCCAAAGGTATGACCATACTCATGCGTAGGAGAACCGTACCACTCGAAGAAGTAAGGCCTCATCACCTCTAACACTTCAGGATCCAATGCGGTGGTTGTCGCACTATCCAAGTAAACGGGTCTTTGCATACTTAAATTAAAGTAATAACACTGTTATTAAGATATCGTCCAATTAAGCCGTTTATGCGAATGTGTGATACATTGTTTACGGTGGGTGATACTGTTAAGATAAGCGTTTGTGGAGGTTGGCTCTGTTATATCCTTGCTTTGTCTTCGTCTCTCAGAGCTCTAGACCCCCCTTATATAAAGAGGTTGTGACTCTGTGACCACTCTATGACTTTCTAAGCCACTCCACGAAAAGCTCATAGGCGCCACCAAAACACTGACCAAAACCCTTATCTTAACAGTATACGGTGTGTTGGGACAAAATTTATAAGTCGCTAGATGTTATAACAGCGTTATATAAAAAGATACGATGCTCTGAGGGGGAAGAGTTGTTCAAGATAATTTACATAAAAATGTGAATATGATTGAAATTTGATGAGGTTGCCTGCTGCTGACATTGAAAGGTTTGTTGGTCGGTATTCAATTGGACGCGATAGTAATCCGCTTAATGTTACTTCCTGTGATAGACTGCATAAATCTTGAGCCTACCGTTATTCAATTGGACGCGATAGTAATCCGCTTAATGTTACAGGTTCACTTCACTTCCTCAAATTTCAATAAAAAGGATATAAAGTTTTAGATTCATCGCGCTTGGATAGTTCAACATGGAAAATCGTGGTTCAAACCAAGAAATAACGATCCTTTTATTAAAGAAATGATGATCAACAAGATCGAAAAATCTTTAAAGAGATTTAAGGGGGGACTCTTACACGGTCCTTTTAATTTCTAAAATTTAAGGAGTATTGTGAGCAAAACAAAATCATGGGAGGAATGAACCAGATTGGAGAGTGATAGAAAAGAAGGAACAGAGCAACCACTCGCGGTTGAACATGAGGTCTTAAGAATTAATCTTAGAAAAGGCTCCGTCGAACCATTGAGAGATGAGATTGTCATAGAGGATCACATAGAACTATATGTTAATGATGAGCATTATGCCGTTTTTACGTGCTCCCCATCCCAGATTAAAGAGTTAGTGGTAGGACACCTGTTAACAGAGGGAATAATAGACAAAACGGAGGAGATTATGGGTCTAGAGATCTCCAAAGGAAAAGTCCGTGTTCACCTAAATAAAAAAGCCAAGTTAGGGTTTTCGGAGAAGCCTCGTCTCATACTCACAGAGTGTGGTGGCGGAAAGATTCCTCCTCATCTCTGGATGAAGACTAGAAGATTAAAGAACGCTCTCAACGTTAGTTTTGACTCCCAAACCATACTTAGAGCCGTGGAGACGCTGAATTCTCGGGCATACTTGTTCAGAAGAACTGGGGGAACACATGTCTCAGCTCTACTGGATGAGGATGGAATGGTGTTAGCGTTCTCAGAGGATATAGGCAGACACAACGCCATAGACAAGGTTATAGGCAAATCCGCCCTAGACGGTGCAGACTTCCAGAGGACACTACTGGCATCTACAGGAAGACTAACCTCCGAGATGGTAATAAAGGCGGCATACGTAGGGATCCCGATCATAGTTTCAATCTCGGCTCCTACAGATAAGGGAATAAAGATCGCCGAGATGGCTGGTTTAACATTGATCGGGTTCGCTAGAGGAGGACGATTCAACATATATACATGCCCCGAGAGAATAGAAAAACCCTGAAATTTGTTAAAAGATGTCTTTATGAGAAAGAATTGAATCGAATAGAGGCATATTGAATGGCACCACGAATTAAAATTCTCCGAAGTATTGCTGAAAAATAGATAAGCCTATTAGGAGATATCAGGGAAACTCGGAACTGAATAAGAAACCGTTGTCCGATTGCACT
>Ga0172366_10003722_pt1 | contig 12002 bp, 13 predicted proteins | sample LakKivSesite69cm_FD_114533 | JGI IMG/M metagenome (GOLD analysis project Ga0172366, IMG submission 114533) | Sediment microbial communities from Lake Kivu, Rwanda - Sediment site 69cm | ecosystem: Environmental > Aquatic > Freshwater > Lake > Sediment | place: Rwanda: Western Province, Lake... | reverse complement strand
TACATGGGAATTAGTTTCGCTGAGCAAATCGTTTATCTCTTTCATTCTTTTTCACCTCCTTTTTTTACAAAATCCAAAATCCAAATGACAAAATCCAAAATCCAGGAAAATAGAAAATAGAAAATAGGGACAGCGACCATTTTTTAATTTCAAATTCCAAATCCCAAATGTTACATTCCTTTTGTCTTTTAATCTAAAGCGCGGTAGAGACCAAAGTTTCCGTAGCTGCAACTCCATCGATTGCCCTAATGTTCTTAATCACCAATGAAGTCAGGGCATTTAAATCCTGAGCCTCCACAGTAGCTACAAGGTCCCACCGACCAAAGACAGCTTGAACTTTTTTGACGCCTTTTATATCTCTCATCTTGGTAAGAGCCGCTTCTTCCTTTCCTGCGTCCAACTTGATTAAAACTAATCCTACCATTATTCACCACCTCCCGTTTACCGGTGTAGCATCAAAGCGTAAGCTTTCCACCGCCACTCTATAGTTTCGTTTCTCGCAGAAGTTCTGCCATTACCTCCGAGGAGAGTGGCTCAATATAGAAACCAGAACTCCAGGAGAAACCCTCAACCTTTATAATATGGGGAAGTATTTCTAAATGCCAGTGGTAATCCTTATGTATTGTCTTCCAGTAACCCGCCCTTGGCCGCATGTAAGGTATGGAGTGAATCGTGTAGTTGAGCGGTGGGTCGTCCAGCAGTTTACAAATCTTGCTTAAAGTCACTTTCATGATAGTTGCAAAATCGAAAAGTGTACTCTCATCCTCCTGAGTAAAATCCGCATTGTGTCTTTTGGGAAGTATCCAGGTTTCAAAAGGAAGACGTGGGGCAAATGGTACATAAGAAATGAAAGATTTATTCTCCTCAACTATTCTTAGACCCGCACCCAATTCCTCTCTAACCACATCACAAAAGACACAGCGCTCTTTCTCTCTGTAGTAACTTTGGGCATTTTCCAATTCGTCCTTTACACTCTGGGGAGTAAGTGGCAGGGCAACCAACTGAGAATGAGTGTGTCCCAATCGGAAAGGAGAGCTTGGTCTTTGATTCTTGAAAACAATAGCGTATCTGAAACGCTTATCGCCTTTCAAATCGACGATTCTTTTCTGATAAACGATAAGGGTATTCTTTATCTGTTCATTAGGCAAATCGCTTAAATTTTTGATGTGTTCAGGACTTTCGACTATTAACTCGTGTGCTCCCACATTATTCATCGCATCATATATGCCCGCACCACGCCTCTCCAATTCCTTCTCTATTTCAAGCACCTTCTCTTTGCTAGGAAAGACTCTTACGCTCCAACCCGGCTGGTCTGGCAGACTACCAGGTCTTCTTAAAGCATAGATTTCTTTAGGTGTCTCAGTCTCATTTCCCGGGCAGAAAGGACAGGGTTTCTCTTTGACCCTTACTCCAGGCTCCAAAGATTCAAAGAATTCCTCTTTCTCTTTAGTGTTTGTAATAATCCAGAATCCTGAAATTATATCTTTTCTCAATTCAGCGCACATTTCTTTCTCCCTAAAGTCTTAATTAATTCATTGTACGAAAGGGTGTTCAAGAGGTCTCTTCCCTCAAGCCAGCCTCTCCGAGCAACTGCAACTCCCAAGTAGAGATTCTCTATCTGATTCAAAGTGTGAGCATCTGTCCCAATTCCCATAAGGATACCCATCTCTTTTGCCTTCCTGCAGTAGATATCATATAAATCAAGCCTCTCGGGATAGGCATTGATTTCTAAGAAAGTCCGTGTCTTCTGGGCAGTCCTTAAAACTTTCTCCATATTTAGTGCATACGGCTCCCTCTTCCCTAACAACCGGCCTTGTGGATGGGCAATCATCTGGACATACCGGTTCTCCATTGCAGAAATTATTCTTTCCGTTAGCTGCTCTTCTGACTGTTTGAATCCCGTGTGAATGGCAGCAATAACCAGATCGAGTTGGGATAGGAGCTCATCGTCATAATCTAAGGACCCATCCGAAAGTATATCAACCTCCATCCCACAGAGAAGCTTAAAGTCTTTGCTCTTCTGGTTAAATTTCCTTGTCTCCCTAACCTTCTCGTAAACTCTATCGGGGTCGAGACCTCCAGCAACTTTTAGTGATTGGGAATGGTCACAAATTCCCACCCACTCCAGCCCCACATCTTTTGCCTTCTCTGTAATTTCTGAGAGTTTACCTGCCCCATCGCTGTAACGGGAATGAACATGCAGGTCACCTCTTATATCTTTCTCTTCAATAAGCCGAGGAATCTTATTCTTTAAGGCAACCTCAATTTCCCCCGAGGCTTCTCTTATTTCTGGCGGAATATACTGAAGTCCCAATCTCTTATAGACCTCTTGCTCTGTCCCACCGGCCACCCTTGTTTCTCTCACCGATTTTGCCGAACCGAGTTCCTTTCCCCGAATGGAACCTCTGGATGAACTCTTTCCCAACTTAAACAGACCGTATTCATTTATCTTATACCCTTTCTTTCGAGCCAATTCGCGAAGAGCAATATTATGGTCTTTAGAACCAGTAAAATACATCAAGGCAGCTCCGTAAGACTCTGGCTTAATCACCCTCAGGTCAACCTGGATGCCCTCATCGAGAATTACGCTTGATTTCGTCTCCCCCTGAGCCAGTATTTCCTTCACCTGAGGAAGATTCACAAACTTACTCATTACTACATCAGACTTCTTTGCCGTACATAAAATATCTATATCTTTGATTGTTTCCTTTTTTCTCCGAATGCTGCCAGCCAAATCTAAATCTTTAACGTCATAACATTTCTTTAACTCCTCCATAATTGGTTTTGCTAAAAGCAGTGCCGTGGAGAGTAGAATCCTTTCTCCACTTTTTCTCAACAGTTGAATGCCCCTCAGGATATTCTCCTCGGTCTTCTCCCCCAAATGGCGAAGTTCGCTTAAGCGGTGCTCTTTGGCTGCTTTTTCCAGTTGGGCAAGGCTCCTTATTTTTAACTCCTCATATAGAGTTTTCACTGTTTTAGGTCCTATTCCTGGAACAGAGAGGATTTCCAAAAGCCCTTCAGGAAAATCTTTCTTTAACTCGTCAAAATATTCTAATTTACCCGTTTCCAAATATTCCTTAATCTTCTTTGCTATCCCCTCTCCTACACCAGGAATAGTCTCCAGCTTATCATTGCTTACGAACTTTTCGATTGGTTCGGTGAGACTGGCAATATTTTGAGATGCTTTCTCATAGGAACGCACTCTGAAAGGGTTTTCCCCTTTCAATTCTAAAAGTTGTCCGATTTCCTGGAGTAATTTCACAACTTCTCTATTTTTCATTAACTACCTACTCTTCTGCCTCCCTCAGGAACTTTGCCGCTACCTCTGGGGAGGGTGGATTAATATAGAAATCGCCTCCCCACTCGAAACCCCTGGCAGGCATAGCGTGAGGCAGAACTTCAATATGCCAGTGGTAGTCCTCTCTGATAGTGAGCCAGAATCCCGCCTCAGGAACCATGAAAGGGGCAGTATGGAGGACAAAATTCAGAGGTGGGTCATTCAATAACTTGATAATTTTCAGGATAGTCGATTTCAATCCCTCTGCCAGTTCCCAAAGGTCCTCTTCAGGCACATTTGTAAAATCGCATTCGTGTTTTCTGGGAAGAATATGCGTTTCAAAAGGAAAGCGGGAGGCGAAAGGAGCCAAAATGATAAATTTATCCCCGGCGCTAACGATTCTTTCATGAGAATATAATTCTTGTTTAATTATGTCACAGAAGATACACCTTTCTTTTTCTTCATAATAAATTTTAGCTGAAGATAATTCGTCCTTAATGTTTTTGGGAATCAAGGGCAGAGCGATTATCTGGGAATGGGCATGTAGCATAGAAATCTCTTTCTCATAACCATGGTTACGGAAGACAAGACCATATTTCAGAAGGGAATTCTTTTTCAACTCCTTCAACCTCATCTGATAGACCAGGAGAACTTTCTGTATCTGCTCAAGTGGAAGGCGCGAAATATGTGTTATGTGGAGAGGAGATTCAATTACAATCTCATGTGCTCCGTATCCATTCATCGTGTCAAAAAAGAAGAAGTCACCCACTCCTTTCCTGTCCAGCTCCTCATTGACCGCTACCACTCCAAATTTACTGGGAATTACGCGCACCGCCCATCCAGGAGTATCGGGTTTACTCTCTTTCTTGCGTAGCGCAAATACTTCTGGCAGAGTTTCCAATTCTCTTCCTTCGCAAAAAGGACAATCCCCCTCCCTTTCTTCTTTGCGGACAGTAATAAAACCAAATGGTGTGTCTACCTCGTTCCTCGTAGCAGTAATCATCCATCTTCCGGAGATTGGATCCTTCCTCAACTCTGACATACTTTCCTCCCTCCTGTGAATCAGCTCCGAAGGAGTCCGACGCCTCCATCGGGTTTCGGAGTCCTATCGGACCTGTGCTTTTGTTCTCTACTTCACGATAATTCCCGCGTATCCCACAACCGCGGATGAATCCCCAGAGGCTTCTGCACTGGTATTGTACAACACCAGTTCACTCCTCTTTGCTCCCAGCTCTTTACAGGTAAAAATCATTGTAGCCGTTGGTCCTGGTCCGCACATTGAAATATCTTTCTCTATTACTGTTTTCAGCAGACCTTCTGGATCGAGTTTTAAGACCTTATCAATTGCCAACTTGTCTTTTCTTTCGGCATCATTTTGGGACTCATAATGGGTCATATCCGACGAAGCAACAATTAGACAAGGAGCTTTGGATTTAATTACCCTGGCTATCGCCTTACCCAATTCTCTACAGGTTGAGACTCGGTGGTCTCTCATACAGATGGGAACCATGGTGAAATCGGTCTTGAAATACTGAATAAACGGGAGCTGGACCTCCAGCGAATGTTCGTGTAGATGAGCCTCTTCGTTCTCCTGTAGTAAACCACCAGATTCTGAAAGTAACTCTTTTGCCAGAGAAGAATCTATCTTTACTTTCCCATTCGGCATTTCCCACTCACCCTCTGCCATTATAGCAATCTCTGCACCAATACCAGTATGGTTGGGTCCGATAATGATAATAGTATCGGGTAAGTTAATCTTAGAATATACTGCTCCAGCCACCTTTCCTGAATAGAAATAACCTGCATGGGGAGCCATTATTCCCAAGACATCTTCTTTCTTAATATTTCTCCTGACATATTTTTCAACCTGCTCTCTCAGTGCTTCCGGGTCTCTCATGTAGAACCTTCCTGCTTGCGCTGGTTTTCTGACCATCTTTCCCTCCCTAACTCTCTAATTAATTTCACAAAATTTGGCATTCTTTGGAGTGTAAAGCGAAAGCTTTACTAATCATTCTTTGGAGTGTAAAGTGTCCCGACAAGTCGGGATACTAGGTCAAACTTTCGTTTGACACTCCAGAATCCATCCATTACAGAACCTCTTTTCAGGGCTTGCCCCTCAGAGCGTGCACTGTTTCCAAGTGTGCCAATCTCAAAGGTTCGGGAATCTTTCCCCTCACGCAACAAGTCAGGGTAATGTCCAATGCCTGAACCAAGTCAATCTTGTATCCCTGAGAAACCAATATGGGCTTTTCATTTCTTTTAGTGCGGAGAGCCACCCCTATCAGTTCTCCCCTCTCGTCTTTCAAAAAAGTATAAGCTCCTTTTAAATTTACAGGCTCCTCGTAATGGCCGTACAAAATTGATTTGGCACAGCCAATTGTGGGAAGCCCCAGCAAAAGACCCATGTGACTAGCCAGACCAAACCTCACAGGATGCGCAATTCCCTGTCCATCAAAAATAATTATATCAGGAGATCTTTCCAATTTTCTTAAGGCAGCTATTAGAATAGGACCCTCACGAAAGGTAAGTAACCCGGGAAGGTAAGGAAATATTCTCTCAGAGACTTTCATAACTCCCTTTTTTTCCAACAGTTTCAGCTCAGGGAAAGTAAGCAACACTACACTACCGTAAGCCCTTCTCCTCTTCTCATCATACCCAACATCGCAACCGGCGATAAACCGTATATGACTTATAGACTTAAAAGGGCTTCTCAATACAACTTTGTCTCTTAACTCCTCCTGGATTTTTCTAGCCTTCTCGGGAGATACATGCCAGGGATGAAGGTTCTTAACTTTCATTCCTTTTAAATTTAGCAAATTTTATCCCCTTATTGCAAACAAAAATTTATTCCCAAAAGTTCTGTCTCCAGCCTCTTTCCAGCCCCAATTCATCTGCCATCTTCAAGACTGCATCATATTCTTTTTTAAAGATCCTTCTCGATAATTCTGGAAATTCAAAAGCCAGGTGAGCAGGATGGTACTGAGCCATAATGCTCATATAGGTATCTTTGGAAATATCCTTGGCAACGAACTCTAAGATGCTTCGAGAACCCACTATGTCTTCCGGCATGACTAAGTGGCGAATAAGTAGTCCTCGTTTCGCAATCCCTTCTCTATCCATTTTAAGGTCACCAACTTGACGATGCATTTCCAGAAGCGCCTTTTTGTTGACTTCAAAATAGTCGGCTGCCCTGGAGTAGGTACGGGCACTTTCGGGATCGGAATACTTGGCATCAGGCATATAGATATCCACTATGCCATCCAGAAGTTCGAGAGTCTCCATGGATTCGTACCCTCCCGAATTGTATACAAGTGGAATCTTTAAGCCCTCTCTTACTCCAAGCTCTAAAGCTTCAACGATTTGGGGAACGAAATGGGTAGGGGTAACAAAATTTATGTTGTGTGCCCCGAGCTTTTGTAACTTTACCATCATTGTAGCCAGTTCAGAAATCTCCACCTCCTGGCCGTTTCCTAACTGGCTGATAGGGTAATTCTGGCAGAAACAACAGCGAAGGTTACAGTGAGTAAAGAAGATAGTGCCCGAACCACGATAACCCGAAATTGGCGGCTCTTCACCGAAATGGAGATTATAACTGGAAACGGCTACTTTTTTGCCCGCTCCGCAAAAACCTTTCTCATCTTGCAGACGATTTACCAGACATTTCCTGGGACAGAGGTGACATTTCTCAAGTAATTTATTAAGTTCTTCCCTCCTCCTTTTTAAGATACTTCTCTCATAAAGTTCAACGTAAGTCATCCGGTTCCGTCTTTTCTATTTCCAACTTTTTTCTTAATTCTTTCTCAATTTCCAGTTCGATTTCTGGCTCCTTCTCTTCTCCTATTCCTTCTTTCTCCCTTTCCTCCACTTCGGATAAGAGTTTCTGGGTTTCCTCACCAAGAGTATCCATTTCAATTCCATACCTTTTGGCAATCTCTTCCCAACCCATCCCTTCTTCTCTCAGGATACTAATCTCATCGAGTCTCTTACTTGTGGCAGTTGCCACAATCAAAAGCTTAATAACCTCTTCTGTCCCATAACCTCTCTCTTCCAAACCTAAAACGATGCTCTCTTCAATGTGAAACTGACGAGCAATCCTCTCCCCGACTGTCTTTGGTTCTGGAGGCGGTTTCCTTCCCCATCCACTAAGGAAAGCGGGAAATAGTATAAGTACAAGAAAAATCCGCAAAAAAAGAATTAATCTAAGCTTTCCTTTCTCCATATTTCCTCCTGCTTCGTCACCCTAAAGGGCGACCGACCAGAAGAGTTCGTAGTCACGCTCACTTCGTTCGCTTTAGTTCATCGTTCATAGACTACGAACTATGAACTACGAACTATGAACTACGAACTATGAACTAATTATTTTTTGGTCGGGCACTCTTCAGAGTGCCAAGTAGTTCTTTATTTCTGGCACTTCGGACAGAAACTCGTTCCCCTGCCAGCAAGTTTAATAAACTTCAAAGGTATCTTACATTTAACACAGGGCTCACCACCCCGGCCATAAACTTGGAGGCGAAAGTGGAAACTCCCTCTTCTTCCTTCCGCATCAACATAGCTACTTAAAGACGATCCCCTGTAATCTATAGCTTCCCGCAAGACTTTCTTTAATTCATAAAATAGTGACTTCACCTCGTCCGGCTTCAGCCTGTAAGCTTTCCTTTCTGGATGGATTCCTGCCTTGAACAGCGCCTCTTGAGCATAAACATTTCCTACGCCAGCTAAGAACTCTTGATTCATCAATAGGGGTTTGATTTTAGCCTTCTTCTTATTTAACATTTCACTAAAAACTTTGAGCGTAAAGCCCTCTTCCAGAGGCTCCATCCCAATCTTGGCAATGCCTGGAACTTTCTCCCATTTTTCTACCAATCTGATTTCTCCTAAATGCCTCCTGTCATTAAGGTTCAAATATTTGCCATCTGAGAGAAGAAAGGAGACCCTGCTCTTTGCATCCTTCTTCCCGTAAATTAGTTGCCCGGTCATTCTGAGATGTATCACTATCTTCTTTCCAGACGATAATACTAAAATTAAGTACTTTCCTCGACGAATAACCTGTTTAAAAGTCTTCCCTTCAACTTCTTTTTTAAATTTCTTCGGGGAAGACTCTTTCATCATTTTAGCTGTGTTTATTTCCACTCTCTTCACTTTCTTTCCCAAAATTCTCTTTTCTATCCCTCTTCTTATTGTCTCTACTTCTGGCAATTCAGGCATTTCTTCCACTTATAAAATTTATCTTTTATCTAATTTTTTCTTTTGGACTTCCAGATGTTTTTGATAGTATTTAGAGAATCTATGCGTGCCTTCTCCTTTGGCAACAAAGAACATCAAATCGGTCTCGGCTGGATATAAGGCAGCCTTAATAGAGGCTAAACCAGGATTACAAATAGGCCCGGGTGGAAGACCAAAATGGGTATAAGTATTATATGGAGAGTCCACCTTCAAATCTTTATAGGTCAACTTATCCTTGCGCTCTCCCAGCGCGTACTGAACCGTAGCACAAGATTCTAAATACCATCGCTTTCTTAACCGGTTATGGAAAACGGCAGAAATTATAGGTCTCTCTTCATCCTTTATGGCTTCTTTCTCAATTATGGAAGCCAAAATTACTGTATCCCTTTTTGTGAAGTTAAACTTCTTCCCTTCCTCTTCCATTTCTTCTGTAAACACTTTATTGAATTGGTCGACCATCATACCAATAATTTCTTCATCTGAAGTATTATAATCAAAAAAATAGGTCTGCGGAAAAAGATAGCCTTCCAGTCCCTTCTCTTCAACAATTTCTAAAAACTTATCTTTTCTTCCCAATCCTTTCTGTCGGATTAACTCGGCAATCTGACGGGTAGTAAATCCTTCCGGAACGGTCAACTTTATTGTCTTGCTTTTTCCGGAAACGAGTTTGTTGATAATTCGCCAAGTACTTTCTCTTGAGTTTATTTCATAAATTCCTGTCTTAATTCTTTTATATGCCCCTTTTAGTTTGAGAAGAACCAGAAAATAATTCTTGCTGGAAATTAAATTTTCGCTTTTAAGTAATTCTGCTACCTTCTGGGCAGTCATTCCCTGTTCTATTGTTACCAAGGAAGTTTTAGGCGAACGATAAGACAAAATGAAGAACACCAAAATTCCCAGAATAAACAAGCACAGGACTACAACGCTTATTCTTATTGTTCTCATTTATTGTTCTCTCCACTCCTCTCTTTTTGACTCGACCCAATACTGTCCAAATAGTTTTGCAAAATTATACAGGCAGAGAGCTTATCCAAAATATCTTTTCGTTTTTTCCTTGATAAATCCGCCTGTAGAAGAACTTTCTCCGCAGTAACAGTTGTTAACCTTTCGTCCCAGGTCACTATCGGCACCCTGACCACCTTTTCCAGAACTTTCACAAAAGCTAAAACCTCTTTCCCTTTCTCGCCCAGGGAGCCATTCATATTCTTAGGTAAACCAACAACAATCCTCTCAATCTTATTTTGGTCAACAATTGCTTCTATTTCCCTAACCCAGCTACGACTTCCATTTCTCTTTAAAACTTTCATACTCCGAGCAACCGTATTTGAAGAATCGCTCAGGGCCAAACCAATCCTCTTTTCTCCATAATCAATCCCTAAAATTTTCATAGCTACTCCCCACCGACGAGCAAAACCAAATCCTGAGGCATATTATCTATTCGGTGACTGCCATTTCCAGCGGGGAAGGGCTTGCTTTCTGTTCCCTTTCAAATTTTTCAAAATAGACGCTCTGTTTCCCTATTATCTCTTCCATTAGCTCAGAAATTGTAACGAACCTGTATTTTCTCTTTTTTAATTCAGAAATAATTCGGGGAAGAGCCTCCAGAGTAGTATCTAATCCATTATGCAAAAGAATTATTCCTTCATCCTCCACTTTAGAAACCGCCCTCTGATAAATCGACTCACTGGATGGACAGCCATAATCACCGGGATAATCTGTCCAGAGAATCATTTTGTATCCAGCCAAGGTAGTGGTCACAATTACCTTGTTGTCATACCTCCCGCCAGGAGGGCGAAAGATATATGTGTCCTTACCGGCAATTTTTTTGATTAATATGCGGGTTTTATCCAACTCTTCAAGAATATCTTTTTTAGACAGTTTGGTTAAATCTGGATGGTTATATGTATGGTTACCTATATCGTGTCCTTCCTCCCATATCTCTTTCAGTAAGAATGGGTATTTCTCCACCATTTTCCCCACTACAAAGAAAGTCGCCTTAACGCCCTCTTTTTTCAGCACTTCCAAAATTTTTGGTGTCCCTCTGGGGACTGGACCATCATCAAAGGTAAGTGCTATCTCTTTAAAATCGCCAAGAGAAAAGGGAAGGGAACGGAGCTCCATTTCACTCTTCCGAGAAATGATAGCCACTACTCCCATAAGCAATATGAAAGCCATAACCAGTATGACACGATACCTTTTCTCCAGTAACTTATCTTTCAATTTCTTAATTATCATTTCAGATTCACTTCTTCTATTATCCTGTAAGTGGGCCCTCTGGAACTTAACTGGCTCTCCATAACTAAGACCCTGTCCACAGAAAATTCACCCACGTCACTCCTTTCCAATTCTTCTATTTTCTTAACTAATTTCCCCTTCTCCCTCGGAGACCTGACTCTGCCAATCGTCAAATGAGCAGAAAACTCTCTTTTCTCCTTGGCAAATCCCAGTTGGGAGAGGTTTTCTTCAATCCTTTCACTTAGATTTTTCAGTTCCTCACTACCTTCCTTTATCCCAATCCAGACCACTCGTGGAAATTTAAGGTTAGGAAAACTACCAAATCCAGAAAGGTGAACCCTGAAGTTGGAAATCCCGTAAGCTGCCATTCTTGTTTTTTCAATTACTCCGGAAATTTTCTCCTCACTCACCTCACCCAGAAACTTCAAAGTAAGGTGGAGATTTTCAGGCTCAACCCATTTGACATCCGCATCTCCTTTCTTGAACTCCGCCTGAATTTGAGCAATCCTTTCCCTCACTTCACTGGATATTCCCACAGCAATAAAAGTTCTCATCCTTTTCACTCCAAGAATAATGCACTGACAATTTTTAAATTATAACAGCATTCTTCCCAAAAAGCAATAAGTTTTTCTATGAAAGTGGAATTTTCAGGGTAGGAGCGTATCGCTATATCGATCTCTCATTATAATACTGAGAGAAAATCTAATCCAAGGAGAGAAATTGATGAGGAAGGTCAAGGCAAATCTTAAGCTATATGCTTTTTTCTCTCTAGGGAGGCTTTGATAAAATCTCTAAATAGGGGATGGGGTCTCGTGGGTCTTGACCCAAATTCCGGGTGGAACTGGACTGCTACAAACCACGGATGGTCTTTAAGTTCAACAATTTCTGCCAGGTGCTTTTTCTCATATTCGCCAGTTACCAAGAGCCCTTTTGCTTTGAACCTGGCTCGAAACTTATTGTTCAATTCATACCTGTGGCGATGTCTCTCAAGCACAAGTTCTTTTTTATAGGCACGAAAGGCGAGAGAATCTCTTTTTATTCTGCATGGATAATTACCCAATCTCATCGTCCCACCTTTTTGAAATATCTTCTTCTGCTCAGGGAGTAAATCAATAACTGGATAAGGGGTAGCCGGATCGAATTCTGTGCTGTTTGCTCCTTTCATTCCGCAGACACTTTGAGCAAAATCGATTACTGCACATTGCATTCCTAAACAGATGCCCAGAAAAGGAACTTTACCCTCTCGAGCAAATCTACAAACCCTTAT